>JGI20158J14315_10001558_pt1 | contig 16624 bp, 10 predicted proteins | sample COG_08_FD_14315 | JGI IMG/M metagenome (IMG submission 14315)
GGCGGTAATCTTCGCCGCGTGACCTCGTTGGAAAGAGGAGGAGACAGAGGAGGATCTTCTCGCAGAACCCAAACGCATCTTTTGGGAGATCGGTTGGAAAGTAGCGGTAGTAGTAATCGCAGACATTTTCTTTTCAGTTGTGTTGTTTATATTCTGACGACGTTTCGTTCGGGATTTTTGCAGTCGTCTGCCAAATCTGCCTCTTGATTTCATTCATTCATTTTTGTTGCCCAAACAACAAACAACAAAAAGTTTTGTTGGACTCTCGACTCTCTTTTTTACCTTCCCTCATCACACTTTTGTTCGCCGAAAAGTTTTGAAAGGGATGATGGAAGAAGAGTCTCTCGGTCCTCCTTCTCCTCCTCCTCCTCCTCCTCCTCCTGCTTCTTCTTCAGGGAAAGAAGAGGCGCGTGATGGAACGACGACGACGGTGAGAGTGGTGAGCGTTTGTGTGCGAGAAGAAGAAGAAGAAGAAGAAGAAGTGGAAAACGGAGATGATGTTGATGATGCCGGTGAAGAAGATGTGAACAACGAGAACAAAAACAACGAAGATGACAAAAGTGAAAAAAATTGGCTCGAGAAAGCGAAAGACGGATGGCGCGCGATGCGAGAGAAGAAGCGAGAGAAGCGAGAGGAGATTGAGAAAATGATCGCAGATGTAAGTGGCAGCGGCGCAAAGGAAGAAGAGGAGGAGGAGGAGGAGGAAGATGAAGATGAAGACGAAAAAGAAAACGATTCCATGATGGTGTCGATGTTGAATGCTGAGAATAATAGTAATAGCAATAAAAAGAGTAGCAATAAAAAGAGAGTCAAACTGCGAACACAAACGGCGGCGTACAAAGTGACGAGGAAAATCAGATCAGCGACGGAGCGAATACGAATGATTGGATCACTTTGCGAGAAATGGGAGAGAAGATTGTTGTCAGTAGTCGTCGGCGCTGGCGATGAAGAGAGCGAGAACGACGACGCCGGAAACAAAACAGTGGAGCTGGAGGAGTTGGAAGACTTGTGCGTATCTTTGGTGTCGATATTGAACGAAAGCGTGGGAAAGCTGCGAGCATATGTGAAAGAGAGCAGAGAGAAAGTGTTACCAAACGGAAGCGTGGGAAAGAAAGAAGATGAATTAGAAAAAGTAGAGCAAAAGGAGGCCAAAGAGCAGTTACGCGAGAAGGCAGGTTTCAAAATCATAGCGCGCTGCCTGGAGCGTTCGGAAACTTTGGAGAAGCGCGTGATACAGTCCATGGCAAAATTAAATGCGAAAAATAAAGAGCTCGTGCGCGTGAGAGGCGACGACTCGCGAATTCCATCGAGTGAAATCAAATCGAAGGCTGCGTTGGTCGTGGATGCGTTTACGCTTTACCTCAAAAGCGAAGAGCAACATTTGAAGAACGAGAACGAACGCGCGGCGAGGCTAAAAAGAGAACAGACGGTGGCAACGAAAAAAAAAGAGAACAAAACGAAAGAAGATCCAACGCCAGTGAACTTATCCAGCCTCGATGCTTCGACTGAAGTGTTCAAGTGCTTGAAGTGCGATTTAGCGTTCCAATCGTTCGCCTCACGCAACACGCACATGGAAGTCAAGCACTTCGACGGGGCGAAAATGTTCTTCTGCAATAAGTGCGATGGCACGTATACGAGTAGAACTTCTCTCCACAGGCACGTAAACAAACACCACTCGCAAAAGTGGGCGTGTAGATCGTGCAACCCGATTCGTTGCTTCAAATCTAGGTACGATTTGAGGAAACACGAAGAAAGTAAGCACTACGAAGAAATGAAGAAAAGAAGACGCGAGTTGGGAGAAGAAGAAGAAGAAGAAGAGGGAGACGACGATACGACTCCAAAGAAAAGTTCAAAAGATATGAAAACAGCAAAGAAGAGCAAAAAAGAGACGCTCGACGAAACGTTCTATACGTTTGTAAACGGGTTCTTCTTAGAAAGTAGCGACGAGGACGAGGACGAATAGAAAATAGAAGCAGATGAGAGAGAGAGGGACACGCGCGCTCGCATTGTATTTTAAAGTTAGGAGAGCATTGTAAAATGCTGGGTACTTTTAACAAAGTTATTTTTTTCAGAGTTTAAAGTGCTTGTTGTACGGCTCCACGAATTGAAAGTCGCATATGATCGATCTGCCCGCAAACCATCGATTGTTCAAGCCAAACTGAGCTTTCTTTGCCGCTTCGACGTCGTCGAATTTCAAATAGCAAAAACCGTACGGGTTCTCTTTATCAACGTGCGCGTGCACGCACTCCCCGTATTTCGAGACTTCACCTTTCACGTCTTCTTCGATGTCTAACCACCACTCCTCGTCTGTCTCTTCCGCGGGGTCGAACAAGTTCTTTAACAACACGCACTTCGTGGGGATCGGAGATGATGGACCGAAAAAGCCTTGCGTCATCATGATCAACTCTCTCTTCTCTTCCTCTTTGGTTTTGATTTTTACCGCGTTGTGCGTCAAGGTCGCCGTCGGGATAGCACCAATAGTTGTCGCGTCGCCGCCTGCTAATTTCTGCATAAGTTCGGCTCTTTTTGCTGCATCCATCTTCGCATACGTCGCGGTATCGTCCATTTGCCCACCCACGCGATCGTCATCGTCCTCCTCGCCGCCGCCGCCGCCGCCGACGTCGCCACCGCCGCTTCTATCGTTGTTTCTATTTTTGTTATCATTCTTCGCACCACCTTGTCCTGCCGCGACGGATATTTTCAAAGCCTGTCCAACGAGCTCTAACCCATTTAATTGCGAGACGGCGAGCATGGCGTGCGACCACTCGCGATATTGCACGATTCCGTGTCCATTCGATTGCCCGTTTCCATCTCTGGAAATTTCAATCGCGTCCAACGCGCCAAACGGTTCAAACACCGCTTTTACGTCTTCTTCGGCTAAACCTTCGTGTAAACCGGCAACAAAAAGCGCACACGGTCCACTCTGTTGCGTTCCATCGCTATTTCCTCGTTTCCCTTTCCCTGTGACGCCTTTTGCCGCCTGCTCGGCTTCCCAAGCGATGTTTTTCTCAGCCTCGGAATGTTTCACCATTACTTTTTGTCCTCTCAACGTCTCCCCGGTCAGCTCCAACGCTTTCGGAATGGACGATTTATCTTGAAACTCGACGTACGCCATTCCTTTCGATATCGGCCTGTTTCTATCGTAAATAATTCGCACATCCGTGACCTCCCCGGCTTTCATGAAAAATTTGAAAATATCGCGTTCGTCGCTCTTCGTGCTCAAATTATACGCGAAACACGTCCGCGTATCTCTATCAATCTTCTCCAACGCGCGTTTCTCTTCCATAGCTCTTCTTTCTTCTTTCTTTCTCCTCCTGTTCGCTTCTCTTTCCGCGGACGTTTCTCGCGGTTTATTATTACTTCGATCTCTCGAGTCGTCGCGTTCGCGGTCCCGACCTCTTCCGCTCCCGCCGCCTCGTCTGCCGTTATCGCGATAATCTCTCGAGCGCGACCGGTGTCTCTGCCTTTTCTCCCCTCGGCTCCCTCCTCCACCACCACCACTACCGCGTTCGCGTTCTCGAGACCGATCTCGAGACGAACCTCTTCTGTCTAGTCGTTTCCCATCCTCCTCGCTTTCCCTTCCTCCTCGTCTCCCTCTCTTCTCGTCAGAAGCTGAAGTTGCTCTCTTTTTTCCTCCTCTCCCACGACCATCATCATCATCCTCATCGTCCCCGCTAAACTCTCGCTCGTTTATCGAAGACGTCGTTTTCTTCTCGTCTTCTCTGTCATCGGCGCGTCCTTTCCTCCTCCTTTCTTCTTTTTTCTTCAAGCCTTTTCCGCCGCCTTCGTCGTCGTCGGAAATCGTTTTCGACGATGATTTCAGATGATGATCAGTACCACGGGAAGAACGAGTGGTCGTCGTCGCAGCAATACTCGTACGCGTCGTCGTCGTCGTCGGATGATTCGAAGAAGAAGGATCGTCCAATCGACGCTCTAACGCGTCCCAGGCTTCCTCGTCCGAGTTCTCCGAGTTCACGCCGCCGCCACCCATTATTATTATTATTATGTGATGGTTGTGTGTGTTGTGTGTTAATTCGTTTTGTCTGCTTTTTTTGTTTGAAGCGAAATTTGAAGCAAAATGTTGAGGAAAAAAAGTTTTTTGAGGAAAAAAAAGCACTTGAAAAAGAACACGATGAGCTTTTTTAACGAAAACACTTTAGCAGAAAAGACACAGCAGACAAAAGATACACCAAGAAGAAGAAGGATAATGACGACGATGCGAAAATGATAGAAAAATGAACCCACCCACGCTTACTCCTACGACGAGTGGTGGTTTTGGTTTTGGTGGTAGAAATGAGGAGGAGGACAGAGTGCGAATGGTATTGGAACGGATGATGATGATGATGATGTTTTTTAAATCATCATCAAAATCACGTGGTGGTGGTTCTCATTCTTCTTCTTCGCAACTGTATTTTGTTGTTGATGAGGATGAGGATGAGGAAAATAAAGCGGGGAAGAAAAAGTGCGTTTGGAAACACTTGGACGAGGAAGAAGAGAGAGAAAGTACAGACGTCGTTTTTCGATGCGCGAAAGAAATCGCGGAAAAATCCTTTGCCGCGTTAGACGTGTACCGGTTACATTTTCTTTGTTTCACTCAAAATCATCGTCGTGTTTGTGATGAGACGGAAGAAGAAGAAGAAGAAGAAGAAGAAAAGCGCGAGCGAAGAAGAGCATCAAACAAAAGAAAAAAAAGAAGAAAAAGAAGACGAAGAGCAGAGTTGGTCCTCGCAAAACTCTTGTTTAATAACGGAGACTACTTGTGCGCTTTGGTCGTTTTAAGTTTGAGAGTAGACGAAGAAGACGACATCGTATCGTCGACGTCCGCGGTAGAGGTTGAGGAGGATGACGATATCGAAGAAGAGACAAAAACGCTCGAGGGCAAGTGCGCGGAAGAGATTTCAAAGAAACGACTGGAGAAAAAGAAGCGCGAGAAATCCTTTGCTAATGCGCATAAACAAGAACACGAGCAAGAAAAGTTTGAACAGGATTCAGTAGATGTAACAACAACAACAACACCATCGCCGACGCAGCAGAACGCAAACTTTTTTTACGACGATATTCCCGCCGTGCTCCTTCGAAATGGCGCGTACGAAACNTCCAAAGCAATTGGATTAGCACGACTCGCGTCTACGTCCACTTCTACCGATCGAACGAACAACATCATTAACGATGAACAAATAGCCGCGGCAAACGCTTACAACGTCGCTTTAGCGTGTTTAGGTGCGAACAACGACCTCGAATCGGCGCTCGAATTGCTCTCTCGAAGCGACGTGCTTCGAACGTATCGTTTCGACCAAAACTATTGGTTGCGAGTTTCCTCCTGCATGCTTCAGTGGCACGATAAAACCAAAAGCAAGAAGACGAGCGATGAAAACAGACGACTTTTGAAACTCGTATCTTCGTGTATACGCTCGGCAAAGTTTGTAAAAGAGTTACGCCAAAGAGGCTGGAACATATTTTTGATCCTCCGTTCTCGCGGGAGGGATACTAATAAAGAAGAAGAAGAAAACGAAAATGATGATGATGAGAGCGTTTCTTCTTCTTCTGCGCTCCTCGACGAGATCTGCGATAGGTTTAAAGTCGCCGCGTTCGAGTGCAAATCTGGTAGTACTATTACGTAGTTTTTGGTTCGATCAAAATTCCTCATTATTTTTTTACAACACACCAAAAGCGAAAGGATAATTATTATTACTCGTAGTCTAGAATAGTAGTATTAAGATGGTGATGATGATGACGATGATGATGAATGCAGTATCATCATCATCACCATCACTTCATCCCCGTCCTCGTTTTCGTCGCAATCATCGCTTCCTGACCAGAGCGCAGTCCGAAGCGGACGCGAGCACGTCTGCTTCAACAAGCAGCAATTCCTCCAATTCAGAAAAAACGACGGCGACGGGGATGAATTTAGCAACAACAACTCCTGCGTTGTCCAACAAAGACCAGTTCGTGAACTTTTTCCGCACGGCTTTACCGTACATCACCATGCACAAATCATCCGTGTTTGTGATTCACATCCCCGGAAACGTGATGAGAGACAAAAAGTCGAACGTGTTTAAATCCGTCATGCAAGATATCATAATCTTGAGAGAATTAGGGGTGAAGTTAGTGTTAGTGTTAGGTTCGGACTCGCAAATATCGGATTTGACTGCACTGAAAGGAGAGAAGCCAAAGTTTTCGGTGAGCAAGTTTGGAGCGACGAGAAGAATTACGGACGAGTTTTCGTTGGAAGCGGCGATGGAGGCGTGCGGGAGAAACAACATCGCGGTCCAGGCGCAGTTAACGCGAGGACCGGATGTGAGATTGACGAGGAAACACGGCGACCATTATTCGGATACTGGTGGGTTTAGTGGGGATGGGAACAACAGTGGCGGCAGAAAAGAGAACATCAGAGATATCAAAAACAACGGACGAAACTTTCCAGTCGCGACGAGCGGGAATTACGTGTACGCTCGAAGACGCGGAGTCGTCGATGGCGTCGATTACGGGTTAACCGGGGAAGTCGTGAAAATTGACAAGACGTCAATTTTGGAAACTTTAGAGCAAGGCGACGTGGTGCTACTCTCGAGTTTAGGCTTTAACGCCGCGGGAGAGGTTTTTAATTGCGTGTCGAGAGATATCGCAGTCGCTGCGGCCATAGAACTCAACGCGGATAAATTAATCGTTTTACCTGAAGACGGGTATTTACCTCGAGATGAAACGACAAACGGGAAAGTGAAGAGTTATTTCACGCTCTCGGATGCGAAGAAGTGGATGAAAAATTTTGCCAAAGGTACTGAATACGAAGATCTGGTGGAAAACCATCGCGCGTATGCGTGGTTGCGAAGTGGATACGCGAGTAACGGGTCATCTGATGTCCCCGGAAACGGCGGCGCGTCTACGAATACAAAGAACCCGTTTACATCGAGCGGGGAAAATATTCAAGTAAACTCGTGGATGCGCGCGCAAGAGATGGACTACGAGTGGCGCGTGCCGTCGTGCCCGATTGAAATGTGTGCGGCGACGTTTGCGTGCCACTGCGGCGTGAAGCGAGTTCACATGGTGGATCCGAACAAGAGCGGAAGTCTCTTGATGGAATTGTTCACGTCCGACGGCGAAGGAACCATGGTTGCTGGTGATCGATACGAAGGCACGAGAAAAGCTACAATTTACGACTGCATTGGCATTCACGACATGTTACAACCTTTGGCGGATGCTGGCATTGTCGTGTATCGCACGGAAGAAGAATTGAGACGTTCGGTGATGAACGAAAGAGTTTCCTTCTTTGTGACCGAACGCGACGGCAACATCATCGCGTGCGCGTCCTTAACGGAATACGAAAACGGGAAAAGTTACGAAATTGGTTCCTTTGCCGTCGCAAGAGAATACAGACGAGAAGGCAGAGGCGACGCTTTGTTATCGTATTTGGAAGAGCACGCCTCGGAGAAAGGGTGCGAACGCTTGTTTTTATTGACGACGAGAACGGCGGAGTGGTTCACCTCTCGAGGCTTTGAATTCGACGGCGCCGCCGAAGACGAAAGTTCAACCTTACCGAAAGGTAAAGAGGTTGTCAAAGGACGAGGCTCGCTTTTGTTTTCGAAATACATGACTATTGACAGTTTTTTAGAAGAGAGTTAGTTTGAGTGACCGTGGTAAAGTCTATGCAGTTTGATGAAGTATTGAATATATTATTATTGTTAGTATCAAGAATTCTTTGCTATTTCAAGAAAACCTTTTCGCGTTCGGTATCATCACATCTGCGAACCGTTTATTCGCGTCTACTAACTTTGCATTTACCAAGTCGTTCGAATACGCTCTCAACTCTGCGGTTTCTTTCGTCTTTCCAGTTCGAACGTGTCTATCGATGACCCTTTTCGTCGCCTCGTCCACCGGACAGTTGACGTACCACGCCTCGTCGAAACACGTCTCGTCTAAAAGTCTCGACCACGGCTGCTCGGGAAGAAATAAATAGTTCCCTTCCACTAAAATAATCTTATGTCTCTTGTATTCCACGAGAATGTCGTTTTCCACCGGATCGCCTTTCCCGTGATCGAAACTGGGGAAAGAACCGCTCCCGGTTTTCCGTAAGTTCACGATATCGTTCACGAACCTTTCGCTGTCAAAAGTAAACGGCGCGCCTCGCTTCGCCAACGCGTGTTGCGGGTTGTCCATCTTTTCCAGTTGGCTTCGGTAATAGTGATAGCCGTCCATCGGGACAATCGCTATGTCATACGCCGCGCTCTCGTTGTTATTACTATTATTATTAGTATTCTGTTCGTTTTCATTCTCCTCGTTCTCGTCCTCTTCTAACTCCTCGTTTACTCCTCCTCCTCTGTCGCCGCCGCCGCCGCTGCTCGCGGTATTCGCACTCTTCCTTCTTTCGAGTTTTCGAAACTGTCTGCACACTTGTTTCGCGAGCGTGCTTTTCCCACCACCCGGTGGCCCGGCTATTCCGACTATAATTTGCGCGTCTTTACCGCTCGGGTGTAACTCTTTCGCCAAACGTAAGCGTCTCGCGCACGCTCTCGCCACGTCCAGAAACGTCGTCGTGTCGCTTATCGCGTTCGTATTGGCGAAACTTTCCGCAGACGATGGGAGGAACGTGAATTTACTCTCCACTCCGATGATGGCATTACTTTTTCTTCTTCCTCTTCTTCTGTTACTTCTTCTTCTCAACGACGACGACGATGGTGACGATGGCGCGCACCGGTAGCAGCATCCAAAAGTCGTCATCCTCGTCGCTTTTAAAAACTGTGATGACTCTCTCGTTGTGCTTTTACTCGTTCCTTTGTGCTTTGTTTGTTAGATGAAAGAAATGAGAATTTTGTGACGAAAAAACAGTTGCATGAAAAATAAAAATTCTTCTCTCTTCTGTTGCTTCTTCTTCTGTTCATTAAAAAATTTCAAGCATGCGCTGTGTTGTTGCATCAGCGGCGGCGATTGAAGGGCACTCCTCACAATCCGTCGTCGTCGTGGCTTCATCGTCGTCGTCATCTTCACGACCACCAAAATTAAAACCCTGTCTTTTGAAATTGTGTCGTCGGGGTTATTCTTCTTCGAGAAGAAGAAAATGCGAAGCGCTTCGAAACGCTCCTCCTCGGATAGAAGGTGAAGATGATGATGAAGAAGAAGCTAAAGAAGAAGTTGATGACGACTTGGACGCGACGAGAAGCACCAACAAAACCACCAAAACCATCAAAAGAAGGAGAAGAGACATCGTGCTGGCTTTACAATCATCTTCGATGTTGTTCACAAAGAAAAGCTTTGCTCGTAATGGAGAAGAAGAAGATATGTATTCAATATCGAGCAACAACAGTATTACTAATAATAATACGTATTACAAATACGAAATCAACGCGAGGAAGAGACTGTTGGAAACGCAAAGGTTATACGCGTTACAACCAGAAGTCGATGAAAGGAGTAATAATGATGTTGATGATACGAATAATAATAATAGTAATAATAGTAATAGTAATGAATCCGTAATAGAGATACCGATGACGTACGACGGCGCGTCTTTCGTGTTGGATTATTACATCGGCGACGCGAGCGTGAGAGGCGTGGTGGATACCGGGTCTCCGTTTATAACCATTCAAGGTGGGAATGGGAGCGAAAATTGGGGGTTTGTGACGCAAAATGATATTCGGCCGAGCCCGTACGGGGAGACGTACGAAGTGTACGGGTTACAAGTGGATTCGAGCACCGTGTGGTGCTTGGGTGATTTGCGGTTCACGACCGGTTTTAACGATGATTCGCGTTCGCGTTCGCGCGATTGGAATTTACGGGAGATGGTTTTAGGCGTCGTCAACGGGTCCATGGCAAACGTGGGCGGGTCTATAAACGGCGCGAACGCGTCGTTCGTTGGATTGACTAAATACCGACAAGACTGGATTCGACCGACGTTTTTAGAACAAACCGATGTGAGCTCTTTTTCCATGAATTTCGAGAAGGAAACGTTGACGCTCTCGAGGAAGAATTTAATTGATAGAAGAAACGATGCGAACGTTTTAGCGATGATTGATTTACGACCACTCGGATCACCGGTGTATCACTACGCGGTTCTGTTGGACGATTTGTACATCAACGGGGAAAAACATAAATTTAAAAACAAGAACGAAAAGACGTACGTCATTTTCGATAGCGGGACGACCGGATTGTTAGTGTCTCAAGATTTATACGAAAATTCAGCCTTTCGAGATGGCGCGTTTCAAGCCGCGATGACTTTTACAGACGTGAAAGGAAACAAAAGCTCCGTCGCCATCGGGTCGTCCATTCGCACGTGCACGAGGAAGTGTTTGTTTCTTTGTCTGCCGCTCAAAGTGCCTTGGGACGGCGTCCTCGAGGAAAAATCGAACGTCATTTTTGCCGGTTTAGCGGTTTTAATGAATCAAGGTGAGATCACCGTCGACGCGGACGAAGGCGTGCTCAGATTAAAGTCAGACCCTGGCGTGAGTAGAATGGAATTTGAAGCAGACGAAGAAGGGTTCATTCCAATCAGAACGAGAGGAAAATTAGCGAGCGATATCAAACTGTACAACGAAACGTAAAGAATTTTGGCTATAGATAGCGCGGCGCCGCGCGGCAACATACTGTAACATTAGCGTGTACTGTAAGTAAAGAAATAAAAAAGTGTACCTAGGTAGTACCAGGTACTCGTAGTAATATTATTAAAAACTCGTCGCGACGATATTAAACAAACAAACAAACATTAAATTTTTTTCTTGCAATCCGCGTGTGCTTTGTCACCCATCGCGTACGCTTCTCTGACATCGGTCTCACCATTCATCGCGTAGACGTCGTTGAACGAGTGCGGGTTGGTGGCCATTTTAATCTTGAACACTTTGCCGCCGCACTGCGATATCGTACTCGTCATCGTCAACTTCTCCTTGGACTTGGGCATGAACACGTTCGTGTACACTTGGCCGTCCGGTAAAATCAACCCGTCGTCGCTCTCGTCGACGACGTTATATATGATTGCGTTCGATGCTCTGATTTTTTTCGCGGTGACGTTGACCAACAAGCAGTTCTCGACCTGAATGTCGCCGCAGTTGACGTTACTCACGACGGAGGATTTCACCGACCCGCTCTTCGCCGTGGACGCGACGATGACTGACTTGTTCGATTCGTCGTCGATAGAGGCTTGAAAGTTTGCCAACTTCACGTCGCGACTCGGGATATTCAAATACAATCTCAACGCCTCTGCTTCGGCATCGTCTCCAGTCACCATCAAGTTGTTCTTTCTGTACAACTTCAACAAGCCGTAATCCCACCAATACGAGCCTTGGCCGACGTCCACCGCGCCGAACAACTTCTTCTCAGGAAACTGCTCCAACAAAGCTTGTTTGAACTTCGTCATGCGGTCGTGGTGCGCTTCCGCTTGCTCTCGCGTCTCCTCTTTCGTTTGCATAATCTTCGCGTAGTTTTCTTTCGTCATCGTCAACGGCATCCAAAAGTGCGGATCGGAATCAAACTTGGCGGTTTTCCCCGCCAACTCCTTCTCGAACTCGCTCAACATCAAACTTAACATTTCGTGGCCCAGTGAAAACGATCCTAAACTCGGACCGACTTGTTTCACCGATCCGAACGATTTCAACAGCTCCGACGCGGTCGCGTGGCTGACTTTTTCAACCTGCGTCGCCTCGTTCTCGCCGTTCACCGCGATTAACCCGTAGTTGGAGAAACCTTTCTCGTTCCACTCTGTTTCGTTCGGCATTGGGCCCATGACGGCTAAAATATCCGCGTGGTGTTCGCCAGATTTGTTGTGCCCTGCGGATGGAATGAAAATCTGGTCGCCCCAAAACACGGAGACTCTTCCCGGTCGCTCTTTGGCGTACCTGTTCGTCTGTCTCACCACCGCCTCGAGGATGGTCAAGTTTCTCGCTTCCCCGGCGACTTCCACCACCGCGGGTAACTTGACCCCAGGTTTGTTGTTATTCTCCGCCCCGGGTAACGGCGCTAACCTGGTCCCTTTCCCGGCCGTGTGGTACAAACCGATCGACCCGCCGTTGCTTAAAATCAAATCCAAATCCTTCGCGTCTTTCGCCTCCGCCAACTTTTTCGCTTTCGCGTACGCGTACAAAGTGCCCAATCCGTTCCCGGCGCCGTCTTTGTTCGTCCAGTCCTCGCACACGGCGTAAACTAAGGCGTCTTTTTTACACGCCGACCCTCGCGTTTGTACCAACCGTTCGCCCCAGTACGTCGCTTGGTGTTCGGTCGAGCAACAGACGATGACGGCGTCGAAACCGGTTTCGTTGGCGTTCATCTCACGTATCGATTCGAGCATAGATTTTTGCTTTTCCTCTTGGGAAGACTCCATTCCGTTGAAAGAAAACGCGTTGCCCATCTTGTTGGTCCGGAACGGCGCGCAGAGGAGGTTGAAGGACGAAATTTTTCCCGTTGGTTTTGTTGCGCTGCGTAGTAATACGCAGCTGTTCTGCGTTTTTCTTCTGCGGTATTATTCTTTTCTTACTCGTCGTAATTGTCTCTTTTTTTTCGTGTTACAACGAACTTTACAAGAAAATTAGGCAAAGAGCAAAGAAGGTTGTATTCTTTTCCATCGTCATCGTCGTCGCAGGAGCCACTTTTAGGTGCAAGCGGCTGCTGTGTATACTACTTGTACTATTATTATTATTATTATTATTATTATTACTACTACTACTACTACTACTACTACGGAGTAAGCTTTTCGAGGACATCTTTCCTCTCTCTCATCCACGCGTTGAGAGAAAATTGTTCTTCTTCTTCTTCTTCTTCTTCTTCGAATACGCGAAAGATGAACGTCTTGGCGTCGGCGATGGAGAAGCTTTTGGCGACCAACGCCTTGCGAGGCTTGTACGGGAGATAGACCATTCGGTCGAAGAAGACGGAAGCGATGGCTCGAATGACTCCCCTCGGCTGCGAAGAAGAAGATGTTGTCGTAGTTGCTTTCAATTCGGGAACGTTCCAGGAGGACGGGTGCATGCCGACTTTATGCGTCACGTGTACTTCGCCCGCGCCTCTTTTCTTCTTTGATTTTTTCTTTCTCAACATGACGGCGGCGTTCGCGATGAACGTTAGTGTCAAATTCCTATTCAGCTCCACGTCGGCTGGGTTTCTACCATCCGCGCCTTCTCGCGCGCCGTCTTTCGCCTCGCCGGTGTCCTCTTCTCTCGAGACGCACGGGAAATTCCAGACGATTTTATCGAAACCTTCATCTATGCACTTTTCGACTCGCTCGAGAACATCTCTCTTATTACTTGCGGCGACGGCGGCGGCATCCATCAAGCTCTCTTTCAATTTCGCCGCGTCCACCCCGTGCAACACCAAAACGTCCTCGCCGCAAACCGCCAACTCATCCAACGTCGCCTTTATCGCGTCTTTCCCGTACGCCTTCTCCAAGCTCGCCTTCGTCTCGTGCGTCGTCGCGATCAACTTTACCTTTTTTAATCGTTTCGCCAAGCTCAAAGAAAACGTTAAATCTCCGTCGCCGACGGTTAAGATCCGGTCGCCTTTCGCGTACAAGCCAACGACTGATTGTTTTTCGTTTCTCGCATTTTGTTCTTCTTCTTCTTCTTCTTGGTGATGATGATACCTCTTAAATCGTTCGCACTCCTCCGGTCGTTTCAAAACGATTTTACTACTACTACTACTCTTCTTCACATCGTCCTCACCACTTAAACAACATTCGCGCCTCATCTTCTCAACTTTTCGTACACACGCTTCGCATTTTTTGTTCAACACAAAGTTGCTGCACGACAGTTGCTCTTTAAACGCAAACATTGGAGGAGGAGGAGGCAAAGAAGAACTCTTCTTCTTCTTCTTCTTCTTCTTGAAATTCCCATTATTGATGTTTTCGTCGTCGTCGTCACAACACGTCTTCTTCCTCTTGTTCTTCTTCTTCTCCTTCTTCTTCCTCTTCCTCTCGCTGTTGTTGTTTTCCTCCTCCATCATCACCATTATTTTTAATAGGGGGGATGTGTTGCTTTGACAGACATTTGATGAAATTTTGATCGAGTGCACAGAAAATATTGAAGNATCCAAAAATCTCGTCGTTCTCTAAAGCGGCGGTATCTGAAGAACAATTAAAAACTAACTCTCGCATTGCTGCTACTACTACTACTCTAGTGCGAGTAACCGGTATCATTCCTCTCTCACCGACCGTCTGTACACGCGAGATTGAATGAAAATGACCAAGTCGCACGCTATCGTTCCAAGCGAGCCGAGGAGAAAGGTAAAACTGTTCATGCGCTCCTCTTTGCTTTCTTTTTGTAACAAAATGGCGGCAGCGTAGAGCATGTTCGCGAGAGCAACGTTGCAGAACATGTACAAACTGATACCTTTCGTCGATTTACGAACGAAGTTTTTGGAGATTTGGAAGAATCGCCCGAAAATATAACACGACGCGGAGATGTATCCGCACGCCCGACCAAATCGCTGCTCCGTCCGGGAGATGTTTAGAGTTCGAACGATGCAGCCAGTACTAGAAATCAGTTTTCGCCTCTCGCTTGATTTCCTTTGCACTGCCAAGAGAGGAAAAGTACTAGTGCAGTATCCTCTGTGTGCAAAGAGCGCGAAGGAGGAAATGGGGAAGAGGAAGAGGAAAAGAGCAATCGCGCTAGGTGTTGCTTGGAGATGATGTCGTCTCCGGGGAGATGGTGTCGTCTCTGAAAGAGTTTCTGATGGAGGAAGTGCTCTTGATTGTAATCCAGATTCCGAATCCATCATCTCATTATCTTCCCTCTCGCTCTCTTCTAATACGTGGTAATATACGCGAGAGACTCGCGGTCGACAGGAGTATAGTAAATGTTCGTACCAGCAGACTTGCGCGACCAAAAATATATCGCTCACGGCAAAGTAGATGGCTGTGTAGAGCTGCAGTGGCGTCTGTCTCGTCAGCACGCAAGAGGTCATGTTCATCGTATCACCTACGAGCCATAAAAAAACAAACCAAACGCTCAAACCAGCCGCAGACTTCGACCTAAAGTTCAAAACGTATTGCGGGAACAGCGGGAAGATGAAAAGAAAGAGCGCAAAGACGCCGAGAAGAAAGCCTATAAAATGCTTCGAAGTGTACAAACACACGCGAAAAATGTCTCGAACTATGCCATCCTTCGCTTTCGTCGCCGCAGAGTCGTGATACCAAATCGGGCATGCGCACGAGGAAGGTATCGATTCCTGAGCGTCCGCGCTGTGTATGTGATGTGATCGTCGTGAGAGATATAAAAGAAATCTTCGCGTATTTTAAGTGAAACGTGTGGGAAATATTTTTTTCGCTTCTGCAGAATACTTCTCATAAAAAACAGCCTCTTTGTGGGATTTGACGCAAAAATGACACCTGTCACTTCTTCTCGACATCATCATCCTCTCGCAAGCGGGCAGCCAAAAGAAGAAAAGGTTTTGTCGTTGCATCGAGAAGAAGAAGAAGAAGAAGAAGAGAAAGGAAAAGACAAAGAGTCTGCAGGTGAGGACGATGATGCTATCGATTACGATCGAGAAAATATATTATGTTCTTCACCGCGAACGCGCGCTTTAGACCATTTCAGAGACGACCGGCTCTTACAGTCCGCGAGATTGCTCCGGAAAATATGCGACAGTTTAGTATCATCATCAGAGGAAGAAGAAGACAAAGAAGAGTTGAAAGATACAAAAGAAAAAGAGAAAGACAAGTTGGTGAAATACGTTCTGGAAAAAGCGAAACAGTCGGAGTCGTTCATCGAGATGTTGAGAGAAGACGCGGAGAAAGATTCGTCCTGGGAAACGCAGAAATCTTTCTCTTTTGGCGGGAGAGACCAGACGAAAATTTATTACAAGACGACGGAAAACGATACGAAATTGATTTTACGAGTAGACCAGGCGATTAAAAGAGAGATGTTAGTGCCAGTGTTAGCGACGTTGAATGAAAGTCAGCTGTACGCGTCGTGGTTACCTTCGTGGACGATGCCGAAATTGAAATTTTCGCGAACCGAAAAGCTCGACCAACGCGGCCGATGTTCGCAGCTTTTACTCGTTACGGTGGAGTGTCCGTGGCCGTTTTCAACCAGAGAGGTTGTTTTGGACGCGCTGGCTTTTGATGATATCGACGAAAGTGGCGTGGTGGCGGTATTGTTGAACAGTTGCGATTGCGAGGACGACGAGAGAGTCCCGGCGATTGACCATAAGTTTGGCCAGTGCACGCGAGTGGACTTTCACGGAGGATTTTTGTTTCGAGCGATTCCGAGCGAAGGCGAGGCGTGGAAGAAAGCGAGGGAAAAGCACGAAGACGAGATGATTGTGTCGTTTATATTTAATATCGACCCGAAGATTTCGTACGTTCCGGTTTCAATCATACAGTTTATAACGAGGACGGTGATTGGGACGTTGTGGGGGATGTTTATGAAAATCGCGAGTAAAGTGAAAAACGGAGAGATGAAAGAACACGCCGAGGCGATACAATCGAAAAGACTCGTTTTGTACGATTGGGTCGACGAACGAGTAAAAAGCATGTTCGCGCGAATCTTTTGAGTCTGTGTGTGCGCATCAAGATACCTAGGTAGTAATTTACGTAGTTTTTTTATAGTAGGAGTAGCCAGAAACGCAGCGACGCGCGCGTACGTGTGATGATGCATTTGAGCTGAAAAGTTCATTTTGTTTTTAAAAAGCGAGAGAGACGCAATCAATCAATCAATTT
>JGI20158J14315_10001582_pt1 | contig 16502 bp, 20 predicted proteins | sample COG_08_FD_14315 | JGI IMG/M metagenome (IMG submission 14315)
TGCTTGTTTGAATTTATTAATCCAATCATCTACAAACTTTGTGACATCCTCACTTAAATTGTAATCATGAAAAATACAATAACCATCGTCTTCAAGATTTTCCCAAAAATTCATTGTGTCTTTTCTTACTGCGTTTCCGTAATGATCTCCGTCAATTAAAAGACAACCAAATTTTTCTTTAGTTTGATATGTTTTTGAATCTTGTTGAATTATACTTAATCTATTTTTATATGTAATAGGTAAATACTTCATAGTATCTTTCAGTTTAAATTTTAAATCTATTGAAACAACTTTTCTAAAAGTATGAGCAGTTGCATCTAATAAAATTACAGTAGAACCACCTTGCCCTATCTCTAAAATATTGCCATAAGTTTTTTCTGTAATAAAGTTATCAAGGAATGAGTATTCCTCGTTTCGCATTTGTTTAATAGGTTCAAACCAATTGTCTTCTAACTTTAACATCATCCCATTAATCCAGCTTCAAATTTCATTGCCTCTAAACTATTTTTAATATCCCAACCTCTAGAATTGATTGCCTTTAAAACACCATCGATATACTTAACAGTTTCCTCTAAGTAAACTATTTTATTTTCTGAGTCAATGATTTCTTGATCTGATTCTATGTAAACTGATAAATCTGTTTTGAGTACTTTTAAGTCAAATGGTTTTGTTGCATATACTTTGGCATCTGCTTTGCCACCATAGTATTCCCACTTTTCTCTGTATAATCTTTTGTATTCGCCTTTTGCTTTTGCAAGTAAAAAAGCAAAGTTAGTTTTATAGTCTAAAAATTTTGCGTATAGTTCTTGTCCTCGTAAACTTTCTGTATCAAGATGATTTTTGTTTACGGGTAATTCTTTATTTACTATTTTTTTTAATTCGTCTAATGTCATAATATAATTTGTACACTAAAAAGTGTTTAATGTCAAGGGTTTTATTTGCTCGAAACCCATTTCCATTCTTCCTCTGTATAAGGTATCATTGTCGCTCCGTTGTTGTGAATTGATTATAGTTGTGTTATCGTATAGTATTTATATTGAAACTCTGCTGATGCTCTTAAATATTGTACATCTGTTTGTTCCTGTGAAAATTCTAATGATGATAATGATACAGGATATAAATCTTCAAATTTAACCTCTGCAATAGGATTGTTTTTATTTGTAAGTAAAGTTAGTGTTGCATCTGAAAACATTGCGTTTGCAGGTGTTGCCTTACCTGGTACTGAATCATTTTGTACACCTAGTTTATTCTGTGGTGTCACTGATTGATTTGCTTTGAAACTAGTAAACTGATCTCTTGATTGTGGGAAACCAATTGCATTTAACCATTTTTGTATTTCAATATAGTTTGTAAACTCTTCGTTTACTAGAAATCCAATAGATAAGTTTTCAAATGTTAACTCATCACCCATAACAGGAATTTGTTTTAGAGGTGTAGGAATAACTGCTTCACCAAGATTGATACCTGGTAAATTACAGTTGGTAATAAAAAATTGTACTTCTGGTAGTTGATTGATCTTTAATACAAACTGTGTTGGTGATGCGTAATCAATACTTTCTGGTTGTCTTCTAATAGTCATAATACTATTTATCTTCCTTGTCTAGATCATTCCACTCTTTACTAATGGATTGTTGTTTTAATTGTTTTTCGTTTTCTGTTAAAACAACTTCTTTTTTAGCTACATCGTCAAGTCTTTTTTTTACATTGTCTAATGGATTAGGTTTAAAATACCATGATAGTGATATTATTATACCAGATAGTATTATACCTGATATTAATATTCCTAGTAATTCTTTGAACGGTGATTTCATATTGTTATTTAGGGTAAAAAAAAGGGGCGAAAAAATCGCCCCTTTCTTAATTTTTGTATCAACAAGGATTACATTAAGTTTGTAACTTTAACTCTTCTGTAATATTTGTTTGTGTTAGCAGAGATAGAGATTGCTCCATTTGCTCCAGCCGCTACTGTTCCTGTGTGGAACGGGTTAGCTGCGATACCGTATCTAGTTTTGAAACCGATTTTCGGTTGGAATGAGTTTTCTCCAACTGCTCTAACCATTTGTAGAGGTACATATGGGCAGTAGAACATACCAGCATCGTATGGTGAAGTTCCTTTGTATCCTACCACATAGTATTGTGATGCTGCAACGTTAGCTGCATACGGGTCAACATATACTTTGTATCTACCGTTAAGTACACCAGCGAAAGTTGTGCTTGTGTCATCAACGTTTAGGTTGTTGTTAAGAGCAGGTGTGTAATCTAATACACCAGCCATTTGTAATGCAGACGCAACATCAGCTGAAGTGATAATCATGTTACCTTTTCCTCTTCTGATTTGTTGTCCGATTGCGTTAGCGTCTCTTTCTATTGCAAACAATAGTCCTTTGAATTTCTCAACTGACCATCTTCCGTTTGAGTCTGTATCTAAATCAAAAATACCAGCAGTTGTTGTATTTACAGCCGCGCCTTTTACAGCAGAGTTGTAAATATTTCTTACTACTTCTCTGTTGATCTCAGTTAAGATTTCAGCAGATAGTATGTTTGCTAATTCAGTCTCAGCGTCTAAACCATGGATTGCTTTTAAGTCTTGAGCAAGTTCCATTGTGTATTCAGCTTTAAGAGCTCTTGATACAGCAGTTACAGTGTGCTTCTCGATTGAGAATGCCATTTCTGCAAATTCATCTGTACCATCACCTAAAGTTTCCGCCTGAGTAGTAGTCATACCTGTTACAGTTGAGTACGTACCAGCAGATGGTGAGTCGTTAAGAGCCGCAGGGTTAGTGCCTGATTGGTCACCTCCACCTGTGTTTCCAGCTGCGTCTTGGTTTGATAAGAATGGAATCTGTTCGTCAACTAATGCTTCTGCACCGTCGCCAGATGCTGCTCTTGCTCTCATTGCAAAAATCAGACCTGTTGGGCCAGTCATTGGTTGTACGCCACAGATGTCGTATGCTATTAAGTTAGGCATACTTCTTCTTACTAGTGAAATTAGGATTGGGTCCCAATTGTCAACGTTAGCGCCAGTTGCGTTAGTAGGTGCAGCTTCACCTAAAAATGCTCTGTCTTCTCTCATTGCTTTTTCTTGGTTTTCCAAGATCAAAGTAGTAACAGCTCGTCTGTAAGAATCCTCGATTTTTGGTAAATCTGAGTGTTCTAGGACTGGCTGCCACTTTTCTTGTAGATGTTGTGTTTGAAACATTTTGGTTTCTCCTTTATCTATTATTAATTGCCGTTAATTACAGCAGTTTTTCCAATTGCATTTATATATTTTGCCATTGGGGAACCCTCTGTAATGTCCTGTACAGCGGTGCCAGTTTCTACTTGTTCATTATCAATATTTTTTGCTTCAACTTTTTGTCTTGGGAAGTAAGACTCTTTGATTGTGTTAAGCTTTTCAGCGTAACCTTCCTCGTTTGAGTACTCAACATCTTTCGCCAAAGTTTGAAACTTCTCAATCTCTGTATCAGTTAAGTCCGATGAAACATCGTTCATAACTTTTTCTTTAATTAAAGATGAATTAGATTCTTTCGCTTCAACAACTTGTTGAATTGTTTCTTCTAATTTTTTCTCTAATTTAGAAATTTTATCTGCCTGATCTTCAAGTACATTGTACTTTTCATTAGGCACATCGATATAGTGATCTTCAAATAATGTTTTAAGACCTGAAATGAAATCTTCAGCGATCTCGCCTTTAAGTCCTCTTTCAAGGGCAAGTTCGTTTTCTTTCATCCACTCTTCTACAACATAGTTTAAATAGTTATCGACTTTTTCAGTTAAAGAGTTTCTATTCTCAGTTTGAGCTTCAATTAACTCAGAAGCATATTCATCTTCTAGTCTTTTGATCTCTGATCTGATTTTAGATTTTACAGCAGTTTCGAAAATAGTTGCTGCTTTAGATTTAAAGTCTTCAGATAGATTTGAGTCAGAGTTTAAAAGAGCATCTACATGTTCTTTTACATCTACTGATTTTAATCTTTCTTCAGTCTTAGCATCTTTCTCTATATTTTGTTCTTCAGACTTTTTAGACATTTTGTTCATCATTTCTTGCATCTTCATAGCATTTAATTTCTTCATGCCATCAGACATTTCTTTAAACATTTCGTCTTTAGTCTTATTCAAAGAAGCCTTCATATAAGAAGCATATAACTCAGACATTTCATCTTTTTTCATAGACTTCATTGCCTTCATCATTTGTCCTTGCATTTCTTCAATGTCAACAACTTCTTCTTTAGTTTCTTCTTTGTCTTCTTCTTTAGAATCTTTAGAATCTAAGGACTCTTTTTTCTCGTCCTTTTTTTCTTCTTCTTCTTTTAATTTTGGTTTTGCTTCAGGTTTACCTTCACCTTTTTGTGCAGGGTCACCAGAAACTTCTTTAGCCTTAGCAACGACTTTCTTAACAGGAGCTTCTGCTGAGTCTGGTTCGACTACTGCTTTGCCCGTATCTTGAACTTCGCCTTTGGCCTTGTCCATCGGTTCGGCTTTCATTGCGCCTTTTTTAGGAGCATCAGCACCATTGGCTTCTTCTAATTCTGCCAAAACTTCCGCTTCTAATTCCTCAATGGTTTTGTCTAATTCATTAGCCATGGGGATTTCTCCTTTTGTGTGTTAATATTAACAATTATTTATACACATTTATTTATAAAACATAGAATTTACACAGGTAAATTCATCCGCTGATAAACAACTGTTCTTTTCTTCTCTAGTTTTGTGGAGGTGTCAACAAGATTATTTTCGTATTCCAATTCCTTATTAGAGAATACTGTCATGTTTGTTGTGACCAACACATTACTAAAAAACTTTTCATATTCCAATGTCATCTTTTCTCTTGTAGTTTCAACTAATCCCATTCTAGACCACATTTTGACAAAGATTTCTGGCATAACCTTCATCTGTCCTTTTAGTGTGTCTATATTACAAAAGACGACATCATATTTCTTGTCAACAACATCATACCGATCTATACTTCGTTTCGTAAAGATGTATTCCCCATTATAATTAAATCTTTGGATATATTCTTGATGTTTATCTTCAAGATTAAATCCTCGCCAAGTATCTGCTTCATCAAAGTTAGTAGCAGACTTGACATCATTATCATATTGCGCTAGGAAGAAATCTAAATTAGACATTCCCCCCAAACTCAAAACCGTTTGTACATTATGATTACGAAATAGACTATTTAATATTTCTACTTCATAAAGTCCATAATGATGGTAATCTTCTTTCTCACGATTTGGTTTTGGAATACGAGTTAAATCGTCAAACCATTTGTACATAATAAACTTACCTTATGATATATTTATAAAATTCTTAAAGTTGCTTTAAAAATTTTGCAAACTCTAAACTAGATTCTAAATCTTGTTTATGTTTTACTCTTTCTTCAATTCTTTTCTTTGCTTCTGCAACATGTGCTTCAACTAATGAACCATGATCCCAAACCCACTCTTTACCTTCCATGATACCTTCTACGAAAGCACTTGGTGCTGATGGGTCTGCAACAATATCACCTGCTGTTGCTAATTTAAAATCTGATCTTACATAGTTTGCAGAACCTCTTTGATCTAGTGAACCCATTCCTCTAGATGAAACTCCTAGTGTTGCACCTTCGTCCATTAAACTTTTAACAATCTCACCCATTGGAGTCGACATAATTTTTGCCTCACCAATTATATTATCACCATCTGCTTCTAGTTTAGTGATCATGTGTGATACTCTATCTAAGTTTACTGTTGGACCTTCTGGGTGTCCTAACTCACCGAATGCTCTGTTCTTTTCGATGAAGTTTTTATTATAAGATTTAACTTCTTTCATCAAAACTTCTTTTGGATATACTCTACCATTTCTGTTTTTGATATTAGACTGCATAAAGATTCCTCTAATCTTGTAATTCTTCTTACCATCTTTTTCTTCGATAAGAAAATTATCTTTTGAAAAATCGTTTGCTTCTGTAATTAGTTTAACTTTTTGCATATTACAATCCTTGATGACCTTGAACAACTTCTTCGATATAAACAGCACCATCAGAACCAGCAGTTTCGTTAATTACTGATATTTTAAAATTACTTCTTACTGTACATGCAGTAAAAGCACCTGTTGATGTTGAGTTTTTATCTGTTGTAATTGTTGTTTCTGTCACAGCTGCACAATTAGCATCTGTAAGTAAAGTGTTATATGCTGACGAACTATCTGTAACTGATATTTGATCACCCACTTCAAAGTTATGTCCTAAATCGAAAGTTAGTACACATGGGTTAGCATTTGTTGCTGAAGTTGCCCTTGCTGATTTAGGTCTTTCTTCAGGTACAACTATTACTGATTGTCCAGCTCTTAAAAATATTCCGTTTGTAGATGTAACTGCTGTGCCTTCGTTTGTAATTTTGAAGAATACATCTTGACCTCCAAACTCTGAAACTCTAAATGCAGCGCCAGAAGATAATTTTCCTAAGTCAACTGTATGTTGAGCGTCATCGGCAGTATTAGCAGCCGTCACTACATTTGCTCTTCTTATTAGTTTAAATGCCATTTTCTATCCTTTTAACTCATAAATTCAGATGCTTCTTTTTCAAAATAATCATAGAGTTTCTTTTCTGGTACTCTATGTCGTTTTGCAACATCTGTTATTGTTTTCTCAAAATTATTTAGGAAATTTGAACCCTTAGAATCCATTTTTTTAAACAAATCGTCAATCGCTTTTCGCATTTTAGGCGATTGTCGTTTATATTCTCTAGATTTCTTGTACTCATCACCTTCGAATACCGATAAGTATAAGTCTTCAAATTGCACTATACTACTCCTCGCTTGTTTCAGCTGGAGTGTCATCAATATGATTATTTACTAAACCTCTTGCAACTTCAATCTTTCTACCTTCGATTCCGTCTGCAATTTTAGTTTTCATCGTTTCTTTAAACGCATCTTCGGCATCTAACATATTACCTTGTGCCAATGCATCTACTATTTTTTCTGAACTCATAATAATCTCCTTTATTTACTATTTATATCATCAGCATCAGGCCCATCTGCTGGAGGGGCATCTGCTGGTTGTGCATAGGTTCTGGCGCAACTAATGGTGCTCCACCAAATGAAGGTACTCTTGTAATACCATCTGTTTGAGGTACATCTACTCCACCGTCATCTACATCTGCACCTGACTCACGTTTCATTTGTGTTTGCATTTCTTTAATCTCAAAATCTGTCATTCTTAATACTTGTTTGTAAACAAACTCTTTACTAAAGAAAGTACCTATGTAGTTTTCAACTGAACCTAACATATTAATTCTATCATTCAATAATTCCTGTGCTTTTAATTCTGCAAAGTGACCATCTTTTAAGAAGTCAAATTGAATGTGTTCTTTAATCTTTGGCCACTCGTCAACATTGATTACACCTTTTAATACTAATTGTGTTTTCAACATATCTAAGAATAGTGGTACAAATTTCTTTCTAAGTCTTTGGATAAACTTAGTAAATTTTAATTCGTCTCTTGTAATCTCTGTTGATCTTCCTAATGAGAATGATTGCTCTGCTTCTAATCTTGAAATAGGAACATTCAACGATCTATAAAGTTTTCTTTGGAAGTAAGTAATATCATCTATTTCACCTAAGTTAGAACCACCTGGTAAAGTTGTGATTTCTGTTCCTCTTCCACCTTCTCTTCTAGGTAACCAAAAGTCTTCAAGCATTGACATGTGATTTCTATCGTCTCTAATCTCACCTGTCTTTGCATCATAAACAAGTTTGTTTCTGTATCTATTCATTACATCTTTTAGATACTGCTCTGCTTTGATCTTAGGTAAATTACCTACATCAATATAAAAAATTCTTCTTTCTGGTGCTCTTGAAATTCTGTAAATAACTAAACTGTCTTCAATCATTCTTAATTGATTAACAGGTTTAATTGCTTTATGTAAATAAGATAATACTTGATTTTTATTTGCGTCAATCAAACCAGACGGACAATATGTAATAGAGTCATCTGCAATTTTTAAACCTTGGTTCATCATACCTTTTAACATCTTCTCGTTGTAAAGATAATAATCTTGTTCTTGTTTAACTAAGATTGAACCTTGAGGCCCTGGTACTTTCTGTACTGCTTTTACTTTTCTGATTTTTCTAGGGTCAATATACCTTACTTCTTGAATACCTAGTTTAGGATTTTTTGAATCAATAATTTTGTGATAAAATAATCTTCCGTCAACATACCATCTTCTAAAAATGTCATGTCCTTTAGTATCAAAGTCTAGTAGAGACAAGACTTCATCGAAAGCTTGTCTCATACTATTCTTAATTTTATCTGAGTATTCTAGATTATCTAATACAAGGTCAACAGACTTGTCTCGTTCATCTGAAACAATTGCCTCGTTTACAATATCTTCAATTGCACTATCACACTCTGGTTGTTGTCCAATGTCTCTGTATTTTTTAATAAGGTCAAGATCATTTCGATCTCTTCCCTCTACATCTAAGACTTGAGCAAAATGTCCACCACCCGATATTTCGACTGTGCCGTCATCGGGTGATTTTTGGACAAACCTGTCTTCTGGTGCCGTTTGTTTTATTTTTTCGAATTTAAATCCGAATAGCTCTGCCATAATATACTCCTACTATGTTTTTATTACTATTTAGTAGTCTTCTTAAAAGTTAACACCACTTGCTTCAAAGTGTTGGTATCTCCAAGTTACCTCAAACTCTTCAATTGCATTTGTTGTTTCGTAAGCAACATCAATTTGACCTAGTGTCAAAGGATATGCATTTCTGAAGATGTAAGTTTTCAAAGTTGTATCGTCTCTGTCTAATTGTTCAATCGTTAAGTCTGATTGATAGTCAGCAGAATTGATAACACCAGTGTTATTCGCTAAATCATTAATACCATTCATCCACAATTCTATTGCATTTCTGATATTAAAATTTGTATCGTTCAAGAATGTTGTAGTCCAAGTTTCAAACTCTCTGTCCCCAGCGATGTAGATATTTCTACCTCTGAAAGGTACAGGGATTTCACCAAGTGTTTGACCTGGTAAGTTTGAAGACTTTGCTAAGAAACTTGCGTTTCTAACATCTAATCCTGTAGCGATACCTGCAGGTGGTGTAATAGTCACTCTAAACTGATTAGGTCTTGCACCACCACCAGCTAGATTTGCTTTAAAGTCATCTATGTTTGCCATGATTACGCTCCTCCTACTTCACTAAAGGCAACACCTGTTCGTGTCGCTATAAAGTTTAGTGTTATGAAGTTGATACTTCTTGCAGGTTTAACATAAACATCTGCAACAAATTCATTTCTATCAACAACTTCGCCTGTGTTATTTGTTCCGTCACATACAACTTGGAAAGAGTCAATTCCTCTTCTTCCTTGTATGTCTCTTAAAAAAGGCTCTACCAAGTTTTTGAATTGCGCTCTAGTAAATGCATCGTTAAATTCAAACAATTGAAATTTAGATGCTGTACTAATCGCTTTTTCAAGAACGATAAACAGTCTTCTAACATTTATTCTATCAAATGAACTTGGAGTTGTCAAGGCAGTTTTATCACCGAATAGGGTGACACCTTGGCCTGGAAAATTAACTACTGGGTTAACTCTCGCTGCGTATAAGTCGTCTCTTTGTGATTGATTTGGATTAAATGAAAGTTTAACTGCACCTCTGATTGTTCCTCTATTGAAACCTGCTGGTGAGAAAAATACATCAGCAACGTCATCTGTTCTAGCACATAGTCCAGCAATATCACCTGAAAGTGGTATATATCTGTAAACATCATTGTATCTGTCGTACATATATTTGTATCCACTATCTAATACTGCGTAAGATGAGCTTGGAAGTGTGGCAGCTGCATCTTTAACATTAACTGCTTGAGTTGCAGGGTCTGCTACTCCAACTGTCGCTGCTCTATATGGTGATATAAACACCATACAATCTAATCTAGCTGCAGCGATATCAATTAACATTGTACCGTGTGTGTCATAGTTTGCTTGTGTGTCAGCTGCTATTGATGAAGAACCACCAATAATTAAGTTGACATCAACATTTTCTGCGTCTGCAAATTTATTGTATGCGATTGAGATTTCCCCATTTGTTAATGAGTAGTCATCTGTTCCACCTGTTAATGAATCAACTACTGGTGAATCTACTGCTGTAAATGCTGTACCTGTAGATATATCTGTTCCCCAATTTGTACCTGATGATGTGTGATCAGTCCAATATATGTTTGTTGACTTAGAAAAGATAACATCTGGGTAGTAGTTTGAATTACCTTGTGGTGTTTTTGCACTTGGGTGTTTAGACACTGCTGCATAAGTTTCAAGAACTCCTTTTGTTCTTTGACCTGCAACATCAACATCAAATCCTGTGATGCTTCCTGTTGTGTCATACACTACGATGTGCATTTCGTCTGCTGTTCCTTTACCATTTTCAGTAGCGTAAGGTGATGTACCTGGTGCTCTGTCAAATAAATCAGCAAATCGCCATTTTCTTTTGATGTATGAGTTATCAGGTATAATGTTTTGTACACCTGCACCGTTAGGGTCATCTTTTAATCTTATTGTTAAATCGTTTGTTGATATAGCAGTTACTTCGTATTCGTTTCCTATTTCGCCTGTGACAGGTGTTGTACCTGCTGAGTCTGAAAAGAAAGAAATCATGTCGCCAACGTTAATTACGTTGTTAGCTAAATCTGCATCATCAACTGCAATTGTTGTAGCGCCTACTGCGTCTTCGCCAACTGTTAAGTTGCTGGCAGATAAAACTTGTTCGTATGCTGTTGCAGTAGCACAGATAGCAACTCCTATTGAGTTACCCCATGTTCCTGCTGATCTTGCAGCCCATTCACCATGTGAACCTTGGCCTGCTCTGAATGATTGTTCGTAATGATCATCATCCCTAATTAATATTCCGCTGTTTGCTCCTGCGTTAACAATAGCTGATTCTGCTCTTACTATTCTTAGTGTGTTTCCATATTGTAGGAAACTAGCAGCTGCTAACCAGTTTTCAAAGTTATTAGAATTTGGTTTTCCAAACTTAGAAACTAGATCACCTTCTGAAGTGACTGTCTGTATAGAACCAACAGGACCTTTTTCAAATGCACCTGCGATAGCACCAATAGATGTTGCAACAGCTGGAACTACATTTGTTAAATCGACTTCATTTACCTGTACACCAGGTGATACTAAAAATGCCATCGTTGTTCTCCTTGTTAGTATTGTAATATTATTCGAATAATACTCTTTTTATACTTGTATTTATAGAAATAAACATTTCTACATGTTGTTTTTATATGCCCTAGTATTTATAAATACTTAAAATGCAAACTCATTATGAAAAATACAAAGAGACAATCAAGAAAGTAGCCAGAAGAAATTACTCTAAAAGAGTTTCTTGGGTAAACAAACATCTTGATAAGTCGTCTTGTCAACAATGTGGGGAGTCTGAAACCATTTGTTTGAAATTTCATCCACATGACGCTGAAATAAGAAAGAAGTCTAAAGTCACAGGAATTAACACAGAAGCGAGAGAAGAGATTACAAAATTGATTGAAAAATCTAAAGTTATCTGTCATAATTGTTGGATTAAGTTAGACAATGATCTAATTGAGTTGATATAATCTCTTTTGTTTTATCTATCATTACACCCGTTATTACTAACATAGGTCTAGGATGTAAACTTGCGTTTGCCGTTGCATGTGGTATATTCATCCAATCAAACTTATGAATATCGCCTTTTTTCCAACGATCAAACATTTTATTTCCATACATTATAAACTGACCTGGTTCCCAATCCTCTAACATAACCATAATTCTAATTACTTTATTTGGGTCTTCGTCTAGATCATATAGTTTATCTATATGCATATTCAATACATCGCCTGTAAACTGAATATGTAATTTTGCTTTTACATCTTTTAATTCAAAGAAGTCTATCATCTTTTGAATAGTAGGACATTTACTAAAGTCTGTTAAACCTCTGTATATTGTCATCTTAGGGTCTGCACCTGCCTTGATTAAATCATACTCTTCAGACTTAATATCTTCATTTGGTCTATTTGCAGCTGCTCTTCTATTACCCCAATTAATTTTTTCTACATCTTTTATTGCACTCTTGATCTCTTCAGACCAATCGCCTGTAAACTTTCCTAGATGTTCGATATTATCTGTATCTGTTTTCCATTTATTAAAATGGTAATTACTTTTTGCTTTTGCTTCTTCCCAATTACTTATAGACATATACTTGAATATCCTTTTTCTTATAGTTGTGTTCCTTACCTAGATATTGTATTTCTAATTCTTTTGCTAATTCTATATTATTATTTACTCTTTTAATTCTTTTCCAATTGTTTTTACAAAACTCCATAATCCCTAAATTTTGTTCTTGAATATGTCCGAACATACTTTCTAAATTCTCATACCATTCATAGTTTGGATATGTAATATTAAACTCACCACAATGTTTCCACCAATCATAACATTCTATATCATTTCTATATACCATGACAATAGGTTGTTTATATTTTTTTAATTCTTTTAAATTATATGCAAAACAGTGAGATTTAATAATCCTTTTCCCTTTGCCAGAGAAAGGTAAATCCCACTGATCTCGCTGATTTCCAAATTCCATACCAGGGTCAAAATATGCACCTGTGTGCATAAGTTGTTTCTTACCAGGTGTATCTGCATCGTGATAGTATGTTCTTTCGTCTGAATAATCTGTTTGATCAATGTCCTCTGACCAATAGATATTTTTAACGACACTACTCCACTTAGAACCTGGTGCCCCTGTAAATAGAATGTAAGACATTACTGTGTTAATTGTTCTTTGTACACAGTGTTAAATCCTAACTGTTGATTACCAAAGTCAGTAAGTGTTTTTAATGCCGTTGGTGTAATAAATGATTTCAAAGTTTTTACTGCTTCGTCACCATTTGTACCTGTTCGCCATTCATACTTCCCTACTTTCTTTTCAATGTTTGCCATAGACTCTGGGTCTGCAATCATCTTATTTAAAGCATCAACAAGTTTTTGTTTATTTGGATTATCTTTGTTTACCCAAAACGCTTTCTGTAATGCGTCTCTCCATGATTTAACAAGTTTGTATGCATCGTAAAAGTCACCTGATGGTGCAACACCCCAAGTTTCTTGATACAATGTTTCAAATGTTGGTTCTGTAAAGTTAGGGTCATTAACATGTTGTCCACTTTTTACATCTAACAATCCATGATGAAACCATGTATATGCAACACCTTTTTCAATCAAAGGCATAACATGTTTTTTATATGCAGCTGGATTTTCTCTAGTTGCGTTTAAATCACCACGCATGAATGCAAGTCTTCTTTCAGACCCTTTCATTCCTTTTACCCAAGTGATGTTTTTGTTAAACACTTCGATAGGGTCTTGATCAGGCCCTGTCAATAATAGTGTAATTGCCATGATCTCTGGCGTCATACCTGAACCCGCAGCGATAGATACTTTACCTGTCTTCACTGTTTTGTTTGCACCAACAATGATATTAAGATTCATTTGTCCAATAGATTCCCAATCCAAATAATCATATTGAACAGGTTCCATTAAATAAGATATACCATTACCACCATGAGATACTAAGATAGTATCATTATCAAATCTTAATTCCTTTTGAAATTCATTTGGCCCAAGTTGATCTCTCGCACCTGGTTTGTATATTAAGTTTATTTTTTCCCCTAAATGTTTTTCCCATTCTTGAACAACAATCTGTGACCACACAGATGTACCACCAGATGGTTTTTGAGGAACGATTAGATTATAATCTGCTTTTGCAACTGTTGTTAAGAAAAGCATCGCAATTAAGATTCTAAGCATAGTCTAGTTTACTCCTTTTTGTCAATGACCAATATAGTATTGTTATTATCGATAATACAATAAACATGAATATTGGTCTTGTTATTAAATCATGTATTGTATGTAAAGAAGTTAGTTGATAAGTTAAATTGTATATACGATCACTTAACAAAAACCCTATTAGTAATGCAGGTCTGGAAAACTTATATTCTTTTGCAAGAATACCTACTGCACTAAAAATAATTAAAACTGCTAAATCTTCCCAACCACCTGTGTATTGTAAAGTTGCCCAGATGATAACTGCGATGATAAAAGGGAAGTAATAAATGTATGGAAGTTTCGCAATGTAAGAAGAGTAATATGCTAATACATAACAAATCAATGCTGTGATTATTGTTCCTACTAAAAATGCAAACGCCATACTATCAAATAATTTATCATCAAAAAATGTATCTGGTGAACCTAAGTCAATTCCTAGATACAAAAATAATCCCATAAGAATAGCTGCAAATGGAGCTCCTGGTATTCCAAATAAAACCGTTGGAATAAATGAAGATGCTTTCTGTGAATTGTTAGCACCCTCTGCACCAATAACACCTTTTACATTTCCATGTCCAAACTTTTCTTTTGGATTAGATGCAACGGTTGAACCATATGCCAACCAATCTGCCATTGCGCCACCAAGACCTGGTAATAGTCCTATGAACGAACCAATAAATCCACCACGAATACTATCTTTCCATGATACGACTACATCTTTCATTCCTTGCCATATTTGTTTCATTCCACCTGTATAATGATATTCAACATTACTAGTTGCATCACCTTTACGCCAACTTGATAATAATTCTGGTACTGCAAACAAACCTGCTACAAAAGGTAGAAGTTGAATACCGTCTTCTAAGTATCTCCAACCTAAAGTAAATCTAGGAACATTGTTTACATCTACTCCTACTAATCCTAATGTAATACCTAATGCGATTGCAATAATACTTCTAATCCAACTTTTAGTTGAGACAAATCCTACTGTGACAAATGCAAGTACGACTAATGCCCATAATTCTGGTATACCCATATACATCACAATGTTTGTGTAATATGGTAAAAATAAAAATGTTAAAGAACCAAATAGTAATCCATTAACTGTTGATGAAGTTATTGCGGCAGATAATGCTCTTGTTGCTTCCCCATTTTGTGCCATAGGAAATCCGTCAACCATTGTTGCGGCCGCAGAGTTTGCCCCTGGTATTCCTAACAACACTCCACTAAAGGAGTCACCTGTTGTTGATGATGCCACTACTGCAACACAAAATATAACACCAAGATAAGGGTCGGATGCAAAGTAAGGCATAACACCAAACAATGTAATTAATCCTGTTGTTGCACCTGCAGCTGGGATTAGTCCAATTAATAAACCATACGCCACACCTAATAATAAAAATAATATTTCCACTACTTACGAATCCATTCTGAATATAATCTATTACCTGTATCTTGTTTCATTTCTTTCAACTCAAAATTATATTGTTTACAATAATCTATATTACATTGTTTAGACCATGGGAAAAAAACTATGTCTTCAACACCTTGCCAAGGATGATCACTCAACCCAGGGTTTTGTCGCCAATATACTATATCATCTTTTTTTGTTATATCATATAGATGTTTTATCTGTTTGTCAAGAACTTTTTTCGTGCCAAAGTTAAGACTTCCTAATGCGAGAAATACATCAAAATTTTTGTGTGGGATATAATCTTCAAATGCAATTTCACAATCTGCACTACTATTATGAGGGTCTATTCCATATAGATTAGAAAAATGTGGTTTAAGTAAATTGTAACCACATCCTATATCTAGTATATGTGCGTCTTTGTCTATCTTGTCTAATAACTGCCAACCAGAATATTTAAATTTATCGTAATTAGGTTTCCAATTATTTCTGAAATATATGTCTTTGGAACTCGTCAATATAATCTCTCCAATTATCTAAAGGTTTCACGTCAATAAATTTTACTAAATCTAAATACACATTTTCGTGTCCGTCTAGTAATTCGTTTATTTCCAAAGTATAATTTAATTTATGTTTTGGAAAATCATTTTTTATATAATTTCTTGTCCAACATTCTAAATGTTTTTGAGTATTATAATTTCTTCCGTAATAATCATCCCAAACTTCATGTCTGTAAAGATATACATCTTTATACTTTGAAAAAGGATTTAATGTAATAAAAACAATTTTATGATCTGTTTGTCTTACAATGTTATAGTCATGATAATCCCATTTAAACGGCACACCATCAATTATAGCATTTTCTTCTAACCAAGTTGCCCCAACAAAACTATGAGACATACCCGCATCTTTATTTGTTTGTGATAATGTTTTATATGCTTGACGATATTCTTTATTTTTAGGCATTAATCTATCGAACTCACTATAAAATTTATCTATGGTATTTGCCTTTACAAAATCTATTTTTTTATTTGGATGTAAAGGAAAATTTGGAATTTGATAATCTTCTTTTCTAAAATGAGAAACCATTAATTTTTCTTGATACTCAAGAGTTGATTTCCAAGCATACTCTGTAAATTTTTCAAATCCGTCATGAAGAGATATTAAGTATCTTAACCAATCTCCAAATGACCCTGAGCTATAATCTACACATACATGTTTACCAATCTGTTTCATAATCTCTCACTTTCACAGGTT
>JGI20158J14315_10001589_pt1 | contig 16475 bp, 23 predicted proteins | sample COG_08_FD_14315 | JGI IMG/M metagenome (IMG submission 14315)
CAAATATGAAAAGACATACCACAGAGACTGTTGGATAATAGGAGAAAGATGATGAGTGATAAAGTAAAAGAATTTAACAAAGCATTGAAAGAAAAATTAGAAGATTCTTTTGGTAAAGAGTTTGTCAATGATAAAATAATTATCATGGGATTAAACGACGAAAAAGAGGAGGAAGATGATGAGTAACATACACGACAACGAAACATTAGAGATGATATATGAAGATGTATTAGCTGATGATGAAAAAGGTTTGCTTGTAGATGAGATAGATAATATAGCACATCTATACAATCTACATGCTGATGATGATAGAGAAGAGATACTAGAGTTCATAGCTGAGAGTATCTTTTATAAACAATTTACATAAGGAGATAAAATGGATAGAGATGATTTAGTAAACATAGCTATACTAGGAATACTAGTAACAGCACTATTAATAACAAGCCTAGGAGGGTAACAATGAAAGGAATATTAATTAATCCACACGATGAAACAATAAAAGAAGTAGTATATACAGGAGACTTCAGAGAAATCTATGACCTTGTAGACTGTAGAACTTTTGATTGTGTTAGACTTACAATTGAGAATGATATGTATGTAGATGATGAAGGTTTACTTATAGACAATCAAAGATACTTTAGTATTAAAGATAGAAACTATGCAGGTAAGGCTTTGTTATTAGCTCATGATGATGAGGGAGAAAGCATAGCTACAACTTTTACTTTACAAGAAGCTAAAGATATGGTACAATTCTTACCTGAAGGACACACAGAAGAACCTTATATGGAGTTTGTATCATGGACGTAGGAACAGCATTAGTTTTAATAAACAGTATAACATTAATAGTTTTAACTGTTGGTGTTGTAAAACATTGGAAATAATATGGAATTAGAATTTAAAAAATTAAACAAAGATGAATATCGAGAGTTTGAAAATTGGATACGAGAGCATAATCAAGAACTTTACGAACACAAAGTAGCTTACGAAGTAAGATGGACTGATGAAGACTATCTTGTAAGACTATGTGACGAAAGCCTTTACTCAATGAGTGATATAATGCTTGACATTCATAACAAAGTAGGGTATAATGTACCCAATTAAACGCCAATCCAAAGGAGGAATTATATGGCAGTATTAGAAGGAAAAGCCTACTGGGCTTCAGTAACAACCCCAAACACTACATTTGAGCCTGTGTATACAGTTGATTTAGTTGTAGACAATGAGGTTGCAAATAGCTTTGAAGCTCGTGGTTTTAAAGTAAAAGACTTATCCATCAAGGATGAGAATGGTGGGCAAACACCTATTGGTAGAGCCTTAACAATAAAGAGAAAAGTAAATGGTCCGAATGGCATGGTAAGAAATGCACCTAAACTTTTTGACAAGGACAAGTCAACTATGGATGATGTAATTGGCAATGGTTCTCATGTTAAGGTACAATACAATGAGTGGGAGACCGACAACAAGTATGGTAGCTTTAAAGGTTTGGATTTCCAAGCTATGCAGGTTATCGATTTAGTAGCACTAAAGACTCAAGATGGTGCTGAATTAGACCCGTTTGGAGACGGGGAGGAATTTTAATTATGATAATAAGTATTAAGAACGATGAAGGTGTCACATCCTATGATGTGAACAAAATAGAAAACGAAGAACTGCAAAACAATGCTCGTGTTACCATCAATAAGGTAGGCACATTGGAAGTTCTTTTAGAAGCTTTAAACTTTGCAAGTGCAGGACATAGGAACAATCTTGAAACCCTCTTGAAAGATACTCCTGAAGCAGTGGTAGAGTCTGAAGAAGAAACAGTTAATGAGGAAGCTTCAACCGAAGAAGACTAATTAACTTTTCATATCTCCAATCGAAGCCACTCTCGTAAAACAGGGTGGCTTTTTTGTTTAAAAACCGAGGGTAATATTATGCAAGAACAAAGTAAATTTATTAAATACCATGTGCCTTGTCACGAATGTGGTAGCAAAGACGCAGTATCTGTCAACGCTGATGGGTCTGCAAAATGTTTTAGTTGTGACAAATTTTATTCAAACTATGAGGGAAACGTAACGCCAATGACAAACTATATCAAACAACCAACAACACCCAAGCCAAATGTAAATGCACATGGTGGCATCTTTGCAAAGCTTACAGATAGAAATATATCTAAAGAGACTGCAGAAAAGTATGGTGTTAAGGTTGTGTATGATGCAAGTGGTCAATTGGCTCAGCATTTATATCCTTTCTACATTAATCATGAGCAGTGTGCTACAAAGATTAGATATGTACGAGACAAACGCTTTTCGTTTGATGGTACTATTCAAGACTCAGGTTTGTTTGGTCAGAACCTTTTCAAAGAAGGTGGTAAATACCTTACGATTGTTGAGGGAGAATGTGATGCTATGGCTACCTACGAATTACTTGGTAGTAAGTGGGCAGTAGTATCTATCAAACGTGGTGCAGCTTCAGCTGTCAAGGACATCAAAGAAAGCCTTGAGTATGTAGAAAGTTTTGACAATGTTGTCATATGTTTTGACAAAGACAAAGCAGGTATGGAAGCTTCACAGAAAGTAGCAAGTATTATCAAGCCCGGAAAAGCAAAGATAGTTACGCTTCCTAATGGCTACAAAGACCCCAACGACATGCTCAACAAAGGTAAACACCAAGACTTTACAAGAGCATGGTGGGATGCACAAGTCTACACACCAAGTGGTATCATCAGGGTATCAGAGAAACAAAACGACTTCTTAAACAGNGAACGTAAACAGAGTGTNCCTTATCCTTGGGATGGTCTCAATAAAAAACTGTTGGGTCTTAGAGCAGGTGAGCTTGTAACTCTTACAGGTGGTACTGGTCTCGGTAAGTCTAGTATTACAAGAGAGCTTGAGCATTGGCTAATCAATCAGACTAATGACAACGTAGGTATCATTGCACTTGAAGAAGATTGGAAGCGTACTGTAGATGGTATACTTTCTATCGAAGCTAGTGACAAACTATTTATTGATAGTGTTCGTGATGATTACGGAGAAGCTAAACTTACTAGCATGTTCGATAAAGTATTCAGTAACGATAGAGTATTTATCCATGCTCACTTTGGTGCTAACGATATTGATGCTATCTTTGCAAAGCTTAGATATCTTATTGTAGGCTGTGATTGTAAATGGGTTGTAGTAGACCACTTACACATGCTAGTAAGTTCTATGTTGGATGGAGACGAACGTAAGGCTATCGACAGTATCATGCACAGGCTTCGTAGCATGGTTGAAGAAACAGGTGCAGGTATTATTCTTGTGTCTCACTTACGTAGAATCGAAGGCAACAAGGGTCATGAGAATGGTATTAGTGTAAGCTTATCTCATCTTCGTGGTTCAAATAGTATTGCTCAACTATCCGACTGTGTTATAGCACTTGAAAGAAATCAACAGTCAGACGATGACTTGGAATCACGAACAACTAAACTACGTATACTTAAATCAAGATACACAGGAGATGTAGGCATGGCTTGTTCTCTAGTGTACGATAAAGAAACAGGTAGGTTAGCTGAATACGAAGATTTAGAAATGCTTAATTCTAAAGACGAAGAAATCATACCATTTTAATAGGAGATATATATGCAGTTAGTATTTGACATAGAAACAGACGGGTTAAAGCCTTCCGTTATATGGTGTCTAGTAGCACAAGATGTGATAAGCGAAAAGTTTTATCACTTCTACGAAGACACCCTTAACGAGGGTATTAAATTTTTACAACAAGCAGACACACTTATAGGTCACAACATACTTGGTTATGACATACCTGTAATTAAGAAACTTACTGGTGTAGACTTATACAACTCAGATAAAATTATAGACACACTTGTTTTATCTAGGCTATTGAATCCTACAAGAGAAGGAGGACACAGCATAGCTAAGTGGGGTTACAAACTAGGAGTACCTAAGAAAGATTCTCCTGAGTGGTCTAGCTTTACAAAAGAAATGCTTTCTTACTGTGAACGAGATGTTGCTATCAATACAAAATTACTCAGACATTTACGAAAGGAATCAATAGGCTTTTCAAAGGAGTGTATTAAACTTGAACACAAAGTTACACACATCCTTGAACAACAAAAGCAAAATGGTTTTCTTTTCAATGATGAACAAGCAATGTTCTTAGCTTCAGAGCTTAGCTGTAAGCTTAAAGAAACAGAAGATAAAGTACATGAAACATTCAAACCTATATGGGTTGATGACAAGATGGTTAAACCTAAACTAAAAAAAGATGGTAAACTTTCCAAACAAGGCTTGACAGAACAAGAGTACTCCGATATAATAGAGGGTACGCTTGAAAGAAAACCTTTCATGAGGAAGACACTTCAAGAGTTTAATCTTGGTTCTAGAAAACAAATAGGACAAAGACTACAGGAACTCGGATGGAAGCCTCAGAAATTTACACCAACAGGTCAAGCCATAGTCGATGAGACTACTCTTAAAAAGATTACTCACATAAAAGAAGCACAACTGATAGCAGACTTCTTACTGTATCAAAAGCGTTTAGCTCAGGTTCATTCATGGATAGATGCAGTGTATGAGGAAGACGGGAGAGTACATGGTTCAGTCATTTGTACTGGTGCTATCACTGGTCGTATGGCACATAGAAGTCCCAACATGGCTCAAGTACCTGCTGTTTACAGCCCTTATGGTAAAGAATGTAGGTCATGTTGGGTTGTTCCTAAAGGGTACAAACTTGTAGGTATAGATGCAAGTGGATTAGAACTTAGATTGTTGGCACACTATATGGCTGACGAGGAGTATGTAAATGAAATTATCAACGGAGATATTCACACAGCTAACCAACAATTTGCTGGACTTAAATCAAGAGATGAGGCGAAGACTTTCATCTATGCCCTTATATACGGAGCAGGAGATGAAAAAATTGGAAGCATCATTAAAGGAAACAGAGCAGATGGTAAGAGGTTGCGAGAACGCTTTCTTAGTGGTCTTCCAACACTTAGAACTCTTAAAGAACGAGTTGACCGAGCAGCAGAGAAAGGTTATCTTAAAGGATTAGATGGTCGTAAGATTCTTTTAAGACATAAACATGCAGCATTAAACACTTTATTACAGGGTGGTGGTGCAATAGCCATGAAGAAAGCATTGATTATACTTGAGAATAATATAAGACTTAATGGTTTAGATGCAAAGTTCGTGGCTAACATTCACGATGAATGGCAGATACAGGTAATAGAAAAACAAGCAGACTTTGTAGGTAGACTTGGAGTAGAAGCAATAGAAAAAGCAGGACAACATTACAACATGCGTTGTCCTTTAACAGGTGAATATAAAATAGGAGACAGTTGGTATGAAACCCATTAAAAACACAAGTAGGAAAGGAGATTTCGCAGAGTATTATGCTGTAACATGGTTATGGGATAATGGTTACGAGGTTTTTCAAAATTCAGGTTGTTCAGGACCGGTTGATTTAATTGCATTAAAAGATAATAAAACAGTTTTAATAGATGTAAAAACTTTATATGCAAGAGGTGGTAGAAAAACAAACTGGGAAGAGGGAACTAACTTAGCTCCTTCTCATAAAAGAACAAAGAAACAAATAAAAATGGGAGTTCAGTTATTAACATTTAATCCTCATACAAGAGCATTAAAATTTGTGGAGCATATAAAATGAAACCAATAAAAGAAGACAGAAAAAAGTTTGACATTGACTTAGCTTATGGTACAATAAGAGAAGAAAAAATAGCAGACATGATGACCAATAAAAAAATAGAAGTTAAATCTGAAAAAGATTTATGGCAAAAGTCTGGAAACATTTGTATAGAATATGAATCATACGGTAAACCTTCAGGTATCAGAGCAACTGAATCTGATTACTGGTTTCATAATCTATGTGTAGGAGACAACGAGTTCTGCACATTAGTTTTTAAAACAGATGTACTTAAAACAATCGTAGATAAAGCAGATACATTTAGAACTGTGAGTGGTGGAGACCACAACGCAAGTAAAATGTTTTTAGTTAATCTACAAAAATTATTCTCATCGGATGTAATTAAAGCATTCAAGGAAGCAGAAAATGAAAAAGCTAAGTAATTTAGTACCTGATATTTATGCCCTGTTAGATTCTCTGACAGAAGGTAATGAGTTGAATATTTCAGAAGAAACCTACGAAGAGTTTGGTAAAGAAATGGCAGATGCTCTTAAACATTGGGCTACCCCTCAAGATAGAACAAATAAAGAAACACTTAGAATGTCTAACATAGGTAAACCTGAAAGACGTTTGTGGTATGATGCTCATACTCAATCAGATACAACAGAAAAGTTACAGCCTAACGTACAGATTAAATTCTTATACGGACATTTACTTGAGGTTTTACTCTTATTCTTTGTTAAACTTTCAGGACATAAGCTTACAGATATGCAGAAAGAAATTACTGTAAACGGAATCAAAGGTCACATGGACTGTAAGATAGATGGAGAAGTAGTAGATGTAAAGACTGCATCCGGATATGCCTTTAAGAAATTTAAAGAAGGCACACTAAGTGAAGACGATGCATTCGGATATCTATCACAACTTGCAGGTTATGAAGAAGCAGAAGGTACAAATAACGGTGGCTTCCTTGTTATGAATAAAGAAACAGGAGAGCTATGTACCTACATACCTGATGATATGGAGAAACCTAATATAGTTTCTAAGATAGATAACATCAAAGGTCTTATAGTTAAAGACACACCTCCTGAGTTTTGTTATACTCCTGTAGCTGAAGGTGTTTCAGGTAACATGAAGTTAGCTAAGAACTGTGGGTGGTGTCCTCACAAAATAGAGTGTCATAAAGATGCGAATGAAGGTAAGGGATTAAGAGCTTTTAAGTATGCTAAAGGTCCTGTATATTTTACAACGATTGTTAAAGAACCAAAGGTTGAGGAGTTATCCATATGAGACAGATAAAAACTAAGCAAGTACGAAAGCTTTCAAAACAGTTTGTGGTTGAGTGGCTTAAAAGTATGCTTACTGCAGAAGAGCAAAAGAAAGTAAGCGTAGATAACTATGAAAAGTATTTACCTGAAGAGAGACACTTCTACGCTAACAACAAACTTATGGTTTCTGCATACACACCTAGATGGTTTGCTCAAAGAATCAAAAAAGTTTTAAGAACTAAACACATAGATGACATTACTTATTCGGATGTTATCTAGTGGTCGGCTTTAGAAAACCTCGAAAGATTAGACCTAAAGAAAAAGATATACCAAAAGGTTATGATTCCAAGTGGGAGCATACCTTACACAGTACTATCTTACAAGAGTGGAAACACCACACAAATAAAGTTCCTTACATTGTTGAGCATAATTATGAGCCTGACTTTGTAAAGAAAATAGGAAACAAAGAATATCTTTTAGAAGCAAAAGGTAGATTTTGGGACTACCAAGAATACAATAAGTATGTGTGGGTGCGTAAAGCACTTAAGCCAAATCAAGAACTAGTGTTTTTGTTTTTAAGTCCTTATGCACCTATGCCACAGGCTAAAAAAAGAAAAGACGGAACGAAAAGAACCCACGCTGAATGGGCTGAAAAGAATAATTTTATATGGTATAGTGAAAATACTTTACCTGACAACTGGAGAAAAGATGAACTATAAATTTAATGAGGATGAAATAATAAAAGACTTACAACGATATGTAGATGCTACGTATGGCTTACATTATTCTAATGGAAAGTATCAGGCAACTGATATGATAATAGATGCAGGACATGGAGAGGGTTTTGCCATGGGAAACATCATGAAGTATGCTATGCGATATGGACAGAAGGGTGGTAAGAACAAGATGGACTTGCTAAAGATAGTACACTATGCTATAATAGCAATACATTTACAGGATAAAGAAAATGATTGAAGACAAAATAGGAACTAAGCCTTACTTAGGAATTGAAATAGACTACGATAAAGAAAAAACATTTGATAAATTTAGTCTTGACACACTCAAAGATAGATATTTTTGGGAAGGAGAAACACATGCACAAGAAGCCCTCGCAAGAGCCTCAGTCTACGGAGCAACTTTCAAAGGGGAGACAGATTTTGAACTGGCTCAAAGACTTTACAACTACAGTTCCGCTAGGTGGTTCATGTTTAGCACTCCTATACTTAGCAACGGGGGAACAAGTCGTGGGCTTCCTATCAGTTGTTTCCTTAATTATGTTCCTGATAGTCGGGGTGGTTTATCTGCTCACTATGACGAGAATATATGGTTGGCAAGTTCAGGTGGAGGCATCGGTGGATATTGGGGCGATATTAGGAGCAATGGTGTTTCTACTACTCATGGCTCTCGTTCTACTGGCTCAATTCCTTTCATGCATGTAGTTGATTCACAAATGTTAGCCTTCAATCAAGGCACAACAAGACGTGGTAGCTATGCAGCTTACATGGATATAAGTCATCCCGAGATTGAAGAGTTTATAAACATGAGAAAAGAATCAGGTGGAGACATCAACAGAAAGAATCTCAACATTCATAACGGTGTAAACATTACAGATGCTTTCCTTGAAGCAGTAGAAAAGGATGATGACTGGAGATTGATTGACCCTAAAAGTAATGAAGCTATTAAGATAGTAAATGCTAGAGACTTATGGTGGCAAATCATACATGCTAGAGCAGAGACAGGCGAACCTTACATGGTCAACATAGACACCTGTAATAAATATTTACCTAAAGCACAGAAAGATTTAGGATTAAAGATAAGACAAAGTAACCTGTGTTCAGAAATTACTTTGCCGACAGACGAAGAACGAACAGCTGTATGTTGTTTATCATCCGTAAACTTAGAACACTTTGATGACTGGTCAAAAGATGATAACTTTATACAAGATTTAATAACCATGCTTGACAATGTTTTACAGCACTACATTGACAACGCAGTAGATACAGAACAACTAGGAGAGTACAGTGCAAATTTTAAAAGGTTTCAGAAATATATTAGAGAAGGTCAAGAAGGATATACTAAGTCTGCGTATTCGGCATATAGAGAGAGAAGCATCGGGCTTGGTGCAATGGGCTTTCATGCATATCTACAAAGCAGGGACATTCCTTTCGAAGGTATTTATGCAAGTGGCTTCAACTATAAAGCATTTCTTTACATCAACACTAGAGCAACTGAAGCAACTAAAGAACTTGCTATTCAAAGAGGAGAAGCTCCTGACATCCATGGGACGGGTAAGCGAAACGCTAACCTCATGGCTATTGCTCCTAACGCTAGTAGTGGGATTATATGCAGTGGCACTTCCCCTTCTATTGAGCCTTTCAGGGCTAACTGCTATACTCATAAGACTTTATCAGGGAGCTATCAAGTTAAGAACAAGTATCTCGAAAAGCTTCTTAAGTCTAAAAAGTTTATTGGTAAAGAATTAGAAAATATCTGGAAAGATATCTCAGCTAACGAAGGTTCAGTACAGCATTTAGATATACTTACTGATGATGAGAAAGAAATATTTAAAACTGCAAATGAGATAAACCAAATATGGATTGTCGAACATGCACATCAAAGACAGGAGTTTGTGTGTCAAGCACAGTCTGTCAATTTATTCTTTACACTGCCTAAGAGTACAGAGCCACAAGAAGTGCATGATGAATACATGCAGTATGTGAATGATGTACACTGGTATGGTATGAATAAATTAAAATCGTTGTATTACTTTAGAACTAATGCAGCAAGAAACGTAGAAAATGTAAACACAAAAATTCCAAGAATCCGTTTAGACGATTCGGAATGTATCGCCTGTGAAGGGTAAGGAAAAGTTATGAGNTTAACAACAACTAGAGATTATTATAAACCGTTTGAGTATCCATGGATGTATGAATACTACAAACTACAAAACCAAATGCATTGGATGCCGGAATCAGTTCCATTGCACACTGATGTAAAAGATTGGCAGGATGTTACACCTGAAGAAAAACATTTACTGACACANATATTTAGATTGTTTACACAGTCTGATGTAGATGTTGGTGCAGGATATGTCGACAAGTACATGCCTATCTTTAAGAAACCTGAAGCAAGAATGATGATGTCATCTTTTGCTAACATGGAATCTATACACCAAGATGCTTACAGTTTATTGTTAGACACTGTAGGTATGCCTGAAATAGAGTACAAAGCTTTTGCTGAGTACGAAGAAATGTCTGACAAGCACGATTACGTTGGGGAGTTTAAGCCTTTAAAATCTGATAAGAAAACTATAGCTAAAACACTAGCTGTTTATTCAGCCTTCACAGAAGGGTTGCAATTATTCTCTAGTTTTGCAATCCTCTTAAACTTCCCAAGGTTCGGTAAGATGAAAGGTATGGGACAGATAGTTACTTACTCTATCCGTGATGAGTCAATGCATGTTGAAGCAATGACAAAACTATTCAGAGAATTTATCCAAGAGAACATAGAGATATGGACAGATGATTTTAAAGCAGAGCTTTATCAAATCTGCAGAGACATGGTAGAACTAGAAGACAAGTTCTTAGACTTAGTGTTTGAGATGGGTGACTTACAAGGACTAACTAAGAAAGATATGTATGCTTACAACAGATACATAGCAGACAGAAGATTACTTCAGCTTGGACTTAAAACTAACTATGACCAAAAAGAAAATCCACTTGGTTGGATTGATGAAGTCATGGGTGTAGAGCATCAGAACTTCTTTGAAGGTAGAGCTACTACATACATGAAAGCAGGTCTACGTGGAAAACAAGATTCAATTACCTTTACAGGAATAGAGAAATGAGTAAAAGAAAAGAAGCACAAGTACTAGCTTACAGACTCCTATATGATAGGTCAGGTAAGCTAGTGTCTGAAAGAACCTCAACAGATATTTCAAGCCTTGAAAAGTTTTTAACTAAAGAAGAGTTTAATACTTTAAACACAGTAATTAGAGAAGCAACTTTAAAGCTTGACGAGATTCACAGATACGTAGAAAACTATTTAAGTGCTAGGATTATGACGGAGAAATAGTAAAGGTTTGGACTTTATTTTCTTTACCCTTAACATTTATAGATTTTAAAAGTGTTAAGGGTACAGTGCTTTTAATTGCTGTGTCGTATCCTATTACTATATCTTCCCCAAGCTCTTTAGTAGAGCTTTCTAATCTTGCTGCTAAATTTACAGCATCACCAATAGCAGAGTAATCAAACCTTGTATCACTTCCCATATTACCTATTACTGCCTCTCCTGTATTTATTCCGATACCTATCTCTATTCCTAGGTTGGCTTCTTCCATATCTCGGTGTATTCGTAACGCTGTTTGGATTGCTTTATTCTCATGGTCTTCAAGGTCAATAGGTGCATTGAAGATAGCCATCATTGCATCTCCAATATANTTATCTACCATCCCACCATACTCTTTAACTGCATTAGCTTGAATAGTTAATGCCTTATTCATTATTTCTGTAACTTGTTCGGGTTCTAATTTCTCTGACAAGCTTGTAAACCCACGCACGTCTGTGAATAAAAACGTACAACGTCTTCTATCTCCGCCTAACTTCAGAAGCTCAGGATTATCTTGTAGTTGTTTGACTTGTCTTGGGTCGAGGTAATGTTCAAATTGTTTTTTAATTTGTTGTCTAAGCTTGAACTGTGTTCTAAAGTTTAGATAGAATTGTAGAGTAGCTATAAGTGTCATACTTGTCATACTCCAAGTAACATCTATGAGTATGTTATTTTGTATGACACTATAACCTAAATAAGCTGTAGAAAACATTAAAATTAATACTGATATGATTCCACCTGTTATACCTAATCGTGCTATTAGAAGAGCTGTAAGGAAGCCACAGGATAATAATATCAAAAGTTCTACAACCAATCTATAGTCGGGTATGTAAGGTGTATCCATTAACATACTTTCTGATAAAGCTGCTTGGATTTTATGAGGCTCTAGTAGTCCAACAGGTGTTGCAACTTGTGGTGATATTCCTTTAGCTGTGAATCCTACGAATACAAAAGTAGATTCAACATCCATTTCATCTAATGTAGTCTGTGGTGTATCGACCCAACTAATCCATTTACGTCCTAGACTATCGGTTGAAACGGGTGGAATGCCTCTTACTCTAACCTGTTCAATTCCATTCAGATTTGTTACAATCTGATAAGTCCGACCACCTCCTAGTATTTTTAAAACTTCTGTTCCAAAGGAAGCAACCCACCCATTATCTGTTTGTTGTAGTAAAGGTATACGCCTTACTAAGTTATCTATATCTACTGGTGCAGAGATAGCACCTTGACTAGCTGATTGTTTTAAAGGCTCTATATTCTCTAAGAAGCCTTGAGCTTTTGGTAAAGAAACTATTGGTCCTTTGATAACTGTACCTATAGTAGCAGGATATAACCCGTTGGATATTTCAGGCATAGCTATAACACTTGCAGACTTGGAAAGCTCTAAAGCAAACTCATCATCTCCACCCATTCTATCTGCATGTGGAAACAACATGACCCATCCAACTCCATAAGCTCCTGCATCCATAATGTCTTTATGTATCTTTGCTAAGTCTTGACGAGGTAGAGGGTATCCTCCTTTAGCATCTAGGTCTTCTTCGGTAATGTTAAGGATTGTGAAATGTCCTGTAGCGTTTTGCTCAGGCACTAGAGCATCAAAGGTTTTAAGTCTCAAGACTTCTAATGGGACTGCGTTAAAAAGCAAAGGTAAAGTTAGTAAAGATAATAGTACTAATGACCACTTCATGTTAGTCTCCTTGAGTTATTTTTATGGTAGAGTCTCCACCACCGTTGACAATGACCTGAGTACTCTTACCGTTTTGAATCATGATAACTGTATAAGCGTTTGACCTATCTAAGTCTAGTCTTACAGTGTCTTCTAAAGACTTGTAAAAAGTTATAAGGTTATCGTTAAGGAATGTGTTGATTTGGGTGTTAGAGTCAAAGCCTACTTGAGTTCCTTTTAAATCTATATCAGTTCTTAAAAGTGATTCAGTATTATCTAACTCATTTATGTCTTCTATAATGTTTAGTAAATCTTCTAGAAAGTTTACATCAAGATAATTAATATCTAACTCTGTAAACTCTAGCTCATCATTAGCAAGATAGTCTGTATCTAAATCATCGAAATCAAGGAAGTCAACATCAAGAATATTAGAAACGCCATTTCCATCTTGTCCCTCATCTTCTTGTTCTATTTCCTGTGGTTGATTTACTATTAACATGTTATCAATTAACTCAAGGGTCAAGTCAAGGATAACGGGTTTGGTTGGTTCAGTCTCGTACATTGAAACTGTAGTAGCTTGGTAAGGCTTGTTAAGTGTTACCTGTCCCATAGCTGTAGCGACAACAATCTCTCCACTTGGAAGACCATCATCGTCCGGTAATAATATAACTAAACTTCTACCTAGTTCATCTACAGTAACTGTAAAGTCTGTACCACGAATAGCTATCGTAGCACTAGGCGTGTTTATAATTATATTTTCTTTATCTATTGTAGCTAACTTACCAGTGATAAATCTTGCAGTACCACTAGCAAACTGAAGTGCCATCTTAGATTTAGATGGGTCAGGGTCATAGATAAATTCATCTATAATTAACTCTGAATGTTCTGTCAATCTAACTTGACTGTCATCTAAAAAAGTAATGCCCAATCTCCCGTTAGAAGTTTGAACATTATCAAAACTGTTTATGTTAAAATCTAATGAAGCTTGAAAAGTTTCTTTTCTTACTACCCTTCCAGCTCCATTAAGTTCTGTTATGTTTCCAATATTAGCAACTTGTGCCTGTACCTTGGTCATTTTGAATGACACAAACAGTACCATTATTACCGTTAGATATAATTTTAAGCCAGTCATTATCAATTGTACTCTTTTGTTGTATGTTAAATGTTCTGCTGTTTCCTGTTTGGTCAAGATAGAAGTAACCTCCTGCTTTACCTGAACCTGTAAAGGTTACAGTGTTGTCATCTCCATCAACATCTACATAGTTAGTAGCACCATCATAATTTATATCGAAATCAAAAGTGTTATCATCACCTTGAATAATCCAATCTAAATCTAGTGTTGCAGCTAATGCGGTTTTACCATGGTCTAACGTAAATGTGTTAGAACTTCCAGTAACATCAACATTATAATTAGAGTTATCGATACCAAAAGTATTTGTTGGGTCTCCTTGTATAGTAAAAACATTACTATCACCATCAAACTCAAAAAATCCTATTACAGAATCACCGTATATATCACCTAAAAACTTATTAGCATCTCCTATTTGATTTATATCTAGTGTCATAGTAACCCCATCTAAATCTAGCGGAGTCATGCTTCCTGCTGAAGACAATAAACCACCAATAATATTACCTGAACCAAGTTGTTCTAAATCTATGTTAGCTGTAGCTCCTGATTGGTCAACATATATTTCGTTATCAGCCCCGTATAGCAGTGATACATTCATCATCACAGCTAGGCTCATTAATTTTAATATTTTCATATTTCCAATAGCCTCTCTCTATTCCTATATTTATTATATTTAATACCCCAGTCTCTATTGCCTTTTGCAAAGCTATAGAAACACTCTCATTCTCAGCCACACCACCTTCTATCTCTACAAGCTCTGTTTGCTGTTCGATAAAACGAAATATATCCTGAGAAATACTTGTGGATATAATGCTTTTAGAAACTAATGTTTCCATNAACACTTCTCCAGTTGATACAGATATTAATCTTAACGATATCGTAACTGTATCTTCTCTGTACTGTTTACTATTACCTATCCCTAAGTATCTAGCACCAGCACCTCCAGACTTAAGATTAGCTTCGTAACTAACCACTCCACCCTGAACTAGTAACCCTGCAAAAAGCAAAGGTTGCATCTTGTTATCTTCTTTAAACTCTTTACGAGTACTTCTAATAAGTTGTCTTTCTTTTGTTAGGTCATCTAAGCCTACCCTTTCTACAACTCTAAAAAACTTTCCACCTGATGTATGTTTAAAAGCTCTTATAAGAAAAGCTTCAGGTGCTTGTGTAATAGCTGTACTAAATAAAGCAAAGGTACTATTACTTCTTCTCTGCCCTGTTAAATCTTTAAAGCTATTAGGGTATATAGCTATAGTCGGCATCACTGAAGCTGCCGGTAAATTCTTTAATTCTTCTGATTGTAGTTCTAATATGTCCGGAGATTGTATCTTCTTTGATAATACTAAATCTTCGTTATGACTTATAACTGCACAACTAGAAATAAAAATCGCCAACAGGCAAAGATATAGTCGTTGTATTACCATCACTATCCGTTATGTTTAAAGTTATTATTCCATCGACAACACTGTATTCTATTCTGTTGCCTTCTAATTCTAGTACACCACTATCGCTAGGAGTCTCACCAAACAAATTATCTACAAGCTGTCTAGATAACTGTGCATATATTCTAGACTCTAAGTTCCTTATAAACCTTGCAAGTGTTGTATTCTCTTTGTCTCTTTCTATCTCATCTTGAAGTGCTTTTATCTCTGCCTTCAAAGCTTCTTTACGATTAAACTCTTGGTTCTGAATTGTAAGATAATGTGATGATGAGTTAATACCACTAAAGCTAGGACTTTTAAACTTAAATACAACTTCATCTGCTATACTTCCTACAGACCAGAACATAATTAACATAGTCCAAAAGAACATACAGAACCTGCAGTTTCTTTCAGCTTTATTACTTTTAAATGTTGGTATAATCTTAATCTTTTCTTTGGTCATCTCTATCTGCCTTTGCTAATTTATCTATGTCTACTAAATTTGGTACTCCTAGTAAAGTTTTTAAAAGAACATCTTGTCTAATGCTTTGATTATCTAATGCTCTTACTCTATCAATCAAACTAACTATAATACCATACTGACTGTCAAGTTTAGTAGATACTCTTTCTTCCATAGTATCTAAAGCTGTTTGTACTTTATCATCTAAAGTATCTAGTTTTGTTTCCATCCCATCAATAATTCTATTGATAAGTTTCCATATAAACATGCCTAATCCTAAAGCTGCTGCAATAGGAAAACCTATTTCATTTATAAGACTTACAGCTTCGTTCATTAGTCTTTCTGTGTGTTAGAAGCTCCGAAGTAAAAAGATATAACAGCACTTGCTAACCCACCAAGGTATCCTAGTACAAGGTTTATAAGAGCTTCAGAGTTTTGCTCAGGTGGTTGTAGAGTAACAAGAAATATGTATCCCATAAAACCACCAACAACAGCTATACCCATGATACGAGCTGTCCAGTCTTTACTGAANTTANNNCTAGCNTCTTGTNCGTCNNNTNNNTCTAGCTTAAATACATCTACATCAAGCTCTTTCATTTGTACTTCAAAGTTTTGTTCAGCTTTTTTAAGTTCTAGCATTTGTTCAGGTGTAGCTTCAGCTATTCCTTTTTCTATAGCTTTAGGTGTATTAGGTACGCCCAATACATCAGCTATCATATTAGCTGCCATTCCTCCCATTGGTCCACCTAAAGCAGTTCCTAATGTAGGTGCAACAGCTCCAACTATATTCTTTAACAGT
>JGI20158J14315_10001595_pt1 | contig 16442 bp, 24 predicted proteins | sample COG_08_FD_14315 | JGI IMG/M metagenome (IMG submission 14315)
ATGGATGATAACGCAGACCCTCAAAATTTTACATTAAAAGAATATCATAAAATGGCTAAGTATACTCACCCAAGAACGCGCTCTTCATCAATGTTAATTAGTAGACCGTTAAGTAGGAATATAAGCTATTCCTCGGAGGACGGCTTGTGAGTATTTCATACACAATTGGAAATGTGACTGTGCCCAATCAATCGGATTGTCCATTTTAATACCAAATGGGTTTTCATTTACAGTTTTCATTAAATCTTTAGATTTACTAAGATCTCCCATTTCAACCATAGTTTTATCTATATTTTGTAACCATAACACGTGTTTTTCACTTTTAGGATCGAATTCTTTTACAAATGACATTTATATTATATATTCACACATTCTTTAACCTTGTATCTAATCTTGATTTATAATATCTCTCGTTTATTTCACCATCTATTTTCTGACCAGATAATGATATTTGTAATAAATCTTCTTTGTATCCGAAAGTATGACAATAAAAATAACAAACACCCGTTCCGGTTGACATTTCGTCGAGTTGACTCTTTACCATTTCTTCAGTGAAAATGTATTCTGATATGTTTTCGGGTGTTCTTTTCTTAAAATTCATATTAGGGTTTATTCGCGAAACAGGTTGTTCCAAATTCATGTCTGGCCATACACCGTAGCTTGAACGGTATTTGCATATGTAGTCTATACATTCATTAGCAGTCTTCTTTTTACTAAAACAAATTATACGTGGTTTACCGTCTGGGTCAGTAATTGTTGTATATCCACCTCTGATAACACCTATAAAATAAAACTTCATACCCCAATTTGGAAGAACGTGTGCACTCCCAATCATTATATAATACACATACAAAACCTTTATACTTCATCAAAAGATTTGCTTGTCTCCGGTGTAATTTCTAGAGACTTCATTAACATTTTTCGTGATATATCCATGTTTTTCTTGTGCATTTTTAACCCCAACTTTTCACCATTCGTTTCACTCGTCTGTGATAACCATCGTTTTAATAACCCTTCTCTATTTTCCATAACACGAGATGCAATGTTTGATTTACCGTTTTCATATAACGCCTCTATAAAATCGTCACCAGAACTTGGATTATGTTCATTTGAAAAATCACATAACCAATTGAATTCACTTTTCATGGGTGACCTATCCATTTCATATACCTGTGATAATGTATATTGTGTAGATCTGAACGTAAAATATTTTACAAGTACGGTGTCGACGTCATCAAATGTTTGTTCAGAATAATCATTACCTGATACACACCGAGTTAATATATTACGATTTTTAGACTTTTTTACAGGTTTAATTAAAAATACAGGTTTTACAGGGTGTGTTATCATCTTATTATCTAAATAGAAAAAAAACCTTAACTTATTTTATACAGATGAACTTTCCCAAAACACCGGGACAATGCGAATATTTAAGGGTTATACAATCTCCAAAACCTATTGTAATCGCAACTGGTCCGGCAGGTTCGGGTAAAACTATGTTTGGGTGCCAGGTCGCGGCAGAAAAATTAGCAAACAAAGAGTGTAAACGTCTCATACTTACACGTCCTATAGTTGCAGCGGATGAAGATATGGGATACTTACCTGGCGAAATGGAACGAAAGATGGAACCATGGATAAGACCTATGATGGATGTTTTCGAAAACTATCTTACACGTAACCAACTTGAGAAACATGTATGTATAGAACCGTTAGGGTTTATGCGTGGTAGAACATTCAACGATTCTTTTATCATCGCGGATGAAATGCAAAATAGTACACCTAACCAAATGAAGATGCTTTTAACGAGATTGGGTGATAATTCAAAAATGATCGTTATGGGTGACCTGAAACAAAGTGATTTGGGTCCGAGAAACGGTCTCGCCGACCTTGTTAAACGAATAAAGGGATTGGATTTAGAATATATCGAACATGTCATCATGGACGATGAAGACATCTTGCGACACCCAGCGGTTGCTGAGATTTTGAAATTGTATTAAGATTTAAGAACACTGTTTTTTAAATTTTTAATCCGTTTCTGAACTTCGTTTATTTTTTTTCCATATTCAATAAATTCATCTTTATAAAGTACTGCCCAATCATTCATCTGTTTCAGTACCTTTTTGTTATGAGAATACCATACTATTACCTCTTTACTTATTTTATCACATGCTGTGTATTCATCCATAATAGATTTCGAACATTCTCGACCCAACTGACAATACTTTAAAATATCTTCAAGTTCAGCCATATTATCAGTATTAGACGTACTAAGACCATCAATGTGTTCTATTTCAGTCCCGAGCATTACATTATCGTGATATTATTTTTTAAAACTATTTACAACTTCTCTATATCTATTGTACCCATTCATGGGTATAAAACTCTCATCTAAATCTATATCTTTAACATTTTCATAACCGATGTACTCATTTTTCATATCAATAGTTACATCGTGTTCATTCCTATCTTGGTAAACTGTCGGTGGACCATAAACAACTTTAAATCCTTTTTTCTGTAAAATATAAGAACCAAATATATCATCCATACGCCCAACCCTATCAAACATATAATAATGTTCAAGTGCATTTTTAGATAAAATTGTATTTTGGCTATTAAAAGGTGCTAAATCCGTAGTAGTATACCATGAATTATCAAATTTACATTCAGGTGCATAAATCATTCTACATACAGCATCAATATCTGGATCACCATCCCATAAATTAGCCTGTATATCAAAATCACCTATAAGTGAACTAACAACCGTTTTTGAACTAATATTATTTTTCTTATGGATATGTTGTAAAGGAAATCCTCTATGCCAAAGATGTTTATAATTAGTAACACTTAACGGATCAAAAAACTTAAAATCTGTTGAATAAACCTTTATAGATTTTTCATTAAAAAAATTTCCCCAATTATCATACGGTATATTATCGTCGTCAACAGTTGCTATATAATCATACCCATGTTGTAATCCATATAAAAAACCCATGTTACGTCTTTGAATACATCCCCATCCTATTATGTCTGAGAGAGTTTTATCTATTTTTTCTTGATCTTCGGGATGTAAATAATTATACGATTTATACTCTTCGTGTGGTGTTTTAGTATCACCGACAACAACAAAATCCCAACCTTCTAATTTCGCAAATTTTTTAGTTGCATCGGTTGGTTTATTTATAGTAGTAGTTACTATAAGTTTTTTATTCATGTTATATTAAAGAATTTAGTTGTTATTTCTTTAATATAATGATATCACTTGTTTTATGTGGTAGAAACGATAATTACGGAGGTCACCTTAACGAAAGATTTTCGTATAGTATAAACGGATTTCTCCAAGTTTTTGATGAAATTATTTATGTTGATTGGAATACGGACCCAGGTAAAAAAATATTAACCGATGAAATTGAAATAAAAGATAAAAGTAAACTAAAAATAATAAAAGTTAACCATGAAAAAGCATCGGAATTACTACAAGATAAAAGTGCTCAAAAAATGTGTGAAGTTCTAGCACGAAATATAGGCATAAGAAGAGCTAAAGGTGATATAATAGTAAGTAGTAATATCGATATAATACCATTTGAAAGAGTATATTTAGATATACTTATTCAAAAATTACAAAAAGGTGAAATGATCACTTTCACAAGAAATGATATAGAGCTTTCAGATATTGATAAAAATTTTAAACCTGAATCTATAGAATTATGGAAAGTACCAGTGATATTTGGTGCACAACCTATAACAAAAAAACTTATGAGTCCTTATATATCAATTAACAAGGAAATTATTGAAAAGTTTCCCGAAAATAAACATCACGTATTATCTAGTATAATAAGCGGGTGTGGAGATTTTCAAATGGCGTATAAAGAAACGTGGTATAAAATAAGAGGTTTTGAAGAAAATCTAACAAAACGTTTATATGCAGACACAGGTGTACAATATAAAGTAATAATGTCCGGGGGAGTAGTTACAGCGTATAATTTTCCACCTATTTATCATTTAAATCACGAAAGAAATGATAGTCCAGAGTTTACAAATTCACCGAAAATGTCTAAATATACAGAAAATTCAGAAGATTGGGGTTTTATCAATGAAATTTTACATTAATTGATCGTATAAATTTTCTTTGGATGGAGGAAATATAGTAGTACCGTTACCATCTTCACCGTCGTCTTGCCATCTACTTTCCTGTTTTTCCATGGATTTAATATGCCACAATGCAAGTTCAGGTTTAGCAACTATACCTTGTATCTTATTAGACCCAGTTAATTTCGTATGTAATTCATCTGTCCATGTTACGTATTCACAATTTTTGTATAGTCGACCTTGATAATCCGGCCAGTTAATCCATCCGGCTTCATTCATGTTAATTTCATAATAATCGATAAAACTCTGAGTTATACCCGGGTGAATGTTAATTCTCGGTATGAAGAATATTTCGGCTTCAGTTTCCGTTATAATATTTTTAAGATTTCTTATCAATTTTTCTTGTGGCATCTCATCAGCGTCAATTAAAAATGTATAATCACCTGTAGCAACTTCACCGTGATAACAAGAATTTTTATAAAACGTATCGAAAGGTCTTTCAAAAACTGAAATTTTATCATTAAAATGATCTATAACTTTATGGACCTTATCAGTTTTGTGTAAACTATCAACAATAACTTGAACATTATCCTCTTCATCGATGACCTTTAATAAAAAATTTATGAGTGAATATAATTCCCTCGATTCATTGCACACTTGAATACTATAAGTAATCTTCATATACTTACTATCATTTCATTTCTTTAACAGAATAAACTCCAATTATCACTGTTATACTTTACAGATTCTTTTATTTGAGATAAATCGTTTCTAATATCAGATACATAAGGTTCACCAAGTTCTTTTTTATTTATAATCTCATACGTCGATCCAAATTTTTTAGCCCATTCAGATAATTTAAAACATTCCGAGTATACCAAATTACATTGTTTAGCTATTCTAAAACCGTCTATATATTCTCTAACGACTTTCATCACATCATCTATATTAATAAAATCAAAATATTTATCTTTTTCTATGATGACATGTCCTTTATCTTTACATATGGCACTAAAACGCGTTGACAATTCACCCGGTCCGTAACATCCCCATATTCTCAAACTATACGCATTGGGTATTTGTGTAATACGTTTATCTATTATCCATTTAGAGAGACCGTATGGATCTGTAGGTGGGTTACCGTTGAAAACTGCACCACTCGAAAAGTATATGAGTTTACCGTTAAAAAAACGCGATACATTTTCAAACATGAGTATATTCTCTTTTAAAACGTCGCTTGAATCTTCTTTTAAACGACTGCCACCAACAACCGCACAATGTATTATAACACTAAATTTGTACCTATAGAAAAACTTTTCTACGGATACTGGATTTAATAAATCAACTTCTTCGCGTGTTATAGGTATCCATTTATTATATTGTAAAAAATATCTCCCTAGAAATCCATTACATCCTAAAACGCCTACTTTCATTTTATAATTATTTAAAAAAATCTTTAATTATATTACATGTATTTTACTTAAAGATATTATATGAAACTAAAAGTAATGAAAAGGACGATATTAAATTTATTCAAAAACAAATTGAATCATATTAGGAGTGTTGGTATAACATCGTACGATTACCCAACATCGAGAATAATAAATAAGTCAAATGTCGATTTTATTATCGTAGGAGATACAGTTGGTTCCACTGTTCATGGTATGAAATGTTTAAATGAAGTTACCATGGATATGATGTTGATGCATTGTAAAGCCGTTAAACGTGGTTCAGAAAATCAATTTCTTATAGGTGATATGCCTTTTATGTCGTACCAACCATCAAACGAATTAGCTATTAAAAATGCCGGTGAATTTATAAAAATTGGTATGGATGCTGTTAAAGTAGAAGGATATGTACCCAAACGAGTTGAATCAATTGCCAATTCGGGTATAGCCGTAATGGGTCATCTAGGTCTAACACCACAAACGCGTGCAAAAATGGGTGGTTATAAAGTACAAGCTAAAACAAAAGATGCAGCAAACAAACTTCTCGAACAGGCTAAAAATATAGAAAACTCGGGTGCGTCACTTCTACTTATAGAAGCTGTTCCCGAAGAAGTATCAGAAATTGTTGCTAAGGAATTGAAAATACCTGTATATGGTATAGGTGCAGGACCACGTGTAGACGGACAATTAGTTATAGTACACGATATACTTGGTTTATTTTGGGAATTTAAACCTAAATTTATAAAACAATTTGTTAACGGTGAACATTTTTTTCATGAAGCTATAAATGCATATGAAAAAGAAGTACATAATGGTCAATTCCCTGGGGAAGAACATGTTTATAAAATGTCAGAAAACGAATTAAACAAGCTCTTAGGTATGCCGGGAAGCTCGTGGAAATACAATTAAAGATTCCCCTGTTTTATAATAGAAATGAATGTCTGTGATTACATAATAAACGCATTATACAATAATGGTATAGACACTTATTTTGTAATAACAGGTGGTGCAATTGTACCTTTTATCAATGCCATAGCACGTAACACAAAAGTTAAATATTATTGTTTTCAACATGAACAGTCGGCTGCCATGGCGGCCGAAGGGTACTATAGAAGTTCTGGTAAAGTTGCGGCCGTAGTTGTAACAAGTGGTCCAGGTGTTCAAAACCTATTAAATGGTGTATGTGGATGTTGGTACGATTCTATACCGGCATTTTTCATAACTGGTCAAGTAAACACGGCCGAAGATCTAAGTAAATTTTCATCAAAACCTAGACAGGCGGGGTTCCAAGAGATGCCCGTTACGGAACTCTTTGGTCACGTTACTAAAAAATCTTTACACGTTGAAACTGTGGATACTATAAATGACACTTTGAAAAACTTATTATCGGAATTAACAAACCCACGGTTTGGACCCGTTCTTATGGATTTACCCGTAAATATACAAATGAGTAACATGCCTACAAATACACCCAAACCATCGTATCATTTTTTACGGCCTACTAAAACTAATACTAAATATGATTTAACACCTTTCATTAACGAATCAAAAAGACCACTCATAATTTTTGGTCATGGAGTTAAATTAGCGGGGGTGGTGAGTGAAGCTATGAATCTTGTTGAAAGTACAAATATACCTTTCGTGGTATCTTGGGGTGCATTTGATATATGCGGAACAGACCATTCTTTACGTATTGGTTCACATGGTGTTTATGGTGATAGATATGCAAATTATGCAGTTCAAAACGCGGACTTACTCATTATCATAGGTTCACGTTTAGATAGTCGACAGACAGGTGGTAACGGGTCACTTTTCTCGAAACATTCTAAAAAAGTCATGGTCGATGTAGATTTAAATGAAATAGAAAAGTTACCCGAAAGAAATATACACATAGATCACTCAATATGTACAGATCTAAAAGAGTTTTTTCTTAATTTACAAAATTCACCTATACAAGTACAATTTACAGATTGGAAAAACACATTAAATGATTGGAAAATCATATACGGTGAAGAATTAACAAGAAAAGGAGATTCTGCTGTGTACGATTACTTATCCGAATTCTTTAGAACTTTACCAGATGATTCTATAGTCATACCAGACCAAGGTGGTAATCTTGTATGGACTATGCAATCTGCGAAAATAAAAAATAATCATAAATTATTTACAAATTATGGAAATTCATCAATGGGGTTCGCACTCCCGTGTGCAATCGGTGCAGCTATTGGTTCGCCTAATAAGAAAGTATTTTGTATAGACGGAGATGGTGGTTTTCAAATGAATATACAGGAATTGTTAACCGTTAAAAAATATAACCTTAATATTGATATTATTATTTTAAATAATAGTGGATATGGTATAATTAAACAATTCCAAGATAGTTATTTCAACTCAGAATACGTAGCGACAGACAAATCTGAGGTATTTGGAGAAGATGTTAACTTTGTAAAAATAGCCGAGGCGTACGGTGTAAAAACACTAACGGATGTTCCTATACCCGAAACACAAAAAATATATCCAAAACTTGAATTTGGTAATTCATTAGAAAATATGACACCTTATATTGATTTTGAATGCGACATGATAGTAGAAGTTCCACCAAAAAAATCTTTAGGTTGGGTATAAATACCGTTAAAGAATATATAACTCTAATTTATAATGCATAAGAAAGTCTGGTATGCCCCTAATAAATTCGAGTCATATGGCGAAGAAGAAATAAAGGCCGTAGAAGAGTGTCTCAGAGACGGTTGGTTAGCCGGGTTTGGTAAACGTTCTGAAGAATTTGAAAAAAGAACATCTATACTCTTCGGTAAAAAGATGGGTCTTTTCGTAAACTCAGGGAGTAGTGCTATTTTACTCGCACTCGCCGCACTTGATCTTCCAAAAGGATCAGAGGTCGTAACACCCGCGTGTGGTTTTGCAACGACAGTCGCACCCATTTTACAGCTCGGTCTTGTACCGAAATTTTGCGATGTTGAACTAAAAACGTATGTTCCAGCGCCTTGGCATGTAGTATCCGCCGTAACACACCGCACCAAGTGTGTTCTGATACCAAACCTTATAGGTAACGTACCCGATTGGGAAGGTATTCGATCAGTTTGTCCCGGTATACCGCTTATTGAAGACTCTGCAGATACAATCACGCGGACCGATTGTACGCACATAAGTACGACGAGTTTCTATGCGAGTCATGTTATTACCGCAGGTGGTGTTGGTGGTATGGTCATGTTCAATAACGTAGAACAGTATAAACGTGCACTCATGTTCCGAGATTGGGGACGTATAGGCGATAACATAGAAGAACCTTCAGAAAGGTTTAACCATTCGGTTGATGGTATTCCGTATGATTGGAAGTTTCTATACGGTGTTGCTGGGTATCATTTAAAAGCGTGTGAAATGAATGCCGCGTTTGGTCTCGTACAACTCGATAAACTCGAAGGGTTTTTGAAACTTAGGAGACAATTAATAGAAAGGTACCTAGAAAACTTAAAAGAGTGTTCGTATTATACATTACCAGACGATTCCAAAACCCCAAATTGGCTCGCCATACCCCTTCAATGTAATGATCGTCTCGGTGTTATAAAGTATCTCGAAGAAAACGATGTTCAAACACGTGTTACGTTCGCAGGTAATATTACAAGACACCCAGCTTTCAGGGAATTCAAACAGGATTTTGATACTGCAGATACAATTATGAAAAATGGGTTTCTGTTAGGTGCACACCATGGTATGACGATTGACGATGTTGATCGTGTGTGTAATTTACTTAAAAATTTTGCTAAAGGTAAATAAATGACAAACGTGCTAGTTACCGGTGGTTGTGGATTTATAGGATCCAATTTCATAAATATTATGAAAGAACGGTACCCCGAAATCAAATTTGTAAATTTGGACAAACTTGACTATTGTTCGAATTTATATAATGTAAACCCGGGTGTATCAACATTCGTTAAAGGTGATATACGTGACAATAATTTAATTGGGTATCTAATCAAACAATATGATTTTGATGCCGTTTTTCACTTTGCAGCAATGAGTCATGTAGATAACTCATTCAACGATCCAAAAAATTTTACATTAAATAACACGTACGGAACCCATGTTCTTTTGGATAAGTTTAGAGAAATCAAACCAAATGTAGAATTTATACACTTCAGTACAGATGAAGTGTATGGTGAATCAAATACAGATGTCCCGTTTACAGAGGATATAGGGGTTTTAAAACCTACAAATCCGTACTCGGCATCAAAAGCCGCCGCAGAAATGATAGTTCAGTCCTATATCGACTCTTACAAAATGAATATCAAAACGATACGGTGTAATAACGTATACGGACCAAACCAGTACCCAGAAAAACTTATACCCAAGTTCAAACAAGCTTTACGTAACGGTGAAATGTGTACTATACATGGTTTTAAGAGTGCTAATATTAAACGTGCATTCATGCATGTTAACGATGTTGTAGACGCGGTTGAAATTGTTTGGAAACGTGGTAATCCGGGAGAAATATATAATATTGCGTCGGATGATGAAATAACTGTATTGGATGTTACAAAACTTATAATTAAGCTAAACAAAAATACAGAAGAGTACCATAGATGGATCAAGTATGTAGACGATCGCCCGTTTAACGATTCTCGATATTACATATCATCGGATAAACTTAAGTCTCTAGGATGGTCACAAAAGAAGACGAGAGACGATCTTATTAATTTTCTAGGACAATAGTATAAAAATGGAATTGCGCCCTTCTTTAAAAATAGCTCTCATAATATCGTACGTTATAATCGCAGGATTAGGTATAAATACGTTCCAAAATTGTACAGATGTACAGGAGAGTCAAAAATGGAAAAATATTAAGATGTTTCTCAGTCACACGTTAACGATTGCAATCATCGTACCAATCATATTAAAATTGAAAGATACCGATTTTCTCAGTGGTGATAACATGTTCATCTTATACGGTATATTTGGTTTCCTCGCGGCTGCTATGTCGTTAGGAATGGCAAACGATAGTAAGTGTAAAGACAAGGGATACGTCGGAACGAGTGCTGTAGCACTTGTGTCTTATTTACTCGTTAATGCATTTTTGATATATAAAATGATAGATATGGGTAACAGTAACGGTGTATCCGTATCAAATGCGTCAACGACTGTAGTTATGAATAATATCAAAAACGGAGTTCCAGCCCCAAATTTATAGTAATTTTTCGTATTTTTTAAAAATAATACACATTAAATGGAACTACATGAGTCTATTCATTTAATGTTTATCCTCTTGGCCCACGTGATGCGTGGGGCAGGAACATTTAGTTTAGAAGAAAAAATAAAAATGATTCAGTTTGTTGGGTATATACTACAGAATACTAATATACCTCTATTAAACACCGGCGATAGCTGCGGTGACCAAACCTGTGAAACAAACCATCGCAAGACGCCCCGTATTAATTAACGCAAAAGTTTCGAAATCCTCGTCGGATAACTTACTAATCGCATTCGTCATTGTACCTATAGATATAAGAGAGGCACCTAGACCCATTATAGAAAATGGTAAATAGTGTGTTTGTTCGATAACGTTTAAACCCGTGAGTCCCCAATTACCTGCACCCAAAATAGTACCATACATAGCTGCGCGTCCATTAATAGCTTCTACGTATTTCCAATTAATACCAGTGTCGTCTTTAGATGCACGCGTTACTGTTTTATTAGCTCGTTTTCTGTATAGTTTTGGTGAAATTGATACTGTATTTAATCGCGGTGAAGTAATAGTTTTCATTTATATAGAAGGAGATTTTTCTTTTTTTTGTTTTCTTTCCTTCAATAACCTTTTTAAGATGTATAAACCCAAAAACAAACCGGCTGTAGAATACATGACGGAAAAGTTAGCACCTTTTCTATACTGGTATATTATCCAAAGTGTACTGGCAAGAATACCAGCTAAAACGTACTCCAGACTATAATAAGATATATCTTTGGTATTTATGAGTTTATTCGTGAGCATCATCATTTGTGCCAAACCTATGGTTATGGCAATAAAAGCGATATTATCGTCAGTGTTCATTATAATAGTTAAAGAAATTATTTTATAAACTAGTATATAATAATGTCATCTGCCCCAGAAAAAATCGTCGCAAACTACGATTCTAAATCCAAACAGTCTAAACAAGTCGCCTTAGAAATGAAGAAAATTGTTGAAAGGTATAGAGGTAAACGTATCACAAAAGAAAACGTGTGTATTCTGGTTTCGACGCTCATGCTCCAAGCAAATAATCTTAAAACTATTTCTGGTCCTGATAAGAAGGAACTCGTTCAAGATTTGATCTTTTCAATCATTGAACAAATCGATGAAGGTGATACCGATACAGAATTCGAAACACTTTTAAAAGCTATGGTTCCGGGTATGATTGATAGTTTTGCTCTCATGTTGAAAACAAGTGCGGGATGTAAAAAAATGTTCAAGTGTTTGGGTGCCTAAACAATTAACATAAAGTTTTTACGCGTATACTAAACATAATGAAATTCCCAACTTTAGAAACAATGGTTATATATGGAATATCAACAATAAGAGATTTGATATTATACTCAGAAAATAAGCTCGTTAGACGTAAAGTTCGAATACTTAACGAGTGTGATCACTGTTCTTTTGTGTACAGTGGAAAAGTGTGTAATAACTGTAACGATATTAAAAATAATTCGCTTGTATAAATAAATGTCATACACAACCGTGACTACTTATACAACCAAATTAAACATCGAGTCGAAAAGTGATTCTACCTGTTGTGCCGAAAGACGACTCATAAAAAATTTAAAACGTGATTTTATAAAAAGGGGGTATAAAAGTCATCAGTTTTCGTCGTGGGTGAATAGAAAACATGGTACATTAGTGATATCTCGTGAAACCAGTTATGGTGACGGTATATCGCTACCGTGTGTTTTATGTAGAAAAATGATAGAGAAATATAATTTTAAATGGATCGCACACGATGGAGAAAGATGGGTACATTCGTGTCGATCAATTGATATTCCAAAATCACGTCCTACAAATAAACAAGTACGTGTTCTAGGTTTTGGTTTTGATAACTAAACCCAAAACCGATTCTAAATTATTCTCGTTTCGTTTGAGTGGCTTAGCGCGCTTCAAACGTAGCGTCTCGTTTTTACCCGTAGAACTCGTAATATCACTCAGTTTCTTAGTACTTGGTGCTATAGGTACATTTATTTCGGGTATGGGTTCGGTTTTTATTTCTTTAGGTTCTTCCTTATCAACTACATTATTCGCCCTAAATTGATCTATTGTTAAATCACCACCGAAAACGTCCAATCTTTGTCTATGGGGTGCACGTTTTATAGTTCCTATCTTGTTAAAAAGTTTACGACGCATCATCACAATATTACCACATATAAGTCCTCCTCGGTTACACCCGTATTTGTCTATAGCGTACATTTTCATACAACTCCACGAACAAAAGTTACCAGACGTATTAAATTTATTACGACGTTCGTCATGTTTATAAGGCATTTGTAAAGGCGTACCTTCGAATGGGTGGCAGCACCACCAACACCACACATTCATATAAACATAAGGAATGTTTTTTCTTTAAGTATTATTCAGTTTATCTTCGTCTACCACCGCCCCCTTTTTTTGATAATAAAACAACGACTATTACCAAAAACATCAAACACGATATACTCGATAGAATACCTCCACCACCACCACCGATCAAGAGTTTCTTATTCGTTTTCTTAGCTTCCTCATCCTCTTCTTCTTTTTGTTTCTTCATTTTAGCTACGGTCTTTTCCAAGTCGGATGTTTGCGTTGTTGATAATGGTACACTAGTCGAACCACCTGAACCATCAGATCCATCAGATCCACCTGAACCACCTGAACCATCAGATCCATCAGATCCACCCGAACCACCCGAACTACCACTCGTCAATTCGTTTGCATCTCCAGTGTTTATTTCACACGCGGCGTTAATTTCATCGTGTGCAGCTCCAACCTCGATATTTTGTATACACGCAGCGATTGTACCACTACACCCATCTTTATATCCCGGTGGTTGGTAATTATTTACTCCTTTACATGCGTCTCCACATGGTAACCAAACGTTTGGATCGGGTATTTCATACTTGATGTACTTATCGTAAACCTCTTTTGCCTTTGCACACCCTACTGATGTTGGTCTATTGGCACAAACCGTTTCGTAGTTTACGACGTTATAACACTTACAAAACTCTTTATCGGGATTAGATACACAGTACTGTGAGGCGAGTGTGTTATAATTATCTTCACCTAAAATTTGTTTTGTACATACTGATTGACTATCTTCTGTCATATTATCACCTTCCGAACACCATTCCTTTCCTAATGTTTGACTCGTATCCCAATCTTTACAGGTTTTATCACCCGCCGTAAGTAAATAATTATTAATATCACTACAAAACGCTGTTTGTGCGGCTCTAAATAAAGAAAGGTGTCCTTCTTTTATATCACTACTCATACCCTGTATACCACTCCAATATTGACCCAGTGCATCTGTGTTTTTACTCAATTTGTCACCGTAAGGTATATCATATACCATTTATATTAAACAATATATTTTTTTTACCCATCTTCTGGATCACAGCATCTAAACTCATAATGATAATGACCTGCATGACCAGAATTGACGAATTTTAATTTTGCTAACGCTTTTTTACCTGGACACTGTACATTATGTCTATTTAACCAATCGATACGACCTCGATCTACACTTTGTGTAGGTGTTGTGTGAGAGGTACAATTTTTCATAGGAACTGTACCACACTTATAATCAAATTGATATTTATTCGGGTTATAACTATTACCAAGTCTAAAATATTTAATTGGCATATCACCACATTCTAAATTAAAGCCTTTATCTAAATCTCCCGCGTAATGTCTATCGGTACCTTTTTTGTCTGTTTTCATATTTATAGTCGAGTGTCTTTGTTTTGTACCTTCTACACATTTTATGTATGATCTACATTTACCATCTACATGATCAGGTACACTTTGAAAATCCCATCTATTTATTAAATTACTTCCACAATCTACGGGATGTTTATCTAAACCGTTTAAACCTATGCCTTCACATAGCGCACCATCCGAGTATCTATGATTTACAGAATAAGATTCTACACACCTTTTTAAACTAATAAATAAAATGAGTAAAAATAATACAATATATAATACTGTTTGCATTTTAATATAAGATTATATTTTATTTATATGTACTGAGAAATAAATACGTATAAATACTTTTTTATCTTCGTCTACCACCACCCCCTTTTTTTGACATTACCATTACAATTATTACGATTAATATTATACACGATATACTCGATACAATACCGCCACCACCACCACCGATCAGGAGTTTCTTAATCGTTTTCTTGTCTTCCTCTTCCTCTTTCTTTTTATCTTCAGCGATAGTTTTTTTCAATTCTTCGACGGCACTCGTCGAAACACTCGTCGGAACAGTACTCGAACCACCCGAACCATCCGAACCATCCGAACCATCCGAACCACCTGATTCACCATCAGTTATACCACTCGTCGAATCGATATTACACACGGCATTGATTTCAGCGTTTGATTGTCCAACATCAATTGCTTGTATACATGCGTTATAAGTAATATCACACCCCGACTTAAAACCATCGGGTTTATACACGTTTGCCCCCGCACATACAGATCCACATGGTAAGGAATCAGTTGCATTTTCTACACCTAATTTCTCTTCGATGGAATCTAATTTAGTTTTTGCCACCGCACACCCCGTCGATGTTGGTCGATTCGCACAAACTGTTTTATAGTTTACGACGTTATAACACTTACAAAACTCCTTATCGGGGTTAGATACACAGTACTCTTCGGCGAGTGTATTATATATATCAGTTCCTAAATGCGCAGATGTACACAAATTTAACGTATCGTCTACGATATTATCTTCTTTTTCACACCATTCTCGTGCTAATGCTTTACTCGTATCGTATAGTTGACACGTCTTGTTATCGTGTGTTACTATTTTATTAAGATTCTCCGGTTTAGAACAGAATTTTTTAGCAATATTATCATACATTGTTACACGAGGATCTTTAGTAGAATCCTTATCTTTTACAGCTCGTGATAATTCTTTTATTTTATCAGCGCCTTTATACACGCACGAGACTTTCTGGTGCCCTTTCCAATATGCATCACCACTGGGACACGGTTGACCTGTATAACTTTTTCCAGTTAACCATTGATCGGTATCATTTGCTGAATATTGACCATCACTCGTTCTTCTTATGACTGGAAAATGGCCCCATTCGCAAGGGTTATGGTTATTTCGTTTACCGTATACAGTTATATCTTCACGAATTATACCTTCGTTTATATTCTCTGGAGGTATGTCTATCTTTACTATATCACCTACTTGATCATGTCGTCTGAAAAATCTATGATAACCATAAGCACATTTTGTACCGGCATTATCATATTTGTGTACAAAAGTACGTTCATTATCACCTTCACCCATAAGCCATGCAACACCACCATTGTCGTGATTCGTCCAGTGTTCAAATCCTAAAAATGTCGTGTTCTGACAATCACCCGTCACTCTACCGGATGCATCTCTATCAAACATATCCTCGCTAGTATGGAGTTTTTTTGAGGACGTGAAAGACTTTTTATCACCGCCGAAATCTTCGTGATCGTATAATGTAAGTTTACATGCACCCATTGTATGAACTATTTATATGTACTGAGATTAAAATACGTATAAATACTTTTTTATCTTCTACCACCACCCCCTTTTTTTGACATTACCATTACAATTATTACCATTAATATTATACAAGATATACTCGATACAATACCTCCACCACCACCGATCAAAAGGTTCA
>JGI20158J14315_10001600_pt1 | contig 16431 bp, 15 predicted proteins | sample COG_08_FD_14315 | JGI IMG/M metagenome (IMG submission 14315)
GAAATTAAAGGAAATGGAAACTTAAAATTATTTCAACTCCCAAAACTTAGTCTCCCTTCTTCTTTAGAGATTTATGAGCCTGAAAAAACAGAAAACATTTCCACAAACATTAGTGGCATGAGAGGATCTATTCGTGATATATACACAATAGTTCCCTCCAAACCAGGAAAATATAAAATTCCTAAAATAGAGTTTTCTTATTTTGATATTAAATCAAAAAAATATAAAACAATTAGCTCAAACGAAATCAATATTGATGTTGATGGAGAGGAGTGGGGTAGTGAAACAGATAAAAATATTAATTCAAAAATTAAACCAAAAAACACAACACTTAAATTCCTTCCTTTTAAAACAAAATCTAAATTTGTTAAAATTAAGACCAAATCTTTTTTTAATACAAATATTTTTTGGGGGTTATTAATATTGCCATTTATTATTACAATACTAATAATCATATTAATGAATTATTTGAATGGACGCAATAAGTTTTTGAATACTAATATATCCATCAAGTCTAGAAAATTAGCAAAAAAGTATTTACTTGATGCAAAATCTAAGCTTGGTAGTAAAAAAGAATTTTATGAATCTCTTGACAGAGCATTACATAATTATCTTAAATCAATTACTTTATTTGATAATAGTAATTACTCAAAAACTAATATTCAAAAAGAGTTAGAGAAAAGAAATATAGACGCTAATATTATTAAAGCATTAAATCAATTATTTAGTAATTGTGAAATGGCTAGATACACTCCAATTACTAATGTTGAAATGGAATCTGACTACAAAATTGCTTTAGATATAATAGCAGAGATTGATAAATCAATTAATTAATTATGAGACACTTTTTATTTTTCGTTTTATTTGTTAATCTAAGTTTTTCCCAACAAAATGATATTTTTGTTGTTGCTAACGAAAAATATAATTCCTTAGATTTTGTTGGTGCCATTGAAAAGTATAATGAACTTTTAAAAGGAGGATTTCACTCATCAGAATTGTACTTTAATTTAGGAAATGCTTATTACAAGCTTGATAGTTTAGCTCAAAGTATTTATTATTATGAAAAAGGTTTAAAATATTTCCCAAATGATTCTAGTCTGACTCAAAATTTAGAATACTTAAATAATCTTACAATAGATGATATTGAATCTTTGCCTGAAGATATTATTAGTATGCAATTTAATTATTTACTAAACTATTTTTCTTTTAACAACTGGTCAATAATTACCATAATTACAGCTATACTTTCATGTTTCATATTTCTGTTATATTTTTTATCTAAGTCATCTAAATACAAACGGACATATTTCACAATATTTATATTATCTTTCATGTTAACATCCTCTTTGTTATTTGTAAATTTTAAAATTTATAATGTTCAAACAACTATTGAATTTGGAATAGTTTATAATGATGTAATTGAAGTTAATTTTGAACCAAATGAAAAAAGTGAAGTTTTATTTGAAATTCACGAAGGAACAAAAGTTGAAATAATAGAGAACTTTGACACGGATTGGTTAAAAATAAAATTGTCGAATGGACAAACTGGTTGGGTTATAAAAAATCAAATTAAAATCATATGATTACATTAGATCTAGTAGTGAGCGCTCAAAAAAAATGGGGTGAAGGAATTGTTAAAATTGGAAGTTTGAAAAACAATTTCAAATTATGTAAAGAATTTACTTCAAGTTTTTTAAATGAAACATATAGTTTTAAAGAAGGTAAAATTTTGTTCAAACCAACAAAAGCATGTGAAGAACAATTTCGTCCTAATTTCGATATGGCTTTGTCCTATTTTATTGGCGGAAAAGATTCGTTTTGTAATGAAGACGAAGGTTTTGCAATGAAACCTTGGGTTAAGGTTTTATTTGAAAACTCTGGAGTTATAATTGAGAAAAATAGAGCAATTGCAATGGGTAATTATTTCTTCACTGACTTAAATGGAAATACAATAAAAGTTGAATACTCTTTTGGTTATAAATTAATTGATTCTAAGTTATATATTGACTTACATCATTCTTCATTACCTTTTACTCATTAGTTTTATTTCAAAAAATTTCTGAAAGAAATCTACTTAATTCATTAAGGGGCTTATAATAAATTGATAACTCAAGTTTATCTTGCTCTATTATTTTAAGAGAATTATTGGCTAGATTAAACACAAAAATTAATATAACTAGTATTAGAATGTTTTTTAAAAGTCCAAAAACACTTCCTAGAATTTTATTAAATAATCCTAATGCTACTAATTTTACGAGTTTTGTGGCAACTTTACCTAGGATTGAAACAATTAGTATGGTTAATATAAATAATATAACATTTGATAGAATTATTATATAACCCTCTTTCCAGTTAAAATACTGCTTAGACATTAAATAATTAGATAAATCACCATTGTATTGAGTAGCTAAATATATACCTAGTACCAATCCAATAACAGATGCTATTTCAATAATGAAGCCCTTGTATAACCCTTTTATAAACCCATAAATAAGGAAGATTGAAATAAAAATATCTATATAATTCATAAATAATATTTTTACAAATAAAAGAAATTTTATTTATTGAATAACATAAATGATAATGCTAACTTTGTTTTAATTATAGGACGCAAATGATTAATTCTAAGTTAAAAGAAAGATGGGGAATATTAACTCATAAATTATCTATTGATTTTCGTGATGGTGATGAGATTGATTTAGATTCGATTATTTATTTAATCGGAGTTCAAGAGTTGCAACAGCTTCATTCTAAATTTAACAAGAATCAAAAACTAGATTTAATGCACATAGCTATATGTAAATTATTAAGTGATTATGGTTATTATGAATTTGATTATATAGATGAGCAAGGATGGCCACACTATAAATGTCTAAAGCAACTACCTAACTTGAAGGCTGGGGAACAGTCTATCTTAATGAAAGACGCAATAGTTAACTATTTTCTTAAATCTAATTATATTCAATAAGAATGATTAAATTTGACATTTGATTAAACAACATGATTGAACAAATAGCACATAATATTAAAGAAATTGAATCTTTTAAGTCTTCTTCGAAAGATGAAATTGAAAATTTTAGAATAAAGTATTTAGGTAAAAAAGGCCTTGTTAACTTTTACTTCTCAGAATTTAAAAATGTTGATAATAGCAAAAAAAAGGAATATGGTTTAAGTATAAATAAACTAAAAATATCCGCACAAAATAAATTTAATGAGTTAAATTCTTTAGTTTCAAGTAACTCAACCTCTCAACTAAACGATTTAACTAGACCAGGTAATTCCATTGAAATTGGTTCAAAACATCCTATTACAATTGTAAAAAATAGAATTATTGATATTTTTTCTAGTATTGGATATAATGTTAGTGAAGGACCAGAAATTGAAGATGACTGGCACAATTTCACTGCACTTAATTTACCTGAACATCACCCTGCAAGGGATATGCAAGACACTTTCTTTATACAGACAAACCCTGATTTATTATTAAGAACACATACTAGTTCTGTTCAAGTAAGATATATGGAAAGTAATAAACCTCCAATTAGAACAATTTCACCAGGAAGAGTGTATAGAAACGAAGCCATTTCAGCAAGATCTCATTGTTTTTTTCATCAAGTTGAAGGCCTGTATATTGATGAAAATGTCAGTTTTTCAGATCTTAAACAGACTTTAGAATTTTTCACCACACAGCTTTTTGGTAAATCAAAAATTAGATTAAGGCCTTCTTATTTCCCTTTTACTGAACCAAGCGCGGAAGTAGATGTTTATTGGGGCTTAAAAAATGAAACAGACTATAAAATGACTAAGGGGACAGGTTGGTTAGAAATTATGGGTTGTGGAATGGTTGACCCTAATGTCTTAGACAATTGTGGGATAGATTCTAAAAAATATTCAGGTTTTGCATTTGGAATGGGTATAGATAGAATAGCTCTTTTGCTTCACCAAATTAAAGATATTAGACTACTTAGTGAAAATGACACTAGATTTATTAAACAATTTAAATCTACAATTTAATTTAACTTTTCGTTTAATTTTTTAAATGTATTTTTAGGACTCTTTTTTTCATAAAGAATTGCATGAACAGCTTCAATAATTGGAATTTTGGCTTTTTTAATATTATCCCCATTTAATTGCATAGCTTTTTTTGTTGAAATATATCCTTCTGCAATCATTTTCATTTCCATTTGAGCGGCCTTTACTGTATAGCCTTTACCTACCATATTGCCAAACATTCTATTCCTTGAAAAGACAGAATAACCAGTAACTAACAAATCACCTAAATATGCTGAATTATTAATATTCCTTTTTATTTTATGCTTTTTCTTTATAAATCTTTTTATTTCTCTAATTGCATTACTCATTAAAATGCTCTGAAAATTATCTCCGTACCCAAGGCCATGAGCAATTCCTGCAGCAATAGCATATATGTTTTTTAACATGCTGGAATATTCAATTCCAATTACATCATCACTTACTTTTGTTTTAATATATTTATTATTAAAATCTAAACAGATAATCTTTGCTAAACTCTTTTTAGAGCAAGCAATAGTTAAGTAAGAAAGCCTCTCTAGAGCTACTTCTTCTGCATGACAAGGCCCAGCAATAACTAAAAATTTTTCTTTAAGTATATTAAAATTATTTATCATGTGCTCTCCAACTAAAAGACCGGTTTCTGGTACGATGCCTTTTATTCCAGAAATCACTATTTTATTAGAAATATCAACTTTAATTTTTTCCAATTCAGAATTTATAAATTCAGAAGGAACAACTAATATTATTACATCTGCATTTCTAACAACATCATTTAAATTTGCGCTTATTTGTAATTTAGATAGATTTAATTCAACAGAGCTTAAATAATTTGGATTATGTTTATTCTTTTGGATGTAATCAAGGGTTTCATTGTTTCTTACATACCAAGCAATAGAATTTAAATTATCAGACAGAATTTTGACTATTGCAGTAGCCCAGCTACCACTTCCAATAACAGCATAATTTAAATTGTTTTTCATTTTATAAGTTATAAGTTAAATATTTATTTTAATATTATTATTTATTAGATAAGATAAAACCTTTGAGTCTATTTTTAAATTATCTGTTTTCTTATTTAAAATATTTCTTCTGATATTTGAAGCTGAAACATTAATTATAGGAGCGTTTAAATAGTAAATATTTTCATGTGTTAATTTAGATTTTTCTTTGTAATTATTTCTTGGGTACACATATATTTTATGGTTTTTTATAATTTCACTGTACTGTTTCCAAGTCGTAAGCTTCTTTATATTATCATCGCCAATTATTAAGCTATAATTATTAATATCATTTTCTTTTTTTAAATAATTTAATGTGCATATTGTGTAACTCGGTTTAGGTAGGTTCTTCTCAATATCACTAGGTAAAATATTTTTATATTTTTTACAGACAATTTCTAGCATTTTATATCGATGATTAAAATCAATAAGTGTGCTATCGATTTTGTGAGGACCTTGCGGGGAAAGTACAAGCCAAACTTTATCTAAATTAGAGTTGTTCACAGCATAATTGGCTACTTGTAAATGACCATCGTGAATTGGATTAAACGCACCAAAATAGAGTCCAATATTCATCTATTGATTTTTTGTAAATTGATAAATTATATTTTTCACCTGTTTTATTGCTAGTTCTAAGTTATCATTAATAATCACAAAATCGTATTTGTCAGAATATTCAAGTTCTTTAATTGCTTTATCTAACCTAAATTCTATACTTTTTTGAGATTCAGTTTCTCTATTTACCAAACGTTTTTTTAATTCGATTAAACTGGGTGGTTTAATAAAAATTGAAACACTTGTTTCCGGAAATTTTGCTTTTAAATTTAACCCACCTATACATCTATATCGAAAACTATATTTTTTCCTTTAGAATTTAATTTTTGAATTTCAGATTTGATGTACCATAAAACACATTTTTATAAACTTCTTCCCACTCAATAAAATCGTTATTTTGAATTTTTTCTTTAAAATTTGAGACAGATATAAAGTGATAATCTTTTCCATCTATTTCATTTTTTCTTTTCGCTCTAGTAGTTGAGGATATTGAAAATTCTAGATTTATATCTTCTAATGCCAGTAATTCTTTTACAATAGTTGTTTTCCCAGAGCCAGAGGGAGCAGCGATTATAATCAATTTTTCTTTTTTCATTATAATACGTTTAACAATTGCTCTTTTATTTTTTCTAATTCATCTTTCATTTGAATTACAATTTTTTGCATTTCAGAGTTATTTGCTTTTGAACCTATAGTATTTATTTCTCTACCAATTTCTTGCCCAATAAAAGCTAATTTTTTACCGTTAGAAGTACTGTTTTTAAGCGATGATAAAAAGTATTCTAAATGATTTTTTAGTCTTACTTGCTCTTCAGTTATATCAATTTTTTCAATATAATATATCAACTCCTGCTCTAACCTATTGTTATCGTGATCAAAATTTAATTTTTCAATTTCTAGATTAATTTTAGATCTAATATGTTTAATGCGCTTGGGGTCTATTTCATTAATTAATGATAGTAGATCCCCAATTTTATGGATTCTCATGATAAAATCTTTTTCTAAAGCTAGACCTTCATCTTTTCGATATTTAATTAGAGATTCAATAGCATTTTCAATTTCTTTAAAAATTTTTGGCCAATCTGAATCGTTTTCTTCAATCTGTTTAGAAATAATCGCATCTGGCATTTTTACTGCTATTTTTAATAACTCTACTGCCGAGCCGTCAACAATACTTCTTAATTGATCAATATATGTATTTATTAAAGGAAAATTTAGTAATGATTTATTGTTATCATTTTTTGAATCCATATATAGAAAAAATTCAACCTTTCCTCTTTTTAGTTTGTCAGATAAATGTTTTCTTATAAGAAGTTCTTTGGGTTTTACAGAATTTGTTATTCTGGTATTTAAATCTAGATTTTTACTATTTAAAGACTTTATTTCAATTGTTAAATTTCCGCTTTCCAACTGAACAATAGACTTACCGTAGCCAGTCATTGATTGAATCATATTATTTTAAGTTTTTACAAAGATAAATAAATCTCAATTAGCTTCTTTTTTTAGAGAAACTAAATAAATACCAGTGAAGACTAAACAGACCGCTATAATGTCTGTTAATTTTAAGATGTCACTTGCTGTAGCAATTGCATACAGAATTCCTATTATTGGCTGAAGATAAATAAACATTCCAACGGTTGATGCTTTTAGTGTTTTTAATGCATAAATATTAAGTAAATACACAGCAAATGTTGCACCTGTAACGACAAAACCAATTTTTATAAATGTGATTTTATCATATATTTCCCAAGGAATTTCTAAGAAATGATGAATAGAAAATGGCGTATTTAGTATCACACCTAAAAGAAATAACCATTTCATAATTGTTATTACAGAATATTTTTTAGTCAAAGATCTTACGGCGACTAAATATATTGCATAAGAAATACTATTTAATAAAAGTAATAAATTACCAGACCTTATATCTTCAGGATTAAAGTTAGTTCTAGTATTAATAAGAATTATTGAAATAGCACCTATAAAACCGATTGCTACCCCAATTAGTCTAGTCTTTATTACTTTTTCTTTTATCATAATAATAGAAATGATGAATACTATAATAGGAGAAATTGTTGAAATTATAGAGCTATTGATTGGAGTAGATAACTCTAACCCTTTTATGGCAGAAATCATATTTATTGACATTCCAAAAACACTACAGAATAAAAATTTAGGCCAATCTTTTTTTTGAATTTTTTCTTTCTTACTAAAAATAGAAATTATCCAGAATAAAGTGCACGCACCTAATACTCTTGCTAACAACAAGCCAGGTGGCGTTATAAAAACGGGCATTAAGTTTTTAGTAATTGTATGGTTGAGTCCAAAAATTGATGTTGCTGTTAAAGCAGCAATAATTGCTAGTAGTCTATTATTCACTTAGATGCTTTTTTAACTCTAAGATATTTTTTTTGCTGTTTCCAATAAAAATTTTATTATCAATAACTATCACTGGTCTCTTTAAAAATGTGTAATTATCTAATATGTAATTTTTATATTCAAGCTCAGTTAAGGTTACATTTTTAAGTTTTTTTTCACTAAACAGTTTAGCTCTTTTATTGAAAATTAGTTCATAGCTTTTTGATAAATCATAAATCATTTCTAACTCATTTATAGTTATAGGCATCGATTTAATTTCTCTAAACTCAAATGAACTATCTAATTTAAGATATTTAATAATTCTTATACAAGTATTGCAAGATTTTAGATAAAAAACTACCTTCATAGTGAACTAAATATTTATTTAAAAATAAAGGTATTATTTAGTTTTAGATACTACTAATTAAAATATATTTTTGTTAAATAAATTAAACTAATGAAATTCAACACTAAAACGATTCATGGTGGACAGACTCACGACCCAGCTTATGGTGCCGTTATGCCTCCAATCTATCAAACATCAACATATGCTCAGACTACGCCTGGTGGCCACAAAGGATTTGAATATTCTAGAACTCACAATCCAACTAGACACGCATTAGAAAATTCATTTGCAAGCATAGAAAATGGCAAACATGGACTAGCTTTCGGATCAGGACTTGCTGCAATAGATGCTGTAATTAAATTATTAAAACCTGGTGATGAAGTTATTTCCACAAATGATTTATACGGAGGGACGTATAGGCTATTTACTAAAATCTATCAAGATTTTGGAATTAAGTTTCATTTCGTTGGAATGGAAAGCCACTCAAAAATCAATTCTTTGATAAACAAAAAGACCAAATTATTATGGGCTGAAACTCCTACAAATCCTATGTTAAATATTGTAGATATTAAAGCCTTGTCTAAAATTGCAAAGACTAATAATATCCTATTTGCTGTTGATAATACTTTCGCAACACCATACATACAAACTCCGTTAGATTTAGGAGCTGACATTGTAATGCATTCAGCAACTAAGTATCTTGGAGGTCATAGTGATGTTGTCATGGGAGCGCTTGTTGTTAACAATAGCTCTTTAGCAGAGAAATTATATTTTATCCAAAACGCAAGTGGAGCTATTCCAGGACCCCAAGATAGTTTTTTGGTTTTGCGTGGAATCAAAACTTTACACATTAGAATGCAAAGGCACTGTGAAAATGCTAAGATGATTGCAGAGTTTTTAAACGAACACCCTAAAGTTGAAAAAGTTTATTGGCCTGGCCTTAAAAATCATAAAAACCACTCTATTGCTAAAAGTCAGATGAATGATTTTGGTGGGATGATTTCTTTTACTTCTAAGAACAACGACTACGACGAAACTATACGAATTCTAGAAAGATTAAAAATATTTACTCTTGCTGAATCCCTAGGAGGAGTTGAATCCCTCTCTGGTCACCCCGCTAGTATGACTCACGCAAGTATTCCGAAACTTGAAAGGGAAAAATCAGGTGTTGTAGATTCACTTATTAGGCTTAGTGTAGGAATTGAAGATATTTCTGATTTGATTCATGACTTGAAACAAGCGTTAGAATAGATTTTTTTATTAATATGACAATATTATTAGTGATTATTATAATATATTTATTAAATCATTATTTTTATATACCTATTAATTAAAATATTATAATTTAAAATCAGATACATTATGCAAGATAAAATAAACGGATTTTTAGATTTAGTACGTGAAAGAAATGGAAATGAACCAGAATTTATGCAGGCAGTTGAAGAAGTTGCAGAAACTGTTATTCCATATATAGTAAATAAAGATATTTATCACGGAAAAAACATTTTATTAAGAATGGTTGAGCCTGAAAGAGTAATATCATTTAGGGTTTGTTGGGTTGATGATTTAGGAGAGATTCAGGTAAATAGAGGATATAGAGTTCAAATGAATTCAGCAATTGGTCCTTATAAAGGAGGTTTAAGATTTCATCCAACAGTTGATTTGAGCATACTTAAGTTTTTAGCTTTTGAACAAGTTTTTAAAAATAGTCTTACCACATTGCCAATGGGAGGTGGAAAAGGAGGAAGTGATTTTGATCCAAAGGGAAAAAGTGATAATGAGATAATGAGATTTTGCCATTCCTTTATGAGTGAGTTATTTAGACATATCGGTCCAAATACAGACGTGCCTGCAGGAGATATTGGAGTTGGAGGGAGAGAAATAGGATATCTATTTGGCAAATATAAAAAATTAAGCAACGAATTTACAGGAGTTTTAACAGGTAAAGGAGTAAGCTGGGGAGGATCGTTAATTCGACCTGAAGCTACAGGTTATGGAACAGTATATTTTGCTCAAAATATGTTAGCCACAAAAGGAGATGACTTAACAAATAAAACAGTTGTTATTTCTGGATCAGGAAATGTTGCTCAGTTTGCAGCAGAAAAATCAATTCAGTTAGGAGCAAAAGTTCTTACAATGTCTGATTCTTCAGGTTATATTTATGATTCTGAAGGAATAGATGATGAAAAACTAAAACACATAATGAATCTTAAAAACGTTCAAAGAAAGCGAATCAGCGAATACTGTATTAAATACCCAAACAGTGAGTTTGTTAAAGGAAAAACTCCATGGGCTACAAAATGTGACATAGCTCTTCCATGTGCTACACAAAATGAATTAGATTTAAACGATGCTAAGATATTACTGAAAAACGGATGTATTTGTGTAAGTGAGGGAGCTAATATGCCATCCACTAAAGAAGCAGTTCATGAGTTTCAAAGAGCTAAAATTTTATTTGCTCCTGGTAAAGCTTCGAATGCTGGCGGAGTTGCTACATCAGGTTTAGAAATGACTCAAAATTCTCTTAGATACAATTGGTCTAGAGAAGAAGTAGATGAAAAACTAAAGGATATAATGATGGATATTCATGATTCTTGTATTGAATATGGTTCAGATGATAACGGTTATGTTGACTATGTAAAAGGAGCTAATATAGCTGGTTTTGTTAAGGTCGCGGATGCCATGTTAGCTCAGGGCATAGTTTAGTTTTATATTATTATATTATAATGATATATTTGTCGTTCTTATAGATATATCATTATAATTTTTTTCATGAAATTTATTGCCATACTTTTATTTTCTCTATTGAGTATAACTGTTTGTATTTCTCAAAACTGGAATGGGCATTATTCTTATCATAACTCTATTGATACCTCAACGGGAAATGGAAAAATATTTACTGCATCAGAAAATGCAATTTATATTTACTCAACTCAAGATGATCAACTAAATGTTATTACAACAATTGATGGATTATCAGGGGATTTTATTTCAAATATTTATTATAGTCCAAATTTTAATAAATTAATAATTGGATTTGAAAACGGTTTAATTCAAATTGTAGATTTTAATAATGATAATATTTTAACTATATATGATATAATCGAAAAGACAACAATTCCACCAAACAAGAAAAAGATAAATGAACTAACGGAGGTTGATAATATTATTTATATAGCAACTGATTATGGAATTTCTTTATATGATTTAAATACATTAGAATTTGGAGATAGTTTATTTATTGGAGACGGTGGAACCCAACAACAAGTAAATCAGACGATAATTAATGACAATTTTTTATATGCCACATTACCTGATTTTGGAGGTATAAAAAGAGTTAGTCTTGATTCCGACATTATTAATTATCAAAATTGGGAGCTTATATATCCAGGAGATTTCAATTTTATTTTAAATCTGAATGATAGTTTTATTTTCTCCAATGAAAACAATGTTTTTTTATCCCAAAACAGCACATCTACGTTAGTAATTTCACTACCTCAACCGATTAAAGAAATTACAATAAATGAAGGTGAAATAATAATTACTTCTGAAGACAAAATTTTCATCTACGATACTAATTTCAATTTAATAAGTAGTTCAATTATTGGTAGTAATTTTAACACCACATTTAATAGTTCTATATTATATAATAATTATATATATGTAGCTACTTCTTCTGAAGGTTTATTAAAAATTAATACAAATAATATTCAACAAAACTATTCAATATTACCAGTTGGACCTCTTTACAATAATGTTTTTTCAATTAGCTCCTTATACGGAAATGTTTGGGCTACTTTTGGAGATTATACATCAACATATAATCCATATCCATTAAGAAGAAATGGGATTAGTCATTTAGCTAATGAAGATTGGCACAATATAAATTATGATAGTATCCCTGAAAATGCAGTTAATTTAAATAATATTTCTCTTAATCCATTTAATTTAAATAACATATTTATAAGCTCATACCATGGAGGCTTATTAGAAATTTCTGAAGAATCTTTAGTCTTACATGATCAGTCAAATAGTGATTTAGAATCTTTAATATCAGCAGATGCAAACTATAATAGTGTAAGAATCTCTGGAAGTAATTTTGATGACTCTGGGCTTTTATGGATAATGAATTCAAGAGTGGATAGCCCTTTAAAGTCTTATAACTTAGATACTAATCAATGGTCTAGTTATGACTTCACTCAAATTATTCCTGACGGTTATAATGATGAACTAGGGTTTAGTGATATTGTTATAGGTTCAAATGGAACAAAATGGATTGGAGGTTTAAATTCTGGATTAATAGGGTTTAATGAAAATGGAGGGAATCCATTATTAAAAAGAATAAATGATAACGATATCGGAAATTTACCTTCTCCATATGTGAAAAGTTTAGCTATGGATAATAACAACCACTTGTGGATAGGAACAATCAAAGGATTAAGAGTATTATATAACACTTCTAATTTCTTTGATAATAATGTGTCTACACAACAAATAGTTATTGAAGAAGATGGTATATATAAAGAACTCTTAGAACAACAATTCATTTCTGACATAAAAGTAGACGGATCTAATAATAAATGGGTAGGAACTATTGGTTCTGGACTCTTTTACTTTTCTCAAAATGGTCAACAAACTATTTATCATTTTACAAAGAATAATTCTCCATTACCATCAAATAATATTAATGATATAGCATTAGATGTTGCTAATGGTCTTGTGTTTATTGCCACAGATAAAGGATTAGTGTCATTTGATTCAGGGGGATCAACTACAAGTTCTACACTGGACGAATCTTATGTTTATCCTAATCCGGTCCGCCCATCTTTTAACATGAATATTGACAAGATCAAAATTTCAGGAATTACAGATGATATTAATATAAAAATCACAGATATTTCAGGGAATCTTGTTGCTGAAGCAAATTCAAATGTAAATAATAGATATAATGGGTTTAATTTAGAAATTGATGGTGGTGTTGCTTATTGGAATGGAAAAAATTTAGCTAATAATTCTGTTTCTTCGGGTGTTTATATTGTTATGCTTTCAGACCTTGAAAGTTATGAAACAAAAATTTTAAAAATTATGATAATTAGATAATGTTAGTATCAAGTTCCGCTATAGTACTGTCCAAAGTTCGTTATCAGGATAATGACCTAATTATTAAATGTCTTACAAGAGATTTAGGGGTAGTATCTTATATGGTTAAAAATATTTCTGTCTCAAAGAAAAGTAAAAACAAATTTGCCTTCTTTCAACTTTTAAATATTCTTGATTTAGAAACTAATTATAATCCAAACAGATCAATTCAATATATTAAAGATTTAAAAATTAAATACAGTTTCAAATCTCTTCATACTAATATTTACAAGAGTTCTGTTGTTATGTTTTTATCTGAAATATTATCTACAATTATACATAATGAAATTGAAGATGTAGAATTATTTGATTTTATTGAAGACTCTCTTATTTGGTATGATCAGTCTAAAGATAGTTCAGCTTTTTACTTAATCTTTTTAATGAAAATAACTAACTATTTGGGCTTTTATCCAGACTGTACTAATATGGATTATAATTATTTTAATTTAGAAGAGGGACTTTTTGAAAATTCAAAAAACAGTAAGTATGTAATCAGTGGTGATGACTTAGTTTTATTCAAAACAATTTTAGGCATAAAATTTGATAGTAACAAGTTGCCATTTATAGATAAGCTAAAGAAAAAAGATATATTAAAAAATATTTTAATTTACTATAAATTGCATGTAGATGGATTTAAAGACCCAAAGTCTTTAAAAGTATTAAATCAAATTTTTGCAGATTAATGAAAATAGTGTTCAGTTTTATAATTTTTACATTTTCTCTTTTGGTTTCATCCCAGGAAATTTATGTTTTAGATGAAGTAACAATGGAGCCAATCTCAGGAGCTCTTTTGTATGAGGAACTCAATGGTGGAGTTAAAAAAGGGACCATGTCAGATATAAACGGTGCCGTTTCTCTTTCAGCATTTGAAAATGCCAATTTTATTACAATATCTCACATTTCGTATTTAAATAGAACATTAGAGTTTAGTAATATTACAGGGAATATTTTGTTAAAACCTGATTCAAACAATTTAGATGAAATTGTTATTTCAGCTTCAAAATTCTCTCAAAATCTTAAAGAAATATCTCAAAGGGTAATATTTATCTCAACTGAAGATGTAGTATTAAGTAATCCTCAAACCAGTGCTGACTTGTTAAGTAGTAGTGGTAATGTGTATATCCAAAAAAGTCAATTAGGTGGAGGTAGCCCCATGATAAGAGGCTTTTCAACGAACAGATTAACTTTATCTGTTGATGGTGTTAGATTAAACAACGCTATATTTAGAGGTGGCAACATACAGAATGTAATTTCAATTGACCCTTTTAATATTCAAAATACAGAAATCGTTCTTGGATCAAGCTCTGTTATTTATGGTAGTGATGCTATTGGTGGAGCTATGAACTTTCAAACAAAAAAACCTGTGTTTTCAGAATCAGATAGCATTTTTTTTAAACTTAACTCAACATCTAGAAATTCTAGTGCTAACAAAGAAAAAACTGCTCACATAGATTTTAATATGGGATTTGAAAATTTTGCCAGTCTTACTAGCATTTCTTTTTCTGACTTTGATGATTTAAAAATGGGAGCTAATGGTCCCTCAGACTATCTAAGACCGGAGTATGTTCAGCAGGTAGATGGACAGGATGTTATTTTCTCTAATTCTGACCCAAGAATTCAAAAGCATACTGGATATTCTCAGTTTAATTTTATGCAAAAATTTCTATTAAAAACTGATAAAACAGAATATGACTTAGGAGTTCATTATTCTTCAACTTCGAATATTCCAAGATACGATAGGTTAATTAGATACAACAATGAGACTAACGAACTTCATTATGGTGAGTGGTATTATGGTCCACAAAAATGGCTTTTGATAAACTCTAGGATCACAAAAGAGAGTTTTAAATCTCCAATCTATGATAAATTAATCTTAACCACTGCTTATCAAAAGTTTGACGAAAGTAGGTTTAGCAGAAAGATAAATTCAAGTGATCAAAAAGAATTTAAAGAACAGGTCAATATTTTTTCTTTGAATTTGGATTTTGAAAAATCTTATGATGAGAAATCTTATTTTTCCTATGGTATAGAGTATCTAAATAACAAAGTTAACTCCACGGCATACCTAAATAATATATCAAATGGCTCATTTTCATCTATAGCAACAAGATATCCTGATGACTCGACATGGGAATCCCTTGCAAGTTATTTTACTTACAAGTACAAATCAAGTAAAGATCTAATTTTTCACTATGGCTTAAGGTATAGCCATATAATTATTAATGCTGATTTATCAGCAAATAATTTATTCCATAATTTCCCTTTCTCTAATGCTAATCTTAATACAGGAGCGCTAACAGGAGCTTTAGGATTAAGTTGGGTTCAGAATGATACTTTTCAATGGAAGTTTAATTTGACAACAGCTTTCAGAGCTCCAAATATTGATGATATAGGAAAAATATTTGATTCAGCACCAGGTATAGTTGTTGTTCCAAATCCTGATTTAAAGCCCGAAAAATCATTTGGTGCTGAACTTGGAAGTTTAATAAGTGTTAACTCAAAAATCAATTTTGATTTTGCAGTTTATTATACTCATTTATATAATAGTATGATTAGAAGTCCATTTAGTATGACTGTTGATTCAGATGATCCAAGTGGATCTTCAATCATTAATCAAATTAATTATCATGGAGAGTTAAGTGACATTTATGCTATTCAAAATACTTCAAAATCTTGGCTTTATGGTTTTGAAACTGGACTTAAGATAAATTTATCTGACAACTTTGATTTTAAGACTCAATACAATTATTTAAATGGAGAACAGAGAGACATGGATGGCGCTGCAAATCTCCCTGTTCGACATGTTTCTCCACATTTTGGAAATATCCATTTTATTTATTCAAAAAATAAAACTAAAGTCGATCTATTTTTCAATTATAATTCAGAACTTTCATTTTCTCAACTCTCAAATTCTGAAAGAGACAAACCTTATTTATATGCTACAGATCAAAATGGCAATCCATATTCTCCGTCTTGGCATACTTTCAATTTGAGAACTTTATATGA
>JGI20158J14315_10001601_pt1 | contig 16430 bp, 12 predicted proteins | sample COG_08_FD_14315 | JGI IMG/M metagenome (IMG submission 14315)
ACCGCTATGTGGGTAACCTCGCTTCCTACCGTGGCCCCGTAGGAGCAGAAATTGCCGTTCAAGGCAGAGGGCTTACCAAGTATGATGCGATCAAGGTTGGCGAACAAGATGCCACTACCCGTTACCTATCGGAAAATGAACTTCGCTTTGTTGTTCCTGCCCTTCCCTCTGGGCTTGATTACCCCGTAAAATTGGTAGGTGGGGCACATGGAGCTCTTGATCTTGGGAATTTCCGAATCGATGAAAGCCGGTTGGGGGTAAGCCCAAACTCTTTAGAGATTCAATCCGGGGATACCGCTACCTTACTTTTTAAGATTGATTACGAGGCCCCAGCAGGTGGTCTACCCATCGATGTAAAAACCAATATTCCTAATTCTGTCATCATGCCTGAAGCAATCATTGCCGAAGGTGATATGACCGTGAATATTCCGATCAAAGGCGGTGAAACAGGCGAAGGGAAATTAGTCATAAGCGCACCTGGGTTTGAAGGAACCGAGGTGACAGTTAAGGTATTTTAATTCCTCAGTTTCCCCCATCTGGGAAGCCTGCCAAAAGGATGGCTGACCTTTGAAAATTTCTGTAGTCATCCCGGTTCATAACCGAGCAGAATTGCTCAACAGGGCTTTGTGCTCGGTGCGTGAACAAACAACTCAGGCAAATGAGGTTTTAGTGGTGGATGATGGCTCGTCTTCTTCTCCTGACCTTTCTGACTTCCATGAACATCTAGATATCCACTGCCTGAGAAGCGACAAGAACTTAGGCGTTTCTGCTGCCCGAAATTGGGGCATTCAACAAGCCAGGTGTGAATGGATTGCTCTGCTCGACTCCGATGACGAGTGGGAACCTAAAAAGTTGGAAAAACAAATCCAATATATCGANCAAAACCCAGAATTGCTCGNTGTACACACTCTTGAAAAATGGATCCGGCGAGGAAACGAAGTCATCCCACCCGCATACCTTGATAAATCAAACCATAGATTGTGGGAACGCAGTTTGAAAAACTGTTTAATATGCCCGTCCTCAGTTCTTTTACACCGCTCAGTTTTTGAATCGGTTGGATGGTTTGATGAATCTTTACCAGTCTGTGAGGATTATGACTTCTGGTTACGCTTACTCCTGGATCATCCCATCGGATTAACAGAAGAAAAATTAGTCCGTAAACACGGAGGGCATGCTGACCAACTCTCCACCACAACCTGGGGAATGGACAGGTTCCGAATTAAGGCTTTAGAGAAAATCCTCAAGCGACCAGACCTAAGCGATCAACAATGCCAACAAGCATTGGATGTAATTATTGAAAAATGCTCAGTTCTTGAGCAAGGATCAATCAAAAGAGAAAAGTATCAAGCCGCCCAAAAGTATGGTGATCTCAAAATCAATTATTTGGACCTCCAGGCTAAACTGCCTTGTCGATCTTAAGTATGAACTTCGTGATCGCGTTTCCTGGGGAAGCACAGCCCATTATTGATTTTTATGATTTGCAAAAAGTCGGCAAACAGCCCTTTCCATATTATCAAATAGATAATCATAAATTAGTAATCTCAGGAATGGGGCGTGAGCGAACAGCTCAAGCTGTTAACTATTTAAAAAATGAAAGCAGTACTCCCAACCAAGCATGGATAAACCTGGGCATTGCCGGGCACGGAAGTTTGGAAATTGGACAGCCATTTCTTGCCGGAAAGATCGAGGATGATTTAAGCGAAAACTGCTTTTATCCACCGCAAATTTATGACCACACTTTTCCGGTGACCTGCCTAAAAACCTGTTCTCAACCGTGTTCATTCTATGAGCCTGATCTTGGATACGATATGGAAGCTCATGCCTTTTACTCCACTGTGCTTAGTGTAAGCACACGTGAACTCGTCCAGGTCATTAAAATTGTATCAGATAACCCAGGCTCTCCCCTTGCCAGTTTTTCGCCAAAAGAGGTACCAAGATTGATCGAAAATCACCTCGAGACTATCGCCCTACTTGTGAATCAAATGGAAAAAACCAGCCTTACCATACAGCTTGAGCCTGAGATCTCTAATACCTATGAAAAAGTTCGGGAGATTCATCATTTCTCATCCACCAGGTCTCATCAATTACACGACTTAATCCGTCAAGCCCATGCCCTCGGCTTATACCTGGGAGAAATCGAATCTATCGCCCAATCCGCAAAGGATGGGGCTGAGGTAATCTCGAGCATTAATCTTTGGATGGGACCAAGCCGGCAATTCAGATGATTGAAATAATATACATGGAAGACGGGGTACGCGAGCATCCCAGAAGCCGTCAAATCCTGGCGAGGTTTCCTCAGGCAAAAGTTCTTCCCTGTACACATTATAAAGAAGTATTTAATCCTTCCGGCCAAAGTTTTCGACTTCAGAAAAAAAAACCTGCCCTCATCCTTGCCCGACAAACAAGCAAACTTATACATCCAATCCCTCCAAGCTATGGTGTGGGTGGAACCCGTAATTTCTATTTTTCACACCTGCTCAATTGTCTTTACGACTGCAGGTATTGTTTTTTGCAAGGTATGTATCCCTCCGCCCACTACCTCATGTTTGTAAACTTTGAGGATTTTGAAGAGGAAATTGTAAGTGCTTCTCAAAACTCCGAGGAACCGAGCTGGTTTTTTTCCGGCTATGATTGTGACAGTTTGGCCCTGGAGTCAGTTACAGGCTTTGCCGATCATTTCCTTCCTTTTTTTAAAAAACTGGACAATGCGTGGATCGAATTAAGAACCAAGAGCGTAGCAACCCGGGTACTTCGCGACCGGGAACCCTTGGAGCGGGCGGTGGTTGCCTTTAGTTTCACACCGCAAGAAATTAGTGCCCAACTTGAACATGGTGTGCCCAGTGTGGATGCCAGGATTCGGGCAATGTTACAACTTGCAGAACTGGGATGGAAGATTGGGCTGCGCATCGATCCGCTGATCGACTGCACAGATTTTAAGGATCGATATGCCAAGCTCTTTGAAAATATTTTTACAGACCTGCCTGAACATACCATTCACTCGGTTAGCCTCGGAGCTTTTCGTATGCCAACTGGTTTCTTCAAAAAAATAGAAAAGCATTACCCAGATGAACCCTTATTTGCTTCGGATTTGGAATCGAAGGGCGGGGTTATTGCCTATCGAGAAAATACGGAAAAAAGATTAAAGCATACTTGTTTCGAACTTCTAGAAAAGTGGGTTAGCCCAAGCAAAATCTTCTCTTGCGAAACCTAACTGGGTAAACCTATGTGTTCTGCAATTTAATAAAAGGTCAGATTATTTTTTAGTATTTAGAGATGCGAGTGCGACCATATCTGCATTATCTTCATTAGAACGCCCAAGGGGTAGAATCGAACTGTCCAATTGCTTTTCCCTCAGTGCTAAATAATTTTTTCTAAAATTTTCCTGTTGTCCCGAATCTTCCACTTGATCCCAACGAAGTGGATTATTTTTTCCGATTTGGGCAATCTCCCATGCATTGGCATATTCTTCTTCAGAAATCATGACTTTGGGGTTAATTTTTGCCAATTTGTGAGAATAATAGGATTTGCGGAAGTTATTTTTCGCCTGAAAGTTACGAACCTTATCCCAACTCGGTACACCCGGGTTACCCAAGTTGCGAATATTCCATGCCATGGCATATTCAGCATCTGGAATGTTAAGTTTTATTTCTTTGGAATCATCCAAGAGTAAAGGATCATGATAGCATAAATATCTGTGTCGATACATCGCCCGTTCTCCCTCGGACAAACTAAACCAATCCCGACGTGGTATCTCCCTCTTACAAGTTGGGCTATTCCACCAAGCTTTTGCTACCGCGAGCTCATTTACACGTGCTTGGGCTTTCCTCTCATAGATATACCTTAATTCATTTTTTTCTTCATTAAGTGCGTAATGTAATTTCAAATTAGCCTGATCCACATTCCTTCGAACATTATTCATTTTAGCCCATGATACCTGAGCAACTCCACCTTTTATCATCTTCTTGGTTTCGTTATCCTCCAATTGACTGTAGCGATTGAGATTGCCTATCAAATCAGATAATGAATCACTTCCATTCCTCAGGTTACTTTCTCCTTGGGACGAATAAAACTCATCAGGTTCGTAAGCATTTTGACCAAATACGCTTACAAATGAGTTGATTGAGATAATTAGAACGAAGACNGANTTTAATAATTTCATGTAAACCTCCAAGTTGTTGTTACATTATAGTATAAATACATATTTACATATTTGCAAGTTTTTTTCAAAAAGTTATTACACTTGTACACAAAGAGACCTCCTTAATTTGACATGACAAGAAAGGATTTGTTGATTAGGCATATGCGCATTGGCTTAGTATTTTTAATGGTCTTCAGTGTAGGTTGTTCATCCAGTCGACCCGCACATACTTCTTCGCTAAAACCCGCAAAGGTAAATGACTTCTACTTCGAAGTTTTAGAAATAAAAACATCATTGCATGATCGTATATTAAGCCAAAAACCATGGGTTGCCCTAAGTGAAGAACCCGCCAAGGATTGGAGTATAGACCAAATATCCAAATGGTTGTCTTTGCGCTTTTCCAAGGATGTGGAGAAAGCAAAATTACGTCTTTTAAAATCGCACTTAATCACAGCAGACCCAAGATTGGCCTACACCAAAGATATCGAAGAAACATGCTGGGCAGAAGTGGAGAGACTGGTTAACTCTCAACTGACCAAGACCGCACATGAAGTATCCAAACGGGCCAAGCTTTCCCCAAACCGAACAATACAGGAAATCGTCCACGACTCCATCGCAGTCCACTCACCCTAAAGCATTTTGAATGGGACGATAAAAACCTCGACTATCCAGTTGATTTTTTATTTTTCTTGAGTAGTGTAATTGACGGTTGCCACCTTAGCTCAGTTGGTAGAGCGCCTCACTTGTAATGAGGATGTCGTCAGTTCGACCCTGACAGGTGGCTCCATTTTTATTGCGGTATAGTAAACCCTTCACCACGTAGGTGGATCCCAGATGGTCAAATGGGATAACCCATTGGCGTTTAAAGTGAGATCCAATCAATAAGTATCGTTTTTCCCTACTGGCATTTCGCACAAATTCCAGCAATTGATGGATGGCTCTATAAACCTTGAAAATTCCAAGGCTTATATAAAAGGTGTATTAGAATAGTTAACCCAAAGCCAATAACCCCACAGGGGCTAATTATACTAGTGATCGCAACTAGACTTTCTACACATTCGGTAATTCCTGATATGTGCAAAAACAAGAAACCCACCGCCCAAAGTGGTAAAAAAAGACTCCCACCCGTGTGGAAAGAAACTGGAAGAAAGAATTGATTGATGGTCCTGGCAATGCGTATGACAACTATGTCCAAGGACAAATCCGCAGATGATTCCAGTGACGAGAAAGGATATCCCAATTGCCGCCAATCCAATAATCACGCGGTCGTGATGTTTCCGGCAACCAAGAAACATGGATAATGCGGTGAGTGGTACAACCAAACCAAGCATCCATAAGTGAAAACTTTCACTTACCCAAAAGGTCGAAGCAATTAATGGCAGGCAAACAACAAGCATGGGGGTGAACAAACAGTGAACTGCACATATTAAAGCCAAACTTCCACCTAAACGATCCAACCAACTACTATGATGGTGGTGAATATGGTGTGCTGAAGACAAAAAAGACATAGCCTAATAACTGAGTAACTTTGGTCTTTTTGCAAGATTATTGCATCTACCTTGGTGCAAAAATACGACAAAATTAGTAAATTAATAATACTAATGGAGTTAATTAGAGATATTTAGCTTTTATTTTGACAAGTAGGATTATTGGAATGAATGGTAATTATACAGTTATAAGATCCCGCTTACTAACGGGATCATCAGTTCAAAAAGGCTCCTCCCTCGGTATGACTTTGGTCGCCGAGGGAGGTTTTTTCTTTAATTTTTAAATTGAAAGGGCAAAGAGTATTGAACTCCAAGAGCATTTCAGGAGTTTATTCTGCCACCTTAATACTCACTTTAAACCCAACTGCCTTTTCGCTTCGGAAAGAAATGATTTAAAACGGGGTTCGTTTGGTACCAGCAAAACCAACCTGCGAAGGTAAGGCAGTGCGTCGGACCAGCGACCATTTTGAGCAAGTAATTCGCTTATTCGCTGAAGGAATTCAGGATTATTGGGCTGGAGCCGAATGGATTGCTCAAATGAACGAACTGCATCCTCCACTCGATTGCTTTGCCAGTAAGCTATTGCCAGGTTGTGGGTTACCCGGGGATTCTCAGGCCAGTGCCAGGAAGCACGCTCCAAGGAACGAATGGCTTCGGGCAAGCGATTCTCATCTTCGGCAAGAAGCAAACCAAGCGAGTAATGTACCTGCCCCCAGGTGGGCTGGATACGGGCAGATTCGCGGAGCAACTCTTCGGCTTCCACCACCCTACCCGATGCACTCAGCAAAGTGGCGAGGTTCATTCTCGCAGGTACAAAAAGATCGTCTCTGACGATAGCATTCCGGTAGTGACGCTCGGCTTTGGCAGGTCCTCCTTGGTTTTCCTCCAAAATCCCCAGGGAAAGATGGGACTCAGCTCGATCTAAATTGCTATTATAACGAGATTTGAGTTCCTCTAAGACCCCATCAAATAGGGTTAGCTCTTCCTGTTTAAAGTATGACCTTGGCAATGTGGCCAAGACACGGGCAGCCTCAGTCCTAACCGCCCGAACAGAATCCCGGAGAATCGGGACTAAATATTGATACAAATCAGATGGTTCTGAACTCTCCAATTTGGACACCGCGGCAACCCGAACAACCGATTGATTGGAATCCAGTTGCCGAACGGCTTCCTCTGTGGATGATTCGCTTATAAATGAACGTAATGCCAATAAAGCTCCTGATTGGGTGAAGGCTGGAGCAGACTCGTCCTGGCTTGCCGCAAGTAAAAGTTTTTCCGCCCCAGGAGCACCGGACCGATAGGCATGAAAAGCACCGGGATGACGAGCCTCTTTAGGCCGAACTGGTCCCTTTATTCGCTCAATCGCACCTGCCGCCCAATCGAAAGATTTATCTGAGTGGCAATTATTACAGGCATTGGGATGCCCGAATTTTGCGGATAGATCCGGGCGGGGAATGCGAATACTATGATCCCTGCGGGCATCAATAACCATGTAATTTTTATGAGGCATGTGACATTCCACGCAATTAGCCCCTTTTGTGCCCATCTCATGAAAATGGTGCCCCGGATTATCAAAACCGGCCGGGTTTTTATCATCTGGGGTATGGCAGCGGGTGCAAAGCTGATTATCGTAATGATGCAGCTTGGTGGTATGGGCATCATGGCAATCGGTACACTTTACCCCCTGATGAAACATCTTGCTCTGAATATAAGAGCCGTAAACATAGACCTCATCGTCAATTTGACCATCTACATGGTAAGTAGGAACCTGCATCTCAGGTGACCAAGGTTGCGTAACCTCGGGAAGAAAATGGTCAAGGAAACGATTGCCCGCATGGTGCCCAGGATGAACCATGGACCTTCTCGCATGGCATTTGGCGCATGATTCGATTTGAGCTACATTTGTGGAATTAATATCCGCCAAAGCAAAATCAGCAATACCAGCCCACCCTGCACCGGATTTCGCTTGGGCGACATGCTCAGCTCCGGGACCATGACAAGATTCACAGGCCACATTAATTTCAGAATATTTTGTGGAAAAAGCCTGCGTGGAAAAATCAAATTCCTTATGTAGGTTTGTCGAGTGGCAATCGGCACACATATGATCCCAGTTCTGTAGGGAACGGGTCCAAAACAATGGATCTTCCGGAGCAATGCGTTCGTCCGGGTAAAGATGATACCATTCCTTTTTTTCGACATCCCAACAAGTAGGTAGTACCTGAAGCCGACCATCAGGAAATTTAATTAGGTATTGCTGAAGAGGTTCCCACCCGAAGGTGTAAGCAACCTCAAAGGTTTCCAGTTCCCCCTCCTGGTTTTCAGTTTCCACCAAGTATTTTTCCTCCTCACGAAAAAATTTGGTAGTAACTCCATAATTCTCAAATGTAGAACCATTGAAGTCGGCACGGACTGTTTGCTCGTTGGGCAATTCCATAGCATGAAAATGGTGGGACCCCTCCCATTTTTCATGCACCTGGTCATGACATTCCGCACAAGCTTCTGCACCGACATACTGATCAACAAGATAATTTTTATTATCATGTACTACAGGTACTTGCAGATGATCTTTACCAGAGTCCGAGCAATTTAAAACCGTCAGAAAAATAATTAGTAAAATCGTATAAAAACAAATTTTACCTTTGAATGGGATGAACCAAATAATTCTGTAAACATAGGCTAAAGATCGTCATTCATATGGCCAAAGAGGCAGCTTGGCAACATGCTTGGAAAAATAAAAGTAAATTACGATGGGAATACAATATCTATTACACTTTCGTTGATTTCATTAATGTTAAAACTTCCAGATCTTAGGCACTGGTGAGTCCTTGGATTTAAATCCAATTTTGAAGCTTTTTCCGCTTGCAATACACATATTACCTGAAGCATTTTAGACTTATGGTAAGAAATTCATTATCTATTCTTAGTTTCATCCTCTTTTTTTCNAGTTTANTTGCAATAACCGACCGAGATTTCCGNTCCAAAAACGGTCAAGTTATACGCGGAACTGTTATAAAGTACTTTGAGGATGGTGATGTACTGATGAAGCGTACCAGCGATCTTCAGCTTTTTCGCATAAGTTTAGACATTTTCACTGAAGACGATCAGGCATTCGTTAAAAACAATTTCCCACCCAACCACGATGCCCTGCCTAAGTTCAAAAAGCCATTGAATGATCGTACTCTGCAAACATTTACCGACTCAATTGATCAAAAGATTGACCGTAGGCTAAAGTCCTATCGTCAAAGACCTAATAAGAAAATTAATGATGAAACATTTTTACGCAGAGCTTACCTAAAGATTATCGGAAGAATTCCCACCATTGAAGAAACGGATGCGTATATGTCCAAGCGTACTTCCAGTGCGAGGAAGGCTTTAATCGATGAACTTTTAGCATCCGAGGGTTATGTGCACAACTGGTTCATCTATTGGGCAGATATACTTCGAGCTAGCGGGTCAGTTGACAGAGGACCCGATGGTGTTCCTTTCATAATGCATATCAAAGAATCCCTATCTGAAAACAAACCCTACAACCTCTTTGTGCATGACATGCTCGCTGCAACCGGACCTCTTTGGGTTAGAGGCAATGGCGGAGTAGGCTACTTTTACCGGGATATTGGAATGGGATTGGACAGCATGGCGAACACTGTCCGTGTATTCCTAGGAACCAGCCTTGAATGTGCCCAATGCCATGACCACCCATTTGACCGTTGGACCCAGAAACAATTTTATGAAATGGCCGCCTACACCTATGGTGCACATCGCCCCAGAAACAATGAATCCACTGAATTTGGCAAGTATTCCAGTCTTGTCGGGCAATGGATCAATGAGGAGCAACAAAAAGTTAACAACGATCCAAGTTTAAGTGACGATGAAAAAGTAAGGAAGAGAGCGGCACTTGGTAACCGCCGTAGAGGACTTACCAGAAGTTTAGGAGAACTCTTAAATCGTGGCATGGATGACATGGGTAAAGGGAAGATCAACTTGCCCAATGACTACCAGTACGACAACGCCCAACCCGGGCAGGAAGTAAAAGCTAATACCATCTTCGGTCTCGCTGTTGAGTTAGACGAAAACTTACAAGAAAAAGGTTCTAGGGCTTCTTACGCCAGTTGGTTAGCCTCTCCAGACAACCCACGTTTTACTGTAGTAATTGCTAACAGGTTGTGGAAATCCGTTTTTGGAATCGGGTTAATCGAGCCCGTGGATAACATGTTTGACGATACTATGCCCACCGAACCAGAACTCATGCTTCACTTGGAAAAAATCATGGTGGCATTGGACTACGATATGAAAGAATTCCTCCGAATTCTTTACAATACCCGGGCCTTCCAACGCGAATCTCCAACCCGCGAAATTACTGCACGGGATACTAAGGACGAAACAATGCCAGTAGAGGTTAAGCATGTAATATCTGGCCCTAATCCAGACAACCCCAAGAGAGGTGCTGTTCCCTATTTTTACCAAGGACCAGTTGTCGAACGCATGTCAGGAGAACAATTATGGGACTCGCTTGTCGCTCTCAACTATACAGATTTGGACAATCGCATTAACTCAAGATTTGGAGATGGTGGTTTTGATCAGTACCAAAAATACATCAACATGACAGCTGAGGAAATTTTCATGGATAAGCTTGGGTTTCCTCCACCTGGCGCCAGTGCAGAAATGGTAAAAGCCATGGATAACAAGCCTATGTCCAAACCAATTAATGAAAATTGCCCAATCAGACCCGGAAGAGCAGCAGACCCAAGCATTACCGCCAAAAATGAGAAGGGTGAAACGGTTGCATTCTGTTGCGACAATTGTAAGGATCAATTTGTAGCCAACCTCCCCCAAATGGACGAAATGATGATGGATGATGAGATGATGGCGGACAGCACCAAAGGTGCGTCATCAGGTTCCTATGAAAGAAGGGGAACTCCGACACGTGACCCTAACTCTCTTCGTGCATCTGAAGTCGGTCACCCTGCACCTGCCGGCCATTTTATCCGTCAATTTGGAGGTTCCCCAAGAGACCAAATCCAAGTATCCCACAAGCAAGCTGCAGTTGATCAAGTTTTGGCAGTCATGAATGGTTATGTTGAGAGAAACATTGTAAGTAATGCCAATTCAAACTTTATGAAGAAATTAGCTGGGCAGCCCTCGATGACTGCTCAGGTTAACTTTGCCTTCAAAGCTATTCTTCAAAGGAAGCCAACCTCTCGTGAAATAACAGATTTCACAGACATGATTAAACAAATTGGCTCCAACGATACTCACAAAGATATCGCTTGGGTACTCCTTAATAGCCATGAATTTTTGTTTGTCCGCTAATCACCAATATAAATAAATAATATTATGAAATCTGACCTTAAATCACTCAACGAATTAAGTCGTAGAGAATTTGTAGCTAGTGCTGCCAAGGCATGCTTGGGGGTTAGCCTTCTGCCCATGGCCGGCTCCTATGTGCACACCCCTGTCCAGGCTTTACAACCTGGTACACGACCCTCTAATGCGCGTCACCTCATCTATTTATACATGTCTGCTGGAATGTCCCACATGGACACCTTTGCCCCAAACACAGATGCAGACAAAGATACCTACCAAGGACCGGTTAATCCTATTTCAACTAGTGCAGACGGAGTGTTTTTGTCTGAATACTTACCGGAGACAGCTAAGCATATGCACAATGCAGCCATCATTCGTACAATGATGACGAGCCAAGGTGCACACATGCAGGGCAATTACCTGATGCACACAAGTTATCAAATGCGGGGAACAATTACTCACCCAACCTTTGGCAGTTGGATCGCAAAAATGTCTGGTCCTATTAATTCAACAATCCCGATGAACATTGCCATTAACGGACGCTCTGGTAGCTCAGGATTTTTGGAATCTAAGTTTGGTCCTCTTCCCATTGGCAACCCACAAGCAGGATTAGCAAACAGTAAAGCTGCTGATTACCTTGACCAAACTAGGTTCGACGGCAGATTAGCCATGGCACAAAAGATGAATGCCAGCTTTTTAGACAACTATGACCAAAAGCAGGTACGTGCTTATACCGACCTCTACAATGATGCGATCAAACTGATGCGTAGTGAAGACTTAAAAGCATTTGATGTGGCTTCCGAACCCGATGCCATGAAAGACCTCTACGGTCGCTCTGCTTTTGGACAAGGCTGTCTGCTCGCACGCCGTCTTGTAGAAAATAAGGTTCGTTACATTGAAGTAAATCGAGGTGGCTGGGATACCCACTCCAATAACTTTGAATCAGTTGCTAACAACTGTGCAGATTTAGATAAAGGCCTCAGTGCTCTTATGCTAGATTTAGAAATGCGTGGATTGCTACAAGACACCATGATTGTACTCGTTTCAGAATTTGGACGAACACCCAGAATTAATGGAGGAAATGGAAGAGACCATTGGCCTTACGGATTCTCTGCTTTCCTTGCTGGTGGCGGTGTTAAAGGAGGTACGGTTTATGGAAAAATGGATAAAGTCGGCAGAAACCCAGTAGAAGGAAAATTCGTTGACCCTGCAGGTCTCAACGCAACCATCGGTTACAACATGGGCCTACCCTTGAATGATGTACAGTACTCTCCATCTGGCCGCCCCTTTAAAGTGGCTCACGATGGAGAACCTTGCTTAGACGTGCTTGCTTAATTAATTAAGTTCTCTGAATAATGGTGTGGCGTTGGATTTTGTGTGTGCTTGCATGCACAACTTTTTCATTTTCCTATGCAGAAGAAGCTTTCAGGACTTTTACTGCTGTTAACGGACAGTCTTTTACAGCCCGTGCATTAAGTTATGAAGGCCAGACCTTCTACCTGGAAGGAAAAGATAAAAAACTCTACCCCGTCCCCTACAACCAACTATCCACAGCGGACCAGTCCTATTTAAGAGAACTTAGTCAAGTTGGGAAGCTTCCTGTTGGAGATCCCAGAAATCTTGTGTCAAAGCAACCGGCTGCTTCCACCAAAGAACAAACGGAAGTATCCGCGACGATGGAAGATTCAATTGCTGAACCTATCGACGGGCCACGATTAAAAGCACAGCCAAAAAAGAAAGCTAAATTGCGACCTGGATCTTTCTTCTCTTATCAACCAGTTAAACTTGGACAAGATCCTAATCTTGCAGTTGCTGCAAAGGCAGGTGGTCCCCCCCAAGCAGGCGAACCTATTGATTTCACCAATCATGTGCTTCCGATCCTAGAAGACCGGTGCCTAAATTGTCACAATGAACCCTATGATAAAAATGGCCGAACCATTCAGCCAAAAGCCGGCCTAGCATTAAATACCTACGAACTGGTAATGAAAGGAAACCTGGACAATACTGTAGTTACCGCTGGCGATGTGGCCGACAGTTACCTCCATGAAGTGCTTACCCTCGATGAAGATGATGACATGTTTATGCCTCCCAAAGGAGGTCCCCTTACCGCAGAGCAAATTGACATTATTGAGCGTTGGATCGAAGAAGGTGCAAAACCCAAGGGAAGTGGTGGTGGTGGAGTCGCGGTAGCTGGTGCAGGCATAAGTTTTCACGACCATATATTTCCAATTTTGGAAGATCGGTGCCTTGACTGCCACGGAGAACCCTATGTTAAAAACGGTCGAACGATTCACCCGAAAGCAGGGCTTGCTCTAAATACATACGAGTTTGTCCTCAAAGGAAACTTAGACGGTCCTATCATAGACCGTGGAGATCATGAGGAAAGTACCCTCTATGTTGTCATGACTTTAGACCCCGATGATTCCGAACTAATGCCTCCCAAGGGAGAACCTCTAACAGAAGATGAGATTTCCTTATTTAAACAATGGATTGACGAGGGAGCCAAAGAATATCCCTCTGATGTTTTCGAACGCCCCAAGGAAGAAAAAGCCTCAGCTGCACTGGTTTCTTCAGGAGACATCAAAATTCCTCTGGTCGATCTCTTGGGCAAAAGGCTCAGCAAACCTTCCAAAACCCAGATGGAAGTAGCCCAGAAGACCGGTGCTCTGGTCACTCCACTTTCCGTAAAGCACAACATGGTCAGGGCTGAATTCTCATCGGGGCCAAGTTTGATTGAAAACCGTGCAGTCGGTGCTTTATCAGGTATACAAAGCAACATCTCTCATCTGGATCTTTCCAGGACAAAAGTGAACGACCAGGTAATGGGTACTGTTAAAAAAATGAAACACCTAACCTGGCTTGGCTTAAGAAGTACTGGAGTTACAAACCTGGGAATTAAACAGCTTAAGAATATGCAATTTCTTCGCTATTTAAATCTCTCTGGAACCAAAGTGTCCGATGGTGCAATTAAAGATCTAGCCGCATTAAAGGATTTGGAAGAAGTTTATCTTTGGAACTCTGAGGTTACGGATAAAGGTATTGAATCATTGAGGAAAGCACTTCCAGAAGCAAAAATCATTTTCTAACTGTTAATAGCCTTAATTGGCCATTTGCTTAAAGATACGCATCGCAATTCTTATGAATTGGTGCTTATTAGGATAAACAATAGGAAAGAAAAATCATGCCTGCTTCAAATTCCTTCGACCCCTACGAAATCCGTAAAGATTTCCCCCTGCTTTCTCGCACTAACCGGGGAAAGCCGTTGGTGTACTTAGATAATGCAGCGACTTCGCAAAAGCCAAAATCTGTAATTGATGCCGTCTCACACTATTACGAAAGAAATAATTCAAATGTTCATCGTGGCGTTTATGAGTTAGCTGAGGATGCAGAGAACCTTTACCGTACTTCTCGACAGAAAATCGCACATTGGCTAGGCGTGAGCGCTGAAGAAATCATTTTTACCCGCGGTGCTACCGAGGGTATCAACTTGATTGCCCATTCATTTGCCAAGCATCATCTGAATGCTGGGGACCATATCATCCTCTCAGAGATGGAACACCATGCAAACATCGTACCCTGGCAGATGATTGCAAAATCAATTGGGGCAGAAATCCAGGTTGTTCCCGTTTTAAGTGATGGTTCATTGGATCGGGAGAAGTTAAGTGAATTTTTAGCCAATCGTGGGGCTTCCCTTCTTTCTCTCTGCCATATTTCCAATGTTTTAGGCACCATTAACCCGGTTCAGGAAATTATCGAGGAAGCCCATAAATATGGTGTGAAAGTGGTAGTAGATGGTGCTCAGGCAGTGCCTCACATGCGCGTGGATCTGCGTAATTTGGGTTGTGATTTTTTTGTATTCTCTGGACATAAACTATTTGCTCCCATGGGTATCGGTGTGGTCTATGCAAGGAATGAACTGATGGACAAAATGCTACCCTACCAAGGTGGCGGTGATATGATTGACCAAGTAAGCTTTTCCGGGACTACTTACGCAAAAGGGGCTCAACGCTTCGAAGCTGGCACTCCCAATGTTTCCGGCGCGATAGGGTTGGGCAAGGCTATAGATTATTTAGCTAGCATTGATTTCGACCAAGTTGACGCTCATGAAAAAAACCTGCTACAGATAACCCGGGAGGAACTAAAGGATATCGACGGTCTGCTTGAGTACGGTAGCACCGTGGACAAAGCAGGGGTCTTTAGCTTTAGTATTGCAGGCATTCACCCTCACGACTTAGCGACCCTGCTTGACGCTGAAGGTATTGCCACCCGTACGGGTCATCATTGTTGCCAGCCATTGATGCAAAAGATCGGGGTTGAGGCTACCGCCAGGGCATCTTTTTCGCTATACAATACCCGGGAAGATGTACACGCCTTCACAGATGCCGTAAAAAGAGCCGTTCAAATCCTCGGCTAACTTTATCTTACCAACACCGGCCCGATCTAATTCCAGTCTCCTTTCTTCCAATCTTTATACGATTGGAATGGCCTGAATATTTTTTATTCGGAATCATTCTGTATACAAGCTTGGCACGAAAGTTGCGCATTGTCCTGTATGATTGGAAAAAACTTTTACAAAAAACGCGAACAAGCTTCCTAATTTTGGGACTTATCGCTATTAACATTACAATATTTTAAAACCTTTTTGGTAAACCCAATGACTAGAACAAACAAATCATCTAAAACTCAAAATTTCTTCAGGAAAATCAAAGGTAAGTTCGAAGGATCCTCCTCCGTAGACCCGAGCGACTTAAACCAAGAATCCTTAGTTCACCAATCTGGAGAAGGATCCTATCCAAACCAAGCGCCTTACTATTCACCGGAACTTTCCAATGTGCTCTTTTTGAGCAAACGGGGAATGTCTCGTGCCCCATTGGCCAGAGAGGTTATGCGAAAGCTTTTGCATCTGTCCGATCTATTTGGGAGCATTCGTCCATCGGCACGGGGTATTTCCGATGCATATGAATTTTGTCCCTTTGATAAACGCATGGTTCATTCGGCAAGGAAATTCGGCTATGAACTATCTGGAAATGTCCGCAGGGTAAATATGTCCGAGCTATCATCTGCCAACCTCATCATTACCCTGGACCGGGAAAGTGAAGAATACACGAAGTCTCGTCATTTTTACATACGCGGTGAGGTTAAAGCGATCGGTGCTTTTTTGCCTTCTGGCGACACCCCTTATGTGCCTGACCCCTTTGAGAGTGACGAATTTATTGAGCCCCAAGTCAAATACGATCAAATCATTCGTCTCATTGAGACTGGATGCCAAAACTTACTTAAGTCCTTTCCGTCTTTGGTATAACTATTGGTGAATAGGGGCATTTGCCTCAATAATTTATCATAGCACACGGTTTAGCTGGCCCCTTAGGGTGTCTAATCTTGCCTGTTCTCTAACCATTCGTCATACCCGAATAACGAACAGTTGTTATGATTTCCTCCCATTGCTCATCCCTTGCTAATAGCGAATATTTCAATCGCTTCATTATTGCTACCATCTTATT
>JGI20158J14315_10001603_pt1 | contig 16411 bp, 9 predicted proteins | sample COG_08_FD_14315 | JGI IMG/M metagenome (IMG submission 14315)
ATCATTGCTTCTTTGACAGGTGGTCACGGTGATACGGGGGAAACATTGAGTCCGGCTGAAGGCCTTGTTCAATACACAGACGTTTTCTCTACGATCGGTATGGTATTGGTCGCATTTGCTGTCCTCATTACGGTGTTCAATAAACCCTTGAACAAACTAATGCACGGAGTGCGTTAACCCCCCACTGCAACGACAAGACCTTCCTCGTTTCATAACCTTTCAGAAAAGCGCCGTCCGGCGCTTTTCTTTTGCGATATTGCAAAAAATTCTATGCCATGCTCTTTAGATTGTTTTACCTCCCGTTTATCCTGCTTTTTGGTTCGTTAGGAACTGGTCTTGCACAATATTCAGGCATCAATTGGATGTCGCTGGAGGAAGCCATCGCTGCCCAGAAAGAAGAGCCGCGCAAAATTGTGATGGACGTTTATACCCAATGGTGCGGGCCGTGTAAGATGATGATGAGAAACACCTTCACATCAGAGGACGTCATTGCTTATATGAATGCCAATTACTATGCCGTCAAGTTTGATGCAGAATCTCCTGACCCTGTCACATACCAAGGCAAGACGTTTACTAACCCGGGTTGGAATCCCAACGCACGCGGACGGAATAGCACCCATGAGCTATCAAGAGCGCTTGGCGTAAACGCCTACCCTACGTTGGTTTACTTCGACGAAAAAGCGACGATTATCGCTCCCATTCCCGGTTACAAAACACCGCCGCAGCTGGAAATGTATCTCAAATTCTTTGTGAACCAATTTGAGCCCAACGTTCAACAAGCAGAATGGGAAGCCTACCGCAATTCCTTTGTGCCAAGCTTCCAATGAGGTTGTTTTCTGACGTTCAAGCTGAACAGCAGCAGTCAAGCGCAATCCCCTATATTTGCAAGCGCATCCGGCCGAAAAGGCTCCGTAAGAAATCGTTTAACCATCACCTCGTCACAAAATGAGTGAGACAGTCCAAATTATCATAGAAGGAAAGGAGTATGAATTTCCTGTTGTCGAAGGTTCCGAGCAGGAAAAAGCCATCGATATTTCCAAGTTACGGGCCCAAACAGGATACATCACCCTGGATTATGGTTTCAAGAATACGGGCTCTACGAAAAGCGCGATCACCTATTTAGACGGCGAAAATGGCATCCTGCGGTACAGAGGTTACTCCATTGAAGAATTAGCAGAAAAAGCTTCCTTTCTCGAAGTCGCATTTTTGTTGATTTATGGGGAATTACCGAACAAGAAACAGCTGGACTATTTCCAAGAAAGCATTACCCAGCACACCCTCGTCCATGAAAATATGAAGCGCTTTTTTGAAGCGTTTCCGCAAGGAGCACATCCCATGGGCATGCTCAGTTCGATGATCTCCAGTTTGAGTACGTTTTATCCTGAGTCTCAGAACCCAAACAGATCGGTGGTGGATATTGAAAAAACGATTCACCGTTTGATCGCCAAGCTACCTACCCTTGCATCACAGGCCTACAAGCACAACATGGGCCATCCAACGGTGTATCCTTCGAATGACCTCAGCTATTGTGGGAATTTCCTGAAAATGATGTTCTCGCTGCCAACGGAACCATACGAAGTCGATTCTGTGGTGGAGCGTGCTTTGAATAAATTGTTGATTCTGCATGCTGATCATGAGCAGAATTGCTCAACCTCAACTGTTCGTGTTGTTGGGTCGTCTCAAGCCAACTTATACAGCTCCGTTTCAGCTGGGATCGCTGCACTTTGGGGACCTTTGCATGGAGGAGCCAATCAGGCCGTAATTGAAATGCTCGAGTCAATTCGAGAGGACGGCGGTGACTTGCAGAAATGGATCGACAAAGCCAAGGACAAAAATGACTCATTCCGATTGATGGGCTTTGGCCATCGGGTTTACAAGAATTTTGACCCCAGGGCTCGTATCATCAAAAAAGCCGCAGATGAAGTGCTGGAGCAACTTGGCGTCGACGATCCTGTTTTGGACATCGCGAAGCAACTCGAACAAGTCGCATTGAATGACTCGTACTTTGTTGAACGCGGCCTTTATCCAAATGTTGATTTTTACTCTGGGATTATCTACCGAGCATTGAACATTCCTACCGACATGTTTACGGTGATGTTTGCGCTTGGACGTCTTCCCGGTTGGATCGCCCAATGGAAAGAAATGGTTGAAAACCGCGAGCCCATTGGACGACCACGCCAAGTGTTCACCGGATCGAAGGAAAGGTCATTTGTTGTGTTGGCAGACCGCGACTAATCTCATATGACCAAGGCAACTGGAATCGGAAGAGTTGAATGCAATTTGGACCAACAGGGAGTCCTGACCATTCAGTTTGATCACCCTGCTAGTAACTCGCTGCCTGGATCTCTTCTTTCCGCGTTAGCAGATTCGATAGATCAAGCCGGTAAGGAGGCTGGATGTCGGGTGATTTTATTAAAATCAGGTGGAAGCCGGGCGTTTTGCGCTGGTGCCAGTTTTGATGAATTAATTGACATACAGGACGAGAAACAGGGCTTAGCATTTTTCAGTGGGTTCAGCAAGGTCATTTTGGCCATACGACGAAGTTCAAAATTCGTCGTCTGTCGCGTTCAAGGGAAAGCAGTTGGCGGAGGTGTCGGTATCGCTGCAGCTGCCGATATCACCTATGGGACGCACCATGCAGCCGTGAAGCTATCCGAGCTGGCCATTGGCATCGGTCCATTTGTTGTTGGACCTGCCGTCGAGAGAAAGGTTGGCAAAGCAGCCTTTACCGCTATGGCCATTGATGCTACCTCGTGGTATTCAGCTGAGTGGGCAAAATCACAAGGACTTTATGCTGAGGTTTTCCAAACCACCGATGAACTGGATCAAGCGATCAACGACCTCACTCGTCAATTGGCTTCTTCCAGTCCAGAGGCCATGGAGGAGCTTAAAAACGTTTTTTGGGAAGGCACCGACCACTGGGAAAAACTTCTGCCAGAGCGCGCTGCAATTTCAGGGAAATTAGTACTCAGTGAATTCACGCGCAGTGCCATTTCACGTTTCAAATCCAAGGCATAATCAAGGGAAGCGCTTTATAATCTTGCTGCCGACACAATAAGTTGAAAGCAAAAAAGGGCACCGAAGAGTGCCCTTTTTTTTGTACTAATGAATGGTTCAGTGAACCAAAAGTCGTGACGTCCCCACCTGGTTAGAATTGCGCAACACCACCAAGTAGTATCCAGTTTCAACTCCTCCCAAATCTAACTGCATTGGAGCATCATTAAAGTAAAGTTCTTTGCTGGTAACCAACCGACCTGAAGCATCCATGACTTCTACAGTAGCCAACCCTGAAAGGGCTGTGCCTCCTTGAATCCAAAATGTCCCGTTCGAGGGATTCGGATAAACATCGAATACCAAGGCATGAATCTCTGCAACGTTCACAACATTTTCAATAATCACATCAATAGAAGCTGTGCATCCATTCGCATCTGTAATCGTCAAAACATAGGTTCCAGCAGACAAATTAGAGAGAGTCGGTTCTGAACTGGTAAACGAATCAGGACCTGTCCAGCTGAACTCATAAGGGAAGGATCCTCCAGAAACAATCAAGCTGATGGAACCCGAACCATCCCCATCGGTTTCATTGGATGAATCCGCGATGACATCAATGTCACAGTAGTAGCAGCTTCCATCGTCTTCGGTCGCATCGGCATTGTAGTTCTCCGCTTCTGGGTCCGTGCAGCCCTCGACTTCTAACTCGTCGCAAACGCCGTCACCATCAACGTCGTTCAAGCAGTTGCCGTCGCAGTCATAGAATTCTTCGGCGTAGGTGCACGATTCATCATCGTCCGTGGCTGTCGCATCGTAGTTACAGGCCATCTCGTCTGTACAGCCCTCGATTTCCAACTCGTCACAAATACCGTCACCGTCCATGTCGTTCAAGCAGTTGCCGTCGCAGTCGTAGAGTGCTTCGGCATATTCACACATCCCGTCATCATCCGTTGCGGAAGGATCATAGTTGCAAGCTAACTCGTCCATGCACCCTGCAATTTCGAATACATCACAGATACCATCCATATCGGCGTCATTGAGGCAGTTGCCGTCGCAATCGTACGCTTCGGCAGCATACTCACACGATTCGTCATCGTCCGTTGCTGTCGCATCGTAGTTGCAAGCCGACTCGTCCATACAGCCTGCAATCTCGAATACATCACATACGCCATCCATATCGGCATCATTGAGGCAATTGCCGCTACAGTCGTAGAATTCTTCCGCGTATTCACACATGCCACCTTCGTCTGTTGCAGCCATATCATAATTACATGCCATCATATCCATGCATCCCACGACTTCCAATTCATCACAAACACCATCCATGTCAGCGTCATTGAGGCAGTTGCCATCGCAGTCATAATATGTCACTGCAAATTCACACGAACCATCATTGTTGGTCGCATTCGAGTCATAGTTACACGCCATCATATCCGTGCAGCCTGCGACTTCCAATTCATCGCATACGCCATCTCCATCCATATCCATCACGCAGTTTCCATCGCAATCGTAATATTCCACAGCATATTCGCATGATCCATTGTCCTGGGTAAAGATTGGATCATAGTTGCATGCACTTTCATCCGTGCAGCCTACGCAAGATGTGTATTCGCACGATCCATCCTCTGCATCCGCTTCAGGATTATAATTGCACGCATTGGAGTTTGTGCATCCCGGGGTACCGCAACTCGTGTAGTCACATGAACCATCATTGTAGACCGCCTCAGGATCGTAATTGCACGCATCAACATCGGTGCAACCTAAGCAAGAGGAATATTCACACGACCCATTTTCATCCGTTGCTGCAGCGTCATAGTTGCAGGCAAATACATCTGTACAGCCTGGAATTTCGAATTCATCGCAAATTCCATCACCGTCCACATCCGAAAGGCAGTTGCCATCGCAGTCATAACCCGTCTGAGCAAATTCACATGATCCGTCGTCTGCCGCAGCATCCGGATCATAATTGCATGCTGCAGCATCGTACATCCATCGCCCTCAACCTCTGGCGCGTACGTTCCAACACCGCAGAAGGTGTAAGTGAGTCGCAGGTCACCGTCTTGACCATCTCCGTTCACGAAGATTTGAAAATTCATGGTTCCGCAAATTTCTCCGTCCGTCGTCATTTGCATCACCAACACACGCAGGTTTTCATCGGGCAACCCATTGGGTGCTCCGTTCAGTATGTACCATGCTCCTCCCGTCTCGTCATCGATGAACACATCTTGGCCATCCATCGCAGAGCCAGAAGCGAAGCAATCCGTCCAAGGCTGTTCGGTGCTCTGCAGAGTTGAAGGTGGAACTTGATCACCTGAAGATTGCCCATCAATCCCGATGGTGACCCAGCTGTCTGCAGCCATTTCAGGGAAAAATGCCAAAAATGCAGGATTAATTCCGTCGGCCGTTACGGCGCCAAAAGGGTCGTTGTAAAATCCCGTCGTCGTCGTAATTGAAAGAGGATCCGTATCGCCTCCATAAACGGAAGACAAAAAGTCATCCGCATTGATCATGTCGAAGTACAAGCGGTAAGTTGTTTGTTCCGGGAACAATCTCTGTTGCGTGCTCTTCAAGCGTGATGGTGTATTCCTGAGCCTGTCCAATGGAAAATACAAATGCCAAGGACAAAAAAAGAGAAGTGAATCGATACATGGTTTTGATTGGGAGGATTCGTTGCGCAGCCAAGTTAGGTCGAATCCGCTAAATCATTAAACGCAAAGGACAAAAAAAAGCCAGATGTTCTCACCTGGCTTTTTGTCTTATTTCTTGCACCAAATTCACCTCACAACTTTTATTTTCTTTTGAATGATACGATTGGTGGCTTTAATCCTCATCACATACAAACCATTCGACCAATCGCTGACGTCCAATTTAAACACGTTCTCGTGCGGCACGATAACCCTGGAGGCCATCAGCTTTCCCTGCATATCATACCAATCGAGTTGAGAAAACTCCTGATTCATCGGCAACGTCACCTGCACGAAATCATGGGCAGGGTTTGGAAAGACCCGAATGTCCGAGTCCAAAAGCTCGGCCACGGATACGATGGATTCAACCACAATTTCGAATGATGTTGTCGAGCAGCCATTGCTATCTGTCACCACCAACTGGTAGGTACCCGGATTGAGATTCGTGATGTCTTCTTCATCGCTCATGAATGTTCCGTCCAGCTGAATCCAACTGAACACATAAGGTCCCACTCCGCCCGTGATAGAGACTGAGATACTGCCTTCTTCGGCATCGGGAACGGATCCTGTCACATNGTCCAAGAGAGCCAATAATGGATCTGGCTCCTCTACAACTAATTCGAGAACTGCCTCACAACCGGATTCATCCGCAACGATGATNACATAGGCCCCACCTGAAAGCCCTGCGAACACTGAATCGGTTTGTATGAGATCTTGCGGCAGCAATTGATACGTGATTTCGCTGCTATCTGGATACGCCCCTTGAACCGAAATCTCCAACGAACCATCAGCTTCCCCTGCGCATGAAACATCAGAAACACTTGCCGCTGCCGTTATTGTGCAATAAACACAGGAACCATCATCGTCCGTTGCCAGCCCATCGAAGTTAATAGCAGAAGTGTCCGTGCATCCAGGCACCTCAAACTCATCACAAATTCCATCAGAATCGGCATCTAATAGGCAATCACCGGCGCAGTCCAAAGCTGGCTCGGGGTAGGTGCAAGAACCGTCGTCATCGGTTGCGATTTCGTCGTAATTGCACGCTGCGGTATCCGTGCAGCCCAATACAGGGTATGCACACGAATCATTGTCGTACTCAGCCTCAGAATCGTAATTCAACGCTTCGCTATCCAAGCATCCACATGCATTGGGAAAAACGGGGGGATTCGTCCATGTCGTGCCATCGAATTGAAATTGGTGCAGCGAAGAAGCCGTGTTGTCCCCTCCATTAAACACCTGCACATTCAATTGACCATGCATACCTCCCAACGTCGTTACTTGGGCTATCAACACCCGCAGATCATCCCCGGCGACGCCGTTCGAACCTCCATTCAATATGAACCAAGAGCCACCCACCTCGTCATCCATGACCAGATCATTTCCGGATTCGAATTGAGCGACCCATCCCTCCGGTCCTGAAGAGCCAACAGCGTTGACAGAGTTTTCTGTATCCGCCGCAGGTCCATCAACTCCAATCGTCACCCAACTATCATATGCTAGTTGAGGGAAAGAACCCATCAGATCTAGATTTATTCCTTGGGCCAAGTGGGATCCCATCTCGTCCTGGTGCCATCCGGACTCAGCGGCCAACAGCAAGGTATCTTCGTCGTTGCCATATACAGCGGACACGAAATCCGTCTCAAGAATAGTCGTAACAAACATTCTGTACGTAATCATCCCTGCCATTGAACCCGTATCGTGGACCGCTATGGTGTCAATCTCCAAGCCGAAGCTCAAAATTTCATCCTCTTCACAAGAGCAGAAGTCACAGGTACCGTCATCATCCGTAAAGGCTTCGTCATAATTGCAAGCCGTCGGAGCCGTGCACCCCCCTAACTCTAGCTCGTCGCACACGCCATCACCATCCGAATCATATAAACAGAGTCCATCACAATCCACAAATTCCCCCGCATACGTGCACGAACCATCCTCGTTCGTCGCGGCAGGGTTAAAATTACAAGCCGCAGCATCGGTGCACCCCTCAATCGCAATGATCACATGGATGGTTTGCGTCCAATCCGCCTCGTTTCCGCAAGCATCAAATGTGGTGTAGGTGCGATGGTAGGTCACCGTATCTCCGGACTGAACTACCGTTTCATCTGCAGAAGACCATTGCGCATTTCCATCGCATGCATCTTGCACGGCAATGAAGGGTGTCGGAATTTCTTCTCCTTCTTGTTCATTTATCCAAATTTCTGCTGCAGGCAAATTCAAAATTTCCGGTGCCAATGTATCTGCCACACTGATCATTTGGATCGCTTGTGCCTGATTCCCTGCATCATCAGTCGCAAAAAATGTTCGTGTGCACAAATAATTGTACGGAGGACAGTCGTAAACGAACTCGATAGGACCATCGACGAACATGACTTGAACCGTTTCATCACATTCGTCTTCCGCTGTAGCCATTGTGGTTGGCATCGCCTGGTCGCATTGAACAGTCGAATCAGCGGGAACAAACGTAAAGACCGGTGGAATGATATCATCTAAGCAGGGATCAACAAAATAGTCGCATGAGCCATCCTCATCCGTTGCATCAGCCACATAATTCGTCGCTTCAGGATCCGTGCATCCCTCAATTTCCAGTTCGTTGCAAACGCCATCTCCATCGTCATCCGCCACGCAGACTCCATCGCAATCGTATGCGACCTCAGGATATTCACAGCCCGCAAATGACGGCAAACCACAAGCATCTTGCAGACCGATCATTTTGTTGAATCCACCATCCATTCCATCGCCATTTTCGAAAAACTGGACATAGAGCTGGCCGTCGAGATTTCCATCGGTGGTGAACTGTCCGAGCAAAACCTTTAAATCCTCACCGGCCACACCGTTCGAAGCCCCATTCAAAATATACCAAACACCACCTAGGTCGTCTGACATTTCCAAAGAGCCACCCAATTCAAATGGTTCAACCCAAGGATCGAGACCTTCCAAAATACTTATTCCAGATTCTCCTGCATCCCCTTCGGCTGCAGATTCCAAACCAATGGTAACCCACGAATCATACGCCGCATCCGGTATGAAAGGAAAAACCAGCGGATTCACACTCTGGCCTAATACGCCTCCCGCCTCATGTTGAAAGAAAGAAGTGGTCGTATGAACGAAAGAGGGATTCACATCATCACCTGCAACGGCGCTGACAAAATCATCTTGATTCTCGCACAAAGCATAGATTCGATAGGTAACGAATCCTGTCAAATCACTTTCCCCTACAAAACCATCATGCACAACAAATGGCTCTACCTCAATGCAATAGCCCTCATATGCCTCATAATTGCATGCCGCTGAATCATGGCATGAAGCGGGATATTCACACGATCCATCATTGTCTGTCGCATTAGCATCAAAATTCAATGCCATCGCATCCGTGCATCCTATAACTTCCAATTCATTGCAAATTCCATCGCCGTCGTTGTCTCCGATGCAATCCCCTGAACAATCGTAAAACTCTTCGGCAAACAGGCACGAAGCATTATCAGCCGTTGTATACGCCGCGTCATAATTGCACGCTTCAACCTCCATGCAACCTATGCAACTTGTGAAGTCACAACTGCCGTCGGACGAGGTAGCGTCTGGATTGAAATTGCATGCCAGTGGATTGGTGCAGCCGCTAAGAGCATACACGCAGCTTCCATCATCCTCTGTAGCCAAGGAATTAAAATTCTCGGCCTCCCCATCTGTGCAACCTAGCACTTCAAATTCGTCGCATACCAGATCACCATCTGCATCGAAAAGACACCCCCCTGCGCAATCATATCCTTCTTCCGCGAATTGACAATCGGCGGGATCTGAGATGGTATAGGTGGAATCAAAATTGCAAGCCGTGGAATCCATGCAGCCAATGCAACTGGTATACTCACAGCTACCATCCGAGGTATTTGCTGTTGGATCGTAATTGCATGCCAATGGATTAAGGCAACCATTGAAAGCACAACTTCCATCATCTAGTGTAGCAGTAGGGTCGTAATTATCCGCATCCATGTCGGTGCAACCAGCGCATGAACTGTACTCGCATGAACCGTCATTGACTGTTGCCTCAGGATCGTAGTTACACGCATTGGAAAAGGTACACCCTAGATTTTCGCAGCTTGCATACTCACAACTGCCATCATTGTAAATTGCTTCGGGATCATAGTTGCACGCGGCGGCATCCGTGCAGCCCGCGCAGGCTAAATAATCGCACGACCCATCTTCTTCCGTAGCATTCGGATCGAAATTACATGCCCAAACATCGGTACATCCTGCGCATGTGCCATATTCGCAACTTCCGTCATCCTCGGTAGCGCTTTCATCAAAATTACAGGCTGCAGGATCCGTGCAGCCAGGGTAAGCTGCAGAAGGCATCAAATCCCAAACATCTGTCCCGTTAAATCCTTGTTGCACTTGTTCCGCATCCAATGCCGGATCAGCTGGAATGATTTGCGCATTCAAAGTTCCTGATGGAACACCTGAAGTCGTCACCTGCATAACCAATACCTTCAAATCTTCACCCGCATAACCGTTGGGGGTTCCGCTGAGTAAAAACCATGCGCCACCCAATTCATCATCCACAACAAAACCATCTCCATCCGTTGGCGAACCTGCGACGAAATTTTGCAAAAAAGGCTGTTCCTCACTTTGCAAAGCAGAAACATCAGCCTCTCCACCTCCGCTTGGAGAACTCTCCAAACCAATGGTTACCCAACTATCGTAGGCCACTTCGGGAAAATAGTTTACCACAATGGGTAATATTCCTCCGGCCGTAGAGCCCGTCGCAAACGGACTGTTGAACATGGGCGCGTCCAAGGACAGCGTCATTGGCGCTGTATCTCCTCCATAAACGGCTGAAACAAAATCATCCGGATCATTCAATTCGAGATAAAAACGATAAGTCGTTTGGCCTGCCAATTCCGCCACGCCTTGCTGACCATCGTGAACCATGTACTCTTCGACTACGAACGTACTTCCTTGTGACCAAGCGAAGGACATGCCGGCGAGTAAATAAATCAATGCTGCGTGAATCACGCCTAAAAGTCGGAAAGAATAGCCCATAATCAAATCAAGAGGTTGAGAGATACGCTTTGTTCTACGCATATCTCGCACCTACGGTTTCGATTTTTGGGCATTAAAAAAGGGCCCGGAGGCCCTTTTTAAAAAGATGGATGCGGAATCTATTGCTTCAACAATTGAAGCGTATGCCGAGCTTCATTAGAGGACAACTCCAATTGATAAGCTCCTGCTGCCATTCCAGTTAAGTCAATCGCCGCCTGCATTGAACCCCACGCCTGATTAATCGTTTGAGACCAAACAACACGCGCCTGAGCGTCATAAACATTCAAAACAATTGCCTCGCCGTTCGCACTGAAAATAGCCAGGTTGTACATACCGAAACTTGGATTTGGACTCACTACAACGTCCTGCAGAAACGAATACTCATCCACACCAAGAGGTAATCCGAAAACTTCAGTTATGGAGCAACCATTCGCATCGGTCACTGTAACTGAATACTCTCCAGCAAAAAGACCGGTCAAGTCTTCATCGGCACTGGTGAAGTTATCCGGACCTTCCCAAGCGAATGTATTGCCACCGTTTCCGCCCGCTACCGTGATATCAAGTTCACCGTCACCTGCACCCGAATCATTGGTAAGGACGCCTGTAACAGAGAGTGCCTCTGGCTCTTCCACTGTAACCTCTGCAGATGCCTGACATCCATTAGAGTCCTGCACATAGAACGTGTAAGACCCAGGAGCGATTTCAGTGAACATCGGTGAAGAGCCAAAATCACTACCGTCAGAACTGTACTCGAACAAGCTCGTTCCACCTGACGCTCCAACCTCAACCAATCCATCAGTATCACCGTTGCACGAAACCGCTGTAGAGGTTGCAGTAGCTTCTACCGCACTAATATCATCCACAGTGAATGTGGTTTCGGCGGTGCACCCTTCCATGTCCGTTACCAGCACTACGTAGTCGCCTGGCAACAAATCCCCAACTGAATTCGATCCATCTGTATCTTCTCCATTGAATGAAAACATAAGGCCTCCATTCCCACCTGTTGCATCGAAAGAGACCGCTCCGTTTTGGTCTCCGTTGCATGAAATACCGCTGGCATTGCCGGTTATGACAATCGCATCTGGTGCTTCTACTGTGTATTCATTCGCAGAAGATGCAATGCACCCGTTCACATCCATTGCATAAAAGGTATACGTACCACCAGCTATATTGAGAATATTACCGGGCGAAAAGTTGATTCCATCCACACTGTACTGCATACCAGCTGAAGTTCCAGATCCACCAATGGTAATCAAAGAAACTACACCATCCTCACTATCAGAACATGTCGCTGGTGCAATACCAGATTGTCCATTTGCTACTGAGACCGTCAACGCCTGGGGATTCGCGATGGAAATGCCTCCGCTTTCCGCAACACAACCGTTGGCGTCCATTGCATAAACCGTATAAAGTCCGGAACCCAGGCTATCAAAGTAAAGCTCACTTGAGCTGTCTTCAAACGTCGAAGACAAACTATAGTTCATTGCACCAGAACCTCCTGAAGATGACCCAGAGATCACGGCATCAGAACCACCATTGCAACTAACGGACTCCGTCATTGCCGCAGAAATCACAACGGCCTCTGGAGCGACAATTTCCACTTCGATCGATGTCTCACACCCTGCACCATCAATCGCAGAAATGGTGTAAACACCTCCCGATAGATCATCAAAACTTCCCACTGCCGAAGCTGGTGTCTCACCGTCAATTCCAAACAGAACCCCTAACTGCGCTCCTTCTGCATCGACTGAAATCTCTCCATCCGCCACGCCAGGGCATGTGTTTTGAACAATCTCTGCAACCGACAAATTCAATGAACAAGGAAAGATACATACCTCTCCGGCCTCTGTGGCATCTGGATTGTAGTTGATCGCTTCTGGATCCATGCAACCAAAGACTGCTCCTTCTGAAGAACTAAATGGAATACTTTCATAAAGAACAGATTCCGACTGCTCGCCATTCACGAAAATCTGGATATTGAAGTTNCCTGTAATAACAGCATCATTTTCAACCGTCAGCTGAGCTATGAGGACTTTCAAATCATCTCCTGCTTGTGCAACGGGATCTCCAAATAACGTAAACCAAGACCCCCCGTTATCAGAGTTCACAATAAAGTCGCCTCCTGCAGAGAATGAATTGAATGCATCCGTTAAACCAACGGTGTTGTTGGAACCAGATGCTTCGTTTACATTCATGGCACCAATGGTGATCCAAGAATCGTATTCAATTGCTGGAAATGCACCAAAAAAAGCAGGGTTCACTTGCCATCCTTCGTTATTGCCAAGAGAGTTTTGATAGAAACCCAAGGTAGAAGTCAGTGATAAAGGTGCTGTCGCATCACCATACACTGCCGAAATTTCGTCCGCAGGGTTCGTGCACATGGCGAAGACATGGTATGTCGTCATTCCGTCTAGCTCTCCAATACTCCCGTCGTGTATGACGTAAGGCTCGACACTAATCTCGACTAGTTGTGCAAAGCTGCTTCCAAACAGTAAAAAGCTCGCAGCAAGAAGTAAAACGTGTTTCATGGGTTTTTTTTGGTTGTGATTTTCTCTCTTCAAATATAGATGTAACCTACTCTGCAGAATATGGGAATACAGAAAATTATTCATGAGTTTTCACCCAACTTATCGACAAGGAGAATCACGCTTACGAGCTAAAATAAAGGCAAAAAAAATGGGAGGTCTCCCTCCCATTTCCAAGTTGCTAAAAAGGTGAATAATGCCTAATCATTAATATTTAATGAACATCCTTCCTTGAGACACCCCCTTCCGAGTGACTTGGACGACGTACGAACCCGCAGGAAGGCTTGACGTTTCGAAAACAACCACGCCCGTTCCAGGCGCAATCTGTTCTTGGATCACTTCACGGCCCGAAAGGTCAGTAACGGTCAACTGCGCTGCCATTGGATTGGATTGAAAGTTAACCGTCAACGAACCATAAAATGGATTCGGATATGCTTCGAAGGCATGCTGCTCGAGCTCATCCACAGAGACCACACATGTCGTGCACTTATTAAAGCAAACGGCTTCTAAAATTTCGGCTTCGCCACTGCGCTCATGGATCCGGTTGTAGGCTCCGAAGCCGTTGGCCAATCCACAGCCTCCTAATTCGAAATTGGTCAATTCATTCCCCTCCTCATCCAATAGAATTCCTGATTCCTCCACATAATCTACACCGTTGTCACCAGTGGATGGATCACCATTGACAAATTTATAGAGCACCGTCGAAGCCCCACTAACTGTTGCCGTTACTTCATACACACCATCCGCATCCGCATCTGTCAATTGCATGGCGCCCGCTTGCCAATTAGGTGCGGTGAAATTTCCAATGACCCAGACACCGCTTGCGCTCACTTCTTCTTCCGACATTTCTACTCGGAACGTAATATCTGCAGGATCTGGATTTTCGATGCAACCCGCTTCACACGAATTGTAGCAAACTTCATAAACAAGGTCCTCTGCGCCAACGGTTAATAACCGGTTATCACTGCCTTCTGCCGCGCAATCTCCTACAATGAGTTCATTGTCCACATTTCCGTCACCGTTGCCACTCCAATCGTTGCCATTGACAAACTTAAATTGGATGTCACCGGCGGCAATGCCAATGGTTGCCTCCCAAATCCCGTCTCCATCGTCATCCGCCAACGGGTTCGCAGAAGGAGTCCAACCTTGAAAACTTCCAGCGATGTGCACTCCATTCACAGAGACCGTTTCTTGCGTCGTCATGTCCACTCGAAATGTCACTTGCGTTGGAGAAAGACAGGTTCCACAAGCATTATAACAGGGAGCAGCATTTGTCGCCGCATCACCCACCATCACCATATTCAGATCCGTGAATTCAAGGATTCGGTTTCCGAAGTCATCTGCACAGTCTTCCCCTGTCAAATTTTCGTTCGGATTGGTCCAGCTGTTGCCATTGATAAACTTGAAGACCAAGTTGCCTTCATCCAATGAATCCGCGTAAAATGAAGCCCAGTATTCCCAAACTCCATCGCCATCAGCGTCGGTCATAGCGCTTCCAGCCGGATCCCAGCCTTGAAAGTTACCTGCGACGTGAACCCCATTAGGTGAGACGGCAGCTTCAACACTCATGTCCACACGCATGCGCACTGTAGTCATACCGCATGCCGCACAACTCGCATAGCAGACATGATAGGTCACATCGGTATCGTCAGCCCCAACATGAATAAAACGATTGTCATTTCCTGCAACTTCGACTTGGCACGTGGGCGGCACATCTTCAACGAAATCCCATGATGCTCCATTGATGAACTTAAATTCGTAGGTGCTATCCGATGGTAGTTCGATGGTCACTTCATAGACGCCATCCATATCGTCGTCCGTGAGCGCAGTGGCTGCAGGATCCCATCCCTGAAAATTCCCGGCTATATGCACGCCTTCTGCAGCCACCACTTCATTCGTCATATCCACCTGGAACATGACGTTTGACTGAGCGATGCTCAAGGACGAAAAGAGCGAGGTCACAAGTAAGAGAGAACTGAATGCGTAAAAATCTTTCATGAATTCGGTGTTTTTGATTGTTGAGTGTCGAAAGTACACGAACCAAATTAATGGAAAGTTTTCTCCCGACCCTATTCGGGAAACAAAAACTTTTCAACTGACGCAGATTTTACTCCAGACTTAAAAACTTGGCCGACCCGTGCCAAACTGTGCTATAGGCTCGGACATTTGCAATGGCCACGCAATCGATTTCCCAGAAACATGGTTAAAGGATACCATTACGGTTTTCGCTGTGGCCAGATTCACCCACTTCCCTTCAACAGCCTTCAAGACTTCATAAGCAGCGGTCATGCTCTTTTCACCCACTCGCTCAATCCAAGTCACAATTCTAATATCGTCATTGAACAAAATGGGCATCCGGTAGTCAATTTCATGCCGTGCAACGACCATACCTGCCTCATGCCAATTCCATTTTCTGCCAACGAGCCCTTCAAAGAAATGAATTCTACTTTGCTCAAAATAATTAAAGTAGGTGGCATTGTTTACGATTCCTGCAGCATCAATGTCGACAAATCGAATCTCTGGCTGGTAGACCTGGCATGCAGGTAAGTTAAATGAATTCATGAAGCAAAGGTACCTGCTCGTAATTTTGAACCATGAAAAAAGGTTTGGTCTTTTCTAGGGGGATTTGGTGTGCGCTCTCCATTGCAGGTGTTTGGGGATTTTCGGCCCATTTGGATTCTATCGCTTGGCTTATGGCTTTCCTTGCCTCTGCCGTGCCTCTTTTTGTGAGCCTGATCAGTTCGAACAAGGCATGGGACCGCGCCTTTCTGTCGATTTTGGTCGTATCCCTGCAGAGTGTAGCCGTTGCTGTGAGTTGGGCTCAATGGTTCATTCTTGATGCCAGCTCTCTGCATGTCGTATGGATTCCTGCCCTCTCCTTGCTGTTTTGGGGCATCCACGAGCGGGTCACCCGAGTGAAAACAAGCTGAAATCCGCTGTTGACCTTGGATTTTGACTGAAATCCCTGCCTGAATCTCATGCTTATCAACAAAAAGCACTGCTTTATTCACGAAATAACCGGAACCCCTTGCCAGCCTTGAATTCTCACCTATATATTTGAACTCGTTGAACAAATTTATTTAATCTCTATACCATGAACAAAGCAGAATTGGTAGATGCTATGGCCGAAGGAGCCGGTATCTCAAAAGCAGACGCAAAGCGTGCATTGGACGCATTCGT
>JGI20158J14315_10001624_pt1 | contig 16285 bp, 13 predicted proteins | sample COG_08_FD_14315 | JGI IMG/M metagenome (IMG submission 14315)
GCGTTCGATTTTGATCATATCAACCCAGAAACGAAACGAATGCAAGTTTCAAATATGGTTTTAAAGAGTTGGGACTATTTTAATGCGCACGCTAAAGAGGAGATGAGACAATGTTCATTGCTCTGTACGAATTGTCACCATGTAAAAACACATTATTAAATTATTTATTCTAGTAATTCGCGAATATGAATGATTAAACCCAAAGGAATACGCGGTGTGTAATGGGTCTCCAAATACTCATCGCAAACTGCTTCAATAGGAGGCACCTCCTTCTTAATCCGCTCTTTAATTGTATCCTCAGACTTACACTCACCCCTCTTGTATTCTTCCTGACGAATCTCGTTGCACATATCATAGTGTTTACTCTTGCCGGTGTCGTAAGTTCGTTTGGCGTCACGGGTCTCATACTGTTTCTCAATCCAGTCGTCAAAATATTCAAGAGCTTCTTCTCTTTTACGCTTCTTCGAAAGGTCATCTTTACCGATGATTTTCAAATGTTGTTGTTTGTAAACCTCGTTTAACTGCGACATAATTTTGCGTTTAGTTTATTCTGTCACTCTTTGCTCCGTTTTGCTTGCAGTAGTCGCCAAGAACCTGTAAACATCATCTGGTGTCATGTGGTTGATGTCGTACTCTCTAGTGTCACTAAGATTATTGTCTTTAATCATGTGCATAATTAGTTGGCTGCAAAAAAACGAGTTTGGTTGCCCCTGCTGTCTTAATGTTACCGGGAATAACAAGAGCACAGCACGTGGAATATCGTAAGGCGTGCCTATTCTACAAAGATTCCACTTTACTAAATCGTACGCTTGTTCTAGTTCAAGATTCATCTTTATACATTCATACACAGGCGCTTCTGGTGTCCGAAAGAACGGATCCTCTGCTAGATTGGTTAAAAAACGTACATTCATCTTTCCACCAAAGAGAATAAAGAAAGCAACGTCCAACTTTCCTTCATATTCTTTTACTCTACTTTTAATTGATTCTAAAAGTTTGGGATCAAAGCAATCGTCAATCACAGATTCAATCAAACAACGGAAAACACACGAATCAATGACTATAGAGCTCTCACAGTGGCAAAATCGACTAGTACACCACTTATTGAGAATATTATCATACGGACCAACAGAATATGCAAAGTTAATACTAAATTCCATTATTTTAAAGAATACTATTTATTTATACTCTCACGTGCAGTATATTCGACGGGAGGTCGCCTTGAAATTGGAAGTAATTTTCGTTTAGTATTTTGCAAATCCACTACTGGTATTTGTGGTTTAACAATAGGAGCTTTTGGTGCACGTGTACGCTTCGGTACGTGTGGCAAGTCTTTTGGCAATTGGTCTTGAAAGGATTTCCAGTCTGCTACCGACATTCTTTGAAACTCAGACGGTCGTTTTTGCATTTTTCCTTGAACTTTTTTGACATTCTCCTTCAACACGCATTGTTCCTCTTTGATTGTTTTTGATTTTCTTTTATAAAAGTAGAATGCTACAAGAAAAGCAACTGCAATAGCAGAAATTATACCTATCACCCATGGAACGGTGTTGTCTGTATAAGAATTCACTTGCAAATCTTTTTTGTTCTCCGTATAAATACCGACTGTAGTAGTACTGTATGAGGTTGTTGTTGGACCTGTTGTGTGGTATGCTGTTGTCATGGGCATTTGTGTCGTTGTCACCGGTGTTGTTGACATCCTCATCATTGGAGTCGTCGTTGGATTCGTGGTTGTTATTAATTCTATGTTTTCTACTGTTGTTGTTATCGGCGCAGATGATGTTGTATCAAACAAAGACTTTGTTGTTGTGCCTACCACTGGTATTGGCTGCTCGATGCTATTACTATCTTCAGGAATGGGTCTATTCGTATTACATACGAATATTCTCGCTTGATTTCTAACATGTAGTAAATCACACATTTCAATAGGGAGATCAGTAGTCTCGCTACCGCATGAATAGAGAAAGTATGTTGAGTGTCGATATAGTAGGAAACACATTTATAAATACCGGGCATGTGTATTTATAATGCGGTGCACACACGTCACTTGCTTTCGGGACGTATTTGCACTAACGCTGTGTACCTATCACTATAGAATATACAAGGGAAAAAGGTGCTTGTTATGTCATGATATCACCTATCACAAGGGCGTTTGCAGCAAACACTACAGACTCTGTCGAAAAAACGATGATTTCCCAGTCCAAGAAAAGTGCATAAAATGTAACAAAAATGAATATTTAGATAGCTTATGCTTACCACATTTTAAAGAAAAATATAAAACAGATTGTGTTATCGTCGGTTGTAAAGCCGAACCATTTAGAAGGGGGTTGTGTTGCAAACACTATTTCCGCACGAGAAGAAGAAAGTAAAGCATCGACAAACATTTACACCTCGTTTCGGCAGTATGGACACCTATACTTGCCAGTGACTTTATTGATCAACTTCTGCAAACAGTCTCGGCAAACGGTATTTTTGCATACAGCGCACGGCATTTTTACTTCTGACACGAGTGATTCAAAGCATATGGCGCATGATTCAAATTTTCCAACGGATCGAACAGCTTTGGCGATTTGTAATTTATATACCTCGCTTTCTGCTACCATCTCTTCATCAGGTCTCGCAAATGATCCTTCTACGAAGTTATCGCCAACCAAAATATGAAAACCAGCAGCCATGCGCGCCGGATTGCGCTGGTAAACCAATTCTCCTTGAGCGGCTTTCATGTTAGCCAAATAAATACACCACTCGTTTTTGAAGTCAAACTGCATAACGAAAATACATGTTGTATTTTTAATCGCAACATGGTTGATTGTCACCCAATCGTCCACAGTTCTGCAAGATAACTTGATGTCAACACGGTATCCTTTGGGTTCGAACGTGTCACGTACCCAAAAATATAATTTTTTCAAATGATCTGAACGCCGTCTTCGTTCTTCTTTACTCAGAAAATACTCTGATCTCTTTTGCAATGCTAGGTTCAAACGAGTAGGATTCTCTTGGAAATATTTTTGGAAATGCCCAGTTCCAGTTACAAGAGTATTTACCTCTATCTCACGCTTTACAACAGATTGAAATTGTCTGCATTCGTTCTTGTGATATTTCCACGCTGCCTTCTGACACTCCTTTGAGCAAAAGTACATGATATGACATCCACCACATCTTTTCTCTGTAATATTTCGACATCCACGATGACCACACTCGGTCGGCACAATTGCTTTATCCTTCGCACCTAGAATAAATCCCCTGCTGAAACTAACAGCAGCCATAGAAGATATTTTGTGAGAAGTTGTTAATAAAATAGGACTTGCCAATAGAGCGCAGGACAATTGCTGCAGGGGAGGCGTTTATTGTGAGGAGAGTGGACTGAGGAGAGTAGACTGAGGTAGATGCACTAACTAACGAGACAAGACTGAATAATAAATGACAACTGAATAATGAGTTTACTGGTATGACAAGACTAATTAGCGTGAAACTACCTGCAAAATTATCCTGTAAATCGCACCCTAAGGTATTATACTCTAAAGTATATATTGTTATAGCATTGTAATGGAGTAAGACCTTAATTGTACAACTCTTGTTACAGAACCACCAATTTTTAAATATTTCGTCGTTCATTTTGACTCCATGCTATTACATGCTATTTATCGTGCCCGAACAGGCCACTGCACAGGCCACTATCGAACATAGCGAAGCGGGCTTAGTCCCTAAGGGCGAGCGCCACCACTATCAAACAGGCCACTATCGAACAGAGCGAAGCGGGCTTAGCCCCTAAGCGCGAGCGCCACCACTATTAAACAGGCCACGACACATTTGCAATAATGCCCCCTAAAAAAAAAGCAAGGAAATCCTATACAGCAAACGATGCACCACAGGCGTATAAGACATTGGCTACTCTGGAAGGTGGACCGTACATCAGAACAACTTTGAAAGAGCTACACCAAGTTAAGAACAGACGTGACAATGTTATTTTCTATTTTAATGGGCACGTTCCACAGTTTACTGAATATTACAAGTACACAACAGACCTCAAAGAATTCCGAGAAATTCCGTTTGCTTTCTGGTTAAGCGAAGCGTGTGAGAAACTTAACGGAAAAAATGGCCCACTTGCGCAACCGATACCATCTGAAGCTGCCATCTGGATTTATGATAAAACTGGTTTACCGAAAGCACCCGTGGAAGCACCAGTGGAAGCACCCACAGAAGCATCACCAGCGCACGACCAACCCGTGACAGCCCCAGCTGATTTACCAAGCACGGTTGAAGCACCCGTAGAAGCACCACCAGCGCACGACCAACACGTGAATGAAGGGAAAAAGAGAAAGGGTTCTGTTTTGAATACAACCGACAGCGAGGTTTTAAATGCAATTCAGCAAGAGAACGATACATTGAAACAAATGGTTGCGAAAATTCAGCAAGAGAACGATACATTGGGACGATTGGCTGCGAATAAAGACGCTGTGATTCTAGCGCTCAAGAGTCATGCTCGTATCCTTGAATTAAAGGCTGGGGCGTTAAATAGTCTTCTCGAAGAAGTACGTACAGGTTTGGAAAGTCACCAAGCTAAAAATTATATTGAAAGAAGTTTAATAGCGGCTAAACTCGAAGAATTGAAGAGTTTTGTTGTAGGAAAATCCACCCACCCGCAGAACGTATAAAAGGCGGCTCGCATAGATTAAAAATGCATAGAGACTTTGATATGCGCAGATTAATAACAAAACATGATAAGTTACATTTACATAAGTTACTTGGGGGTTTTTCAATCTTAAGTTTTATATATAGATATTCTACTGGATTAAATTTTTCAAGAGAAAATGTGTTCGATTGTTTAACTATGACGTGTCACTTCGCGTTGGCTTTATCTGGACTCTTTTTTACGGTTCCAAAAAAGCGAACGAAGCTTCCACTGATAATTTATGAAGAATATCGCCTACATGCAATAACTTTCACGTCACGTTGTTTTTTTGTGTTCTTTTTACAGGAGTTCGCACCATTAGTCGTTCTAACACATCATATCGTTGCAGACTTTATTACTTGGAAATTCGGAATGGTGGGTAACACTGCCGTGAGAGGAATTGGATCGCGAAGCTGGTACAAATATGTTGCACTCACTTATAGCTTTTACCAATTCCTTGCGATTTCATCTCACTTGTTTGTTAAGAACGTAAACAATGCGTTTAACACGCTAATAGCAATACAAAGTTCAGTATTTTTAATGACACTCTACAAGAAGAAGATCATCAGAGGACGAGCACACATGTTAGTATACTCGTCTTGTTTACTTTTAAGCACCTATAATATGATCCTGAGCCCACGACATGTTATCTTAACTGTAATTGTATTTTTTCTAAGAGTGGCTCTGAACTTAAACAAATATGTTCTGTGGATTGTGGCCTATTTTTTATCATAGTTTTTTTTTGCATGACTCGAACCATGTCAATCCGGGTAAAATCAGTATCTAGAAACGCCAAAGCGAGGAGCGTGTCATAAGAAGTGCGTTTTAGACATACTGTATGCTGTATAAACTCTTTTAAGTCATCACTTGGGATTTTCTTCAACATCAATCGCCCCCAGAATCGACTCCACTGTTCTTGAAAGATCATTGCAAGAAAGATATCTAACCATGCGTCATCACCTTTAAATCGAGACCGTTCATTTGGCTCATTGTACGGACGTTTTCCTAAAGCTAATATAAAACAAGTAACACCAAGGGACCAGATGTCCGCGTGATTGCATACATAATGTTTCTTTTGAAGCAATTCGGGTGCCATATAAGTAATTGTGCCGACCGACGATTTCGAAACAGTACGAAAGGTGCACAATTCAAAATCAATAAGTTGGACGACACCCCGCTGAGTAAGGACGACATTTTCAAGTTTTATGTCTCTGTGAGATAAATTAAACTGTCGTTGCATAAAATCCAATGCCAATACCAATGATTTTCCTATGTAGGCGGAGACATTTTCTGACGGTCCATGACTTTCCAACAATGAAAACAAATCACCGTACTCAGCCTCTTCTAGAATTATATTAAAGCTCGTGTCGTCTTTCACAAAAGATCCCAACACTTTGCAAACGAACGGGTGGTTTTCACACATGGTTAATGCTTTCAACTCGGTTTCGTATGAGCGTCTCTTTCGATGTTGTTTATATACACGGTTGTTAATAATCTTTATCTTATTGAATGGCATTTTATTTATAAATCGCCATCATAAATACCACGATCTTCACTTAAAATTCGTTTCCTTCGTTTCTTTGAACAGCTGTTAAAGTAGTACACCTTTTCATCTTCTTCGCAATAATACTTTTCGAAAATAAAATAAGACAGTAGAAGCGCAACAAAACAATCAATTGAATAATGCCATCGCATGCTCAACAGAACGAACACCATTACAATAAGAAGAAATAACTGAAGGGCTTTTTGCACAGTATTCTTCGAATATTTCACAACAGTCAAATAAGTCAACATACTCGTCGTAGTGTGACCACTGAAGCAGAAATCTCCGCAGGTTCCATGCGTAAAAATATACTCAATTATTTCAAACACATTGTCTGGTCGCTTTGAGCAAAAGTCTTTTGTAACCGCGTTCGGCAAAACTGTCAAAGTTATTGAAACGCTACGAAGTGTCAACACAACACAGTTTAAAAACACAAACTGTGCAACTCTTTGAAAGTGTTCTTCCTTTGTAGATATTAGAGCCAGTAAATATTGCAGTGGGAAAATTACATTTGGGAATGCAAAAACGTTTGAAATATCTGGTAGGAGCTTGTGAAAGAGGTCTGCAATCACTACACCATCCGTTTGATTGTTCCATGCGTATAGACTTGACAAAACGCCACTCGCACAAGTCAATACGAAGATAATAGATAAAAAGATAGATTCTTTATAAATATCGTTCATTATTTAGAATACGATTTTATTTAAATACGTAACAAAATACCATCTTCTTCTTCAGACTCTTCCTCTTCTGAGCTGCTTTGAAGTAAGATTTGCTCGCCATAAATGTTTGTTCCGAAGAAATGGAAAGATATTAATTTGAAAAGGATGAAAACGACGAACCACGCTGAAATGAGATGTACGACAACGAGTTCGCTCGGTACTTTTTTCCCATCTCCATGATCCTTAATACCACTAGCTATTATCCACACTGTTAGTGATAGTGCGAACGCATAAACAGTGACTTTTAATATTCTTGCTAAGCTCTCAATCTTTGTAAATACAAAATGAGTATATCCTATTAAGATAGAATAAAATGAGAAGGACACAAACAACCACGTGACGGTATCGTCATCTTTTATTAACGCACACGACACACCATAGAAAACACTGCTGAGGACACCTGACAGAACGTGGAGAGTGCTTTGAACTGAAATGTCATTTATTACCTTATCATATCGTTTGATACTGGGTAAAACACCGCTCAGAATGACAGATATTAAGGTCAACAAACGTTCAATTTGAATTTTGTCCCAGTCGATCGACAGGCATAAGCCAAGAATACTGATACCCCATAATAGCGACACACTGGCAATTTTTAGCATTATATTATAATATAATTAGTTTTAAATACCAATTTTTATTCGAATAATTAGTACTGTAATTTAAAAAATTAAGACTTTTAAATCATATTTTTATAAAATATTAGATTATATTACTATTATTTTTAACGATTAAATACAATTTCACGATAAAATATTTTTTAAATAATTAAGACTTTATTTAGTTTAAAAGCACTATTTTCATACTAAATACACGATTTTATGAGTAAAAAGTCTTAATGTGGTGGCAATTGCTACATAAAAGGCGACACTTTTTAATTTCGTTCAGACAGTGCGCATTGAAGTAGTCCCAGTCTTTATAAACCATTCCTGAGACTCTCATTCGTTTGGTTTCCGGGTTGATATGATCAAAATCGAACGCCTGCGCATTCTTGAGTCTTACTTTCCTCTTGCAAGTTAAACATGCACCGCGCTTCAACTTTTCCGCATTGATTATCTCCCGTTTAGCAAGCTTGCTCGGTTCTTTCTGCTTCTTGCGCTCCGCTTGTGTCTTAAGGCGATGGCAGAATTTGCAAAGGGGTCTGCACTTTAAAAGCTCTGCTTTAAGAGCCTCCACACCGTGGTTACTCCAAAATGCGTAATCACCGCATGTATGCACCTTTTTAAATTCTTTCTGGTGATCTGCTTCAATCAGTCTACTGTCCTTTATCCCGCAATTTTGACATGAACGCTTAGACTTCCAAGTCTGGTAGACACCACGACATTTGCCTTTTTTCGTCGTTGGATTTATATCAGAACGCCTATTAGTATTCCGACAGATAGAGCACTTAGTCGTCAATTTAGACCTTCGAACATACTTAGATTTGAAGTATGAAGGGTCTCTGGTTACTTTACACTTATTACATTTAGGCATACCGTCTTTAAAATAAATAATCATTGCTTATATAGTGTCTTACAAAATAATCATTCCCTGCTCTTCAGTTTCAATTTTGACCGGGTCATCTTGAAATGATGAAAGAAGATCGCAAAATGAACTCCAATCAGTTGCGACTAATCGCACGTCGTTTATCTTTGATAGAACATGTCCGGGTCGAATATTCTGGCTGTGGTACGCATCGGAGCCGTTCTCCACGTCCAAAACAATTAATTTAAAACAATACTCGTGTTCCTGCGACAAATACTTTTCTTTGCGAAAATTTATTGCATGATTCAAACGGAGTGGGCTCAGTGCAAGACCACGAAACGCAACCATCTGCTTTTGTAATTTTGCATCAGCTAAATTGTCTAACATCCGAATTTCTGGACGCTGATCATGAGCCAAGACGTCGTAAGTAACCTGTCTGTCTACTTGTTCTCCGTTCGTGTTAATAACATGCAGCATTATGTTTTTTCCAAAGTCCGTCCTGTGGACGATATCTTTTATTTTGAGATTCACAGAAAGAGTCTCGTTCCACGCCTGACCGTGGTTATTTAGCTGATACAATTTCCCATCAATGTTCATCGAATGGACTAAATCACCTTCTTTCACACCCGAACGATCAAATAAACCATTTGGATACACTTTGCTGATAATGACACCGGATTTTACACCAATTGGAGTCTTGTAATACTCTAGCATTGCCGGCGTGCCGTGAGCGTATCTAAAACCGAGCTTTGGCATATGAAGTACACGGGCGGGTGTCATCTTCATGACCTCATCGCGATTTTGGGAGCATTCGCCGATCGAGCATTCTTCACACGCATACTTTGACCAGCCATTCTTTCTCATTTCTTTCAGAGAGGCGCTATTGCCGTCCTCCAAATGTTTCATAGTCGTAGCAAAAATCGCATGAGCTCCTTCTTTCTCGTCAACGTGCTGCAAATACCAATCACTCATGGTCACTGGTGAGACAATGCCATTAACTTTTTTGTATCCACCCGCACTCGTTTTATTCCAGAATGATGCACATTTTTTTACGTCAACGTTGACATCGCGTAGAAGAGTTGCAGTTGTTTTGATTTGATGAGATGACGGCTTTTCTGCACCAAGTTTCTTTGAGAATAGAAGTTTTGTCAAGGTTAGCTGGTCGTCCATCTCTTTCATAGATTTTATGTTTTCAGAATTGTTCATCAACTCAGGCAAACATCGTCTGATCCGGTTAATTGGAATGACCATGTTAATGCTGTTGGCGTTGCGAATTTTCATCGAATTGATTCCGAGAGCTTCGTTCGTGCTTTGGTGGATCAACGGACCACCACTGTTGCCCGGTTCGATAGAAGCTGAATGCACTAAGTATAATTGCTCCATGGCATATTTAATAGAGGATACGCGTCCGTCGGTGTAACTTTGAAAGTCATTCCCAAGAGGATATCCACGTGCGATGACGGTTGGTCTGATTTGTTCCGTGGAGTCGAAACGTTGTGGATGCACTTTGTCAGAATCCCCCATTTTCAAAGTGGGTATTTTCGACACGCCGTACTTGCTTTTTAAAAGTGATTTGAATTGAACCAATTGTTCATTATCCAATCGTAACACTGCCAAATCAAGATCCGTTGAAATTCCGTGAACATACACTGGAATATTTAGAGAGTTTTCAGCTGGCACACGAATATATACACCACCCTTCTTGGCTCCTCTAACAACATGTGCATTCGTAAGGATCGTTCCTTCCGGCAAACCACCTTCAATTGAGTCTCTGGCTGGAAACCAACCACTACCAGCACTCATTTTTCCATACGCTACAGTTCCTTCGCACGATACGATAATTTGTACTACAGAATTTAACTCTGCCATTTTAATTAATGTAGAAGTAATTTATACTAAGATTTGATAGTTATGCATACTTTTTTATAAAACATCGCATGACGAACATCAGTTCAGATTTCACACATTTGTTTGTCCCACACCAGAAGGAATCATCTTGATACAAAAGCGTCAGACCTTTGTAGCCATCCATTGCTTGTCCAACGTACATACTCTCATCCTCTTTTACACGCTTGATGTAATCTACACGCTCTAGATCATTGAAAGCTTCAACATCACAGTTTTCATCTGCTTTTAAAACCCATTCATTTTTGTCCACTTTTGAAGTGACAGTCTGCCACTCTTTTGCAACGTCGTATAAAATGAGCTGTGCTGTTTCAAATTCGCTCAGTTTTATAGCGGAAGCGCTAAGTAGCAAAGTGATAAAAGCAATAAAAATATTCATATTATTATAAAATGTTATCCATATTTATAGTCAGTATATGCAATCGGCCCAAAAATAAACCGTATCGATACCACATGAAGAATGGCGACATGTTAATGGGTAAGTTCCATCCGTAGCTTGACCGGTTCTTAAAGCGCATCCATTACAATTGAGGCACCATGTACTACAACATCTGCCACCCCCCCACCAGCATGTACCACACGAACATTCAAAACCATAAAACCCACAAGCGACACCAGACGAATGGCAACAACCATAAGCACATGGCACAGCGCCCGACCCACACGAATAAGTGGCACACGATTTATACGTTTTTGGTGTGCCATGAGTAGTACAAGTGCCCACAGCTGTTCCAGAGTAGCCATAATCGTCGTATCCGTCACATGACCCCCCGTCTCGGTAACCAAGTGTAGCGCAGTTGGAACTACAATGGGACGGTGCCGCAAAACCATTTGTACCCGAACATGTATCGCTACATGAAGATTTCGGCACTGGTCCAAAACTGTATTTCCCATATGCACAGCGTTTGCAACTACTTCGACCATACTGGTTCGAATACTGACCATAGGAGCAATAACTACAATGCGTATTTGCGCTCACAGGCTCGTAGTCACTATCCAGTATTCTTCTATTAGGTCCATATGAGTCACTATGGAGAGCAGCAGTACCATAAGGACATGCTGCACAGCTGCTAGGTGATCCATGCTGTTGCCATATCCCAGTACTAGTCGCCTTGTAACCAAAAACCCGACCAAGTGGACAAGTCGTGCATGCTGTCTTCCCTGTTGTCTCTGCGTGTTTACCATTTTCACACGTGTTACACGATGTAGCCTTTACTATGTCATTATATTGCCCAGTTGGACAATTGGTACATACCACACTGCTAGACTGACTGAATTTCCCGGGTTGGCATTGGTAGCAACCACCACTCTGACCCGTCTCAGACTGATAAAGGCCAGCCAAGCAGTTCTTACATTCTATTTTACCAACTTGATTTTGATATTTTCCGGCGGCACACAGTGTACACGATGGGATTGGATTCCCGGGTGAATTACTGAACTGTCCAGCGGCGCAGTTAATACACGATTCTGTCCCAATCTCTGACTGATAACTACCGGCGGCACAATTTATGGGAGTAACCTGCTCAGGGAATGGACACTTTCGACCAGCCTCGCAATCTTTGCAAGACGTTTGTCCATTTTGATTCTGATATTCACCCGGAACACATGGTAAACATTCAACCTGTCCGGAAGCGGCTGAGTACTTTCCGATGGGACATGCAATACAAGAGGTTTGTTCTTCGTCGGGTTGAATAAAACCCGGATTACATAGTATGCAGCTCGTCTGTGCAAATTGGTTATTATAAGACCCGGGTAAACACTTTGAGCACTCCCATTGTGCAGAATTAGGTTGATAACGCCCGAGTGGACATGGTGTTTGTGCAGTTTGAAACTCCCCTGTGTCCGGGACATAATACCCCGGATCAGCCGGAACGATGAGGGCACCACCGGTATAATATCCCTTGGGTTCGCCGCAGTATACAAGCGTTCCGTCGGTAGCAGTCCTTGGCTCTGTCAAACATTCACCTACCTTCAACCCATCGGTCGAAACACATCCATAGTCAGTATACTCATTTGTATATGCTCTTGAGACAGTTTCTGAACATCGACAGTATGGTCCACCCCACTCAGTGTAGCATTCACATTTAGCTTCGCCTTGGTTTTTAATCATGCATCTACCTCTTGTTGTTGAACCACCACATGGGGCTTGCGATGCCCCTCGCAACCAATCGATATTTGTCGTACCCGGACATCTTTGACAATACTTCGCTGCATCGGTAGCGCTCATACTTTCTTGATTAACTAATCCACCCCTATCACTTTCGTAATTAGACGAATCGTATGGTTTGATTAAAATGTCGTCAAGAGAGAAAAATGAATTTGAAATGCACGTCAACGCACCGGAACAATCGATAGATGTGGTAAGTGAGTTGTAGTAATAGTTTCTGGAAACATCACGGACACAACCGTATGGTGCGTTAGTAAACGACCCAACAACAAAAGGACGTCCCCTTTTTGGGTCATTATCTCTTATCGATCTACATGTGTCTTCCGAAACAGTGTCTCCGTTATTGCCATATTGTACCTCAAACGGTTTACCATCAACTGGATCTTCCTGCGCAATGTTCTCAAGAAGATCGACCACAGTCACAATAAAATTTGTTGGGCAGCAGTTTCTACCCCATAATAGACCACTTAAGGCCGAGTTTGATGAACAATCGCAATCACCAGATTCTTGCTCACTTGGTTTCATGAGACAACGTCCACCACCGAGGCATTTGTCACACAACCACTGGCAATGTTTACCAGTCCATCCGTCTTCACACGTCCCGCACGATGGATCCGACATATTGTAGTGATAGCACCTATCAAATCTTGTAATAGCGGTCTCTGATGCTGGGCTACACACTACGGTCTCATATGGAGTTGTAGAAGCCTCTGAATATTGAAGAGTATATGATTTGTCATATTTGTACATCTGAGTGCGTCTTTTATTAAAGCTGACATCACCACAAGCACACTCACCACTCCCAAATATTCTTTCGTTTCCTACTTTTCTTGAGCCCCAGTCACATATTGCCTCACCCGAACATGAAGAACTTATCGACATCCCATTGTAGGCAGGGCAACGAAGACGACACTGCTTTTCAGCGTACCCTTCAAGACATGTTTCGCACAATAACGACCCCCAATATCCATACTGTTCGTCTTCGAAACAATTGCATTGGGAGCAGATTAAAGTGTTGTTTTCTCTAACCGTACAGTCAACTGTCGCCTCAATTAAAATAGGATCACCAAGAGTTAATTGGACTTGAATCATTGCAGAGTCAGTCGTGCATTGCCCTGTTCTATAGTCTTTGTAACGACCATCTGCACACTCCGCATCAAATTTTGCCTGAGCAAATGGTCTCTGCACCCCCAAATAATCATCAGCAAGTTTCCGAAATGATTTCTTTTGCACGCAGAGACCCTCGCCAGTGCTCTGAAAACACGCAAAAGACCCGACGATCATTTGATCATTACTCGCAGTTTGGCAGTCCACTTTCGTATGAACCAACGCTAGATACTCATTGAAAAAGTTATTAAAGTACACAACTCCATTCGTAAGATAACAACCGTGAGGATAGTGTAAACGTTCGTTCATATTTGCCAGTGTGAGTGTTGTAACCGAATTCTGACCAAATCCCTTTGCAGCATCAAGACAACGTTCCTCAGTCACATCGCTTAAACCAGATGAAAGACGATACCACTGACGACATGGTACCGTTTGCCTACTATTGTAACGCACAATGTTTGTGCCTCTTTCGCGCGAACACCCACTTGGAACTAAATCATTATAGTCTTTCTTTATGATCCGGTGAAGACAATCAACATTATTATTGGTCAAGCATGTCCCGGAAGACCCAGAAGACGGATGATTGTATGCTACAACACCATCCATTAAAGAACAACCAAGAGGGCGTTTATCTACGTCAATATCTTCACCACCCCATGCGTTCTTATTGTATCGACTGTAGTCACTACTAATTCGTGTGCAAGTGGTGACGTCGTCATTTTTACAGTAACAGCGTCCGTCACCGTTTATTTTAAAACCATTTTGACACGCCTCTGAGCATCTGGTTATTTTCTCCAACAGTGTACCCGGATTATCGATTGCTCCTTTAAATTTTAAGACCTCCAACTTCTCCTCGCTGTAGTACCAGCTACCCCAATCAGCCATCTCCCACCACCAATTTGATCGAGCTTCACATATGATGCACTTGTTACGAAAGTAGGGTTCAGGGCCAAAAGTAAACCCTTTACAATCTGCATCGTTAAGGCACGTAAGCCGACAATTATCTAAAGTTGTGCCAGTAACAGCTCCATTTTTTCTGGCGTTCCACCCACTATCGCCACCACAGTACTCACGCTCGACTCTAATAGTCCAGAGAGCTTCGCATTCACCATCAAATATCTTGCTAACAGGAAAAGACTCTCCAATAGTTTTACACTCTTCAAGAGAAAGTGGAACAGGGAACGATTTTGCATATGTGGCACATTCCATTTCACTTAAACTATTTGAATTTAAACCTTCGGTTACTAAATCATATTCAATTTCGACCTCGGTAGATGTCACAGACGTTTCACTATCAAAGGTATAGACAACACAGTTGCCATCACAGTCTGCGGCGCTCGTTAAAGTGGGTTCCAAAGTATACGTATTACCAACTGCACCAGTTCCACTTACAGGTGTATTTGAGTTTTGACATCGGCAGGTGGCTCCATCTGTAAGAGCATACAAGTAACCTTCCGCCTTACAAAACGAAAGACAATCGTTATAAGCATTTGTATCAATATCACAATAAGAAGCTCCACATCTCGTTTGAGGGTCTAACCCAAACGCAGTCCATGTAAGATCACCCTCAGTCAAACTAGGGTCAGTGTTTTGACATTGGCATTTGCCCAAATTATCATAAGCCGACGGAATCCAAAATGAATACCCATTATTGCTGCAGGTGGTAGAACAGTTAGTATAAACTATGCTTTCAATACCACATGCAGACGTTGAACATGTTAGGGATAGTTTTACACCCGTAGCTTGACCTTCTTCGAGTTCACACCCTGTACAAACACGACACCAATCACATATGAGAGAAAAGCCCGTATCGAAATAACAGTTGCAAAATTCATAAAACCCACACTCGGCACCAGACTGAAAACAACATTCAAAAGCACAAAGAATGTCTACTTGCTCACAATCAGCATGTTGGCATGTTTTGTAAATATATGTTTCGACAGATGCATCAACATCAAAATGTGCACTATTTAGACCACTATTGTTCCCAATTCTATCCCAATCGTATTCTTCTTCCGGGGTAAACTCATTATAGATGCAGTTTAAAAGACCTTGATCAGAGAATGTGCTACATCCGGACGGGTGGAATCCATTATTTTTTACCAGTGTCATAAAAATACATGCATTTTCACAGTCTTCTTTGCTCACTGAATTTATATTTTTGACACCCGTTAAATTCGAAATTTCATACAAAACAGTCTGGCGCTCCACTAGCTCGATCTCCGTTAAAATACACCCACCATGACCACTACAAACCTGTTTATCGCCTTCTGAGAACGAAGGGCACGTGTATTCACATGCGACACCCGTGTAACCCAAATCGCATTGACACTGCCCATCCATGTTGCAAACGCCGTGACCGGAGCAAACAGAACCCATGTCACCTATATTTGCGTCATATCCCGGGCATTGGATTGAACAATCGGGACCTCTGTAGCCGGTGCTATCGAGCTTAGACACGAGGTATTGATCGCTAGAAATCGTACCACCATCCTTTATATGAATATCAAAGGTATGTCCTTCCATAGTCCTACCCTTTACTGTTTTTGCGATGTCACATATACAGTCCCCAGCTATGCCGCATCGACCATGTCCACTACATGGGATATACGTTACGTTATCGACACCCGGACACGATTTTTGACAATCAAAATTATATAGATATGACGTGTCTTTTAGGTTTGCTAACATAACGACATCATGCTGAT
>JGI20158J14315_10001626_pt1 | contig 16280 bp, 15 predicted proteins | sample COG_08_FD_14315 | JGI IMG/M metagenome (IMG submission 14315)
TCCAAGTGTAGGACAAAAAATTATTAAAGATTTAAATTTTAAGAGTAGTCAAGTAATTATAAGTTTAATTTCAACAATCAATTTATCTAATTTAAAAAAAATGATTAAGGTAAAAGCAGACATTGTTAGAGCTATACCATTACCACCAATATCATTAAAAAAAGGACCTGTACCGATTTATCCTCCAAATAAAAAGGTTAAAACTTTTTTTAATAAGATTGGATCCACAATTGAAATTCAAAATGAGAAACTATCTATTAATTTTTGGGCAATTTCAGGAATGATGGCTTCATATTATGAAATGCTAAGAGTTATGAGTAAATGGTTGGTGAATAACAACATCAAAAAAAAAGATGCACAAAAATATATAACATCTTTATTTTTAGCTTTATCGGAAGACGCTGTAGTTAATTCAAAAAAAGATTTAAAATTTTTAGTTAAAGAGTCTCAAACTTCAAGGGGATTAAACGAACAAGGTGTAAGAGAGCTATCAAAAGCTGGTTTTTATAAATCTTTAGAAAAAACTCTCAACAGTATACATAAAAGACTAAATAAATAAAATTTCATGGATCAAGAACAGAATATTTTACAAATTGAAAATCTATCCAAATATTTTGGAGGTTTAGCCGCTGTTTTAGATTGTTCTTTAAAGATAAAAAAGGGGTCTATCACAGGTATCATAGGACCTAATGGATCAGGTAAAACTACCTTATTTAATTTAATTGCTGGGAATTTAAAATCCTCTCAAGGAAAAGTATTATTTAATAATGAAGATATAACTGATGTTCCATCATATGAATTATTTTCAAGAGGAATACTCAGAACGTTTCAAATAGCTCATGAGTTTACAAATCTTTCGGTACTTGAAAATTTAATGATGGTTCCAGCAAATCAATCTGGTGAAAATTTAATGAAAGCTTTATTAAAACCAAATTTAGTCAGAACTGAGGAGCTTGTTGTAAAACAAAAAGCTCAAGATGTAGTTGATTTTTTAAATCTGACACATTTATCAAATGAGTTAGCTGGAAATTTATCAGGCGGGCAAAAGAAATTACTTGAACTTGGAAGAACTATGATGGTTGATGCAAAACTAGTATTACTTGATGAAGTAGGAGCTGGTGTAAATAGAACACTTCTTAAAGACCTAGGAAATTCAATTCTTAAGCTAAATAAGGAAGAAGGTTATACATTTTGTATGATTGAGCATGATATGGAGTTTATAAGCAGGTTGTGTGATCCAGTTATTGTTATGGCAGAAGGATCTGTTTTATTTGAAGGAACAGCTGAAGATGCCAAGAAAGATGAGAAAGTTATAGAAAGTTATTTAGGCAGAGGATCAAAACTAAAGGATGAAAGTTAATGGCTTTTTTTGAAGGTATAAAAATGACAGGTGGTTATGACGATGGACCTGATATTATTAATTCTTGTTCTGTGGATGTGAATAAAGGTGAAATAGTTTCTATACTTGGACCAAATGGCGCAGGTAAATCAACTGCTATGAAAGCATTACTTGGTCTTTTAAATTTAAAATCAGGCTCTGTTACGATTGATGGTAAAGATATTTCAAAACTTTCACCTCAGGATAGAGTGAAAGAAGGCATTTCATTTGTACCACAAACAAAAAATGTGTTCTCTGGAATGAGTGTTGAAGAAAATTTAGAGATGGGAGCTTATTTAAGAGGTGACAATTATAAAGATATTATAGAAGAGATTTATGAACTTTTTCCAATATTGAGGGAAAAAAGAAATCAATTGGTTGGAGAGTTATCAGGAGGTCAAAGACAACAAGTAGCTCTTGGTAGAGCATTAATGATAAAACCATCCGTTCTAATGTTAGATGAACCTACAGCTGGAGTCTCTCCAATAGTAATGGATGAATTATTTGACCATATAATTAAAGTAAAAAGAACTAATGTTGCAATTTTAATGGTTGAACAAAATGCTAAACAAGCACTTAATATTTCTGATCGAGGATATGTATTAGTTACTGGTGAAAATAGATATTCAGGGACAGGAAATGAATTATTAAATGATCCTAGAGTAAGAAGCTCTTTTTTAGGTGGATAGTATGGATTTTTTAAACGCAATAATATTATTATTAAATTATATTTTTTTACCAGCACTTACGTATGGTTCGCAATTGGCATTAGGCGCAATATTTGTAACTTTAATTTACGGAATTTTAAGATTTGCTAATTTTGCTACTGGAGACATGATGGCTTTTGGTACAATGGTTACAATATTATTTACTTGGTACTTCCAATCACTTGGAATTTCTTTAGGGGTTTTACCGACTGCATTAATAGCCATACCTTTTGCAATTATTTTAACAATTGGGTACATGCTCTTAGTCGACAAGTTTGTGTTTAGGTATTATAGAGCAAACAAAAGCCCACCAGTTCAACTTGCAATGGTTAGTATTGGTGTAATGTTCATAACTCAAGCTATGGTTAGAATAATCATTGGTCCAGCTGATCGAAGATTTTTTGATGGAGAAAAGTTTATTATTAAAGCAGGTGAATTTAAAGAAATGACGGGACTTAATGAAGGTTTAGCAATTAAATCTAGTCAAATAATAACAATATTTGTAACAGTTGTGTTGGTTTCAATTTTATTTTGGTTTTTAAATAAAACTAAAACCGGAAAAAGTATGCGTGCTTTTTCAGATAATGAGGATTTAGCATTATTGTCAGGAATTGATCCAAAAAAAGTCGTTATGATTACATGGATTATTGCAGGCATTCTGGCAACCATTGGTGGAGCTTTATATGGTTTGGACAAAAGCTTTAAACCATTTACTTACTTTAATAATATGCTGCCAATTTTTGCTGCAGCAATTGTTGGTGGCATTGGAAACCCATTTGGAGCATTCTTAGGTGGATATGTAATAGCTTTTTCAGAAATATTTTTGACCTACGCTTATAAAAAATTTTTTATGTATATTTTACCAATCAGCATGGAGCCAGAAACATTAGTCCAACTATTATCGACAGATTATAAATTCGCTGTATCATTTTCTATACTAGTGATTGTCTTGCTTTATAGACCTAACGGGATATTTAAAGGGAAGGTACTGTGAGAAAGCACTTAAATGTAATTATAGCCTATACAATAATGTTAGGACTTATTATTCTGGTTGGAATATTTCAATCATGGAATGTTGCTTTGTCTATTTTTAATATGTGTTTAATTTCAGCAGTTATGACAATGGGCGCAAATATTCAATGGGGATACGCAGGTTTAATTAATTTTGGTCTTATGGGTTATGCAGCTTTAGGAGGTTTGGCTGCAGTTTTAATTTCAGTTGATCCGGTAAAAGAAGCATGGGCTGCAGGTGGCTTTAATATTTTAATGTGTTTATGGTTAATCGTAGTGATGGTATTTGCAATACGTTTTGTATTAAAAAGTTTTGAAAAATCAAAATTTAGATCTTATGGAATTGCAGCAATTATTATTGCTGGAATTGTCATTATAAGAATAACATCAGAACCAAGTATTGAAGCTATTGAAGGAGTTAATCCAGCTACGACGGGATTTTTAGGTGGACTTGGTTTGCCTATAGTATTTTCATGGATTGTGGGTGCTTTTTTTGCAGCAGGGTTAGCTTTTGTGGTTGGAAAAGTTGCTCTTGGATTACGCGCAGATTATCTAGCTATCGCAACATTACTTATTTCTGAGATTGTTATAGCCATCATCAAGCATGAAGACTGGTTAACTCGTGGGGTTAAAAATGTAATTGGACTAGATCGACCTGTACCTTATGAAGTTGAACTTCAAACAAAAGAATGGTTTATAAATTTAGTTGCAAAGTTTAATTTTAGTAAATTAGATTTAATTGCAAGTATATCTGATAAACAAGCAGCTCTTAATCAATTGGTTATTGAGGGATCATCGGTATTTGTAAAACTCTGTTATTCAGGACTTTTTTTAATAGTGGTTTTAGCTTTACTAATAGTTACTCAAAAAGCACTTTATTCTCCATGGGGAAGAATGATGAGAGCTATTAGAGACAACGAAGAAGCAGCAAATGCGATGGGTAAAAATGTTGTTAAACAGCACTTATTAATTTTTATCTTAGGTTCTGCTATAGTTGGAATAGCTGGTGCTATGCTAGTTACTCAAGATGGATTATTTACACCAGGTAGTTATCGACCAATGAGATATACTTTTTTAATTTGGGTAATGGTGATTGTTGGAGGAAGTGGAAATAATTTTGGTGCAATATTAGGTGGTTTTGCAGTTTGGTTTTTATGGATTGAAGCAGCACCAATTGCTTTATTTTTAATTAATCTATTCACCGCAGGTTTAGGGGATACTCATTCATTAAAAATTCATTTAATTGAAAGCGTTCCATACTTTAGATATTTAATGATGGGAATGGGGCTTTTATTAATCATGAGATACCGACCTAAGGGTATACTTCCTGAAAAAATCGAAATAAAATAGAAACATTATGAAATATATTATACTTGGAGCTGCAGTAGCATGGGCTATGTACATTGGTGATAAATATTTTTTTTAATGAATAAAAATTTATGGTTACTAATTTTAAGTCAGGTCTTTGCGTTTACAGCAGCACCCGTAACAGTATTTTTAAGTGGAATAATTGGCTCTCAATTTAGCCCTGTAAAATCTTTAGCAACATTACCGATGGCTTTATCAATTGTAGGTGTAGCAATCTTTGCAATCTTTGCGGCAAGGATTATGAGTATAATTGGTAGAAGAGCAGGTTTTATACTAGCTTCTGTTGCAAGTTCATTGTCATCTTTACTAGCTGCATATTCTATAATTATTGAAAGTTTTTTCTTATTTAGTCTCGCAAATTTTTTGCTTGGTGCTGGGGTTGCTTTTAGTCATCAATATCGTTTTGCTGCAGTTGAAACAGTAAAAAAAGATATGGCTCCTAAAGCAATATCAATAATATTGTTAGCAGGAATAGGCTCAGCTTTCATAGGGCCTAATGTTGCTAATATAACAAAAGATATTATTGCTGAGCACTTATACGCCGGATCATATATTGCACTTTCAGCTTTAACACTTACTTCAACAATATTTTTATTATTCTATAGAGATGGGCATAAACCAAATCGTTTTAATAAAACAATTGTACGTAGTTATTTAGAGTTAATTTCTCAACCAAGATTTCTACAAGCTTTAGTGGCTTCTGCATTTGCATATGCGGTAATGTCATTTTTAATGACTGCAACACCAATAAGCATGCATGTAATGGAAAAAATAAGTTTAACAAAAACAGGGTTTGTAATCCAACTCCATATTGCAGCAATGTTTTTGCCATCACTATTTACAGGCAATTTAATAAAAAAATTTGGTCACAGTAAAATAATGTATGCAGGAGTTAGTTTATTTCTAATAACAATTTTAACAAGTTTGTTTGAGCAAAACTTTGTTAATTACTTAATTGCTTTAATATTTTTGGGGTTTGGTTGGAATTTTTTATTTATATCTGGAACAAGTTTGTTAGTTCTATCTTATAGAGAAGATGAAAAATTTAAAGCACAAGGCTTTAATGATTTAATTGTTTATTCTACCCAATCAATAGCAAGTTTATCAGCAGGAATTTTCTTAACATTAACAAGTTGGAAATCAATGAACTTAATTTGTTTAATATTTTTAGCTATAATTATTTTATCAACATTAAGAGCAGACTATAAAGAAAGAATATAAGATGGATTTTTTATTTTATTTTCAACTTAATTTGATAGAAATTTATTATGTAATCTTTGTAGTATTTATTGCATCTATAATAAGAGGTTTTAGTGGTCTTGGTTTTTCTGCAATATGTATATCTGGTTTTTCTTTTATACTTCCAGCTATTGAGATAGTTCCTATAATCCTAGCGTTAGAGGTAGTAGTTAGCATCTTTATGGTTCCATATATTTGGAATAAAATTAATTGGAGATTTGTTTTTAAAATTTTATTAGGAATAATAATTGGATCTCCAATTGGCCTTTATTTACTAAAGTATTTAAATCCACAAATAATTCATTTATCTGTTTGCTTATTAATAATATTTTTTTCAATTTTATTAATGAAAGGATTTTCTAATCAAAAAATTAATAATAATTATGGAAAATTTTTTACAGGCATAGTTTCTGGAACACTGAATGGACTTACAACATTAGGTGGTATGCCAGTGGCGCTTTTTTTATTAATTACAAGTATTCAACCAACAGTAATTAGAGGTTCGTTGTCAGCTTTATTTTTTTTAACAGATATTTATGCTTTTCTTTTAAGTTTTTTTTCAGGAATTGTTAATATGACAACTATTTACAGAATAATTCCATTAGTTATAATTTTACCACTAGGAGTTTTTATTGGGAATAAATTTTTTATTAAAAGTCAGGAAAAAACTTATAGAAAATTTGTATTTAATTTTCTGATAATAATTTCAATTATTGGAATCCTGAGAATTATGAGTAACTTTTAAATAAAAAAAAACCCCCAGCAATTTGCACTGCTGAGGGTTTAAAATTAAGATTAATTATCTTTGTTTTTTAGTTTTAAATTTTCCACCTTTGATTTCTTTTTCTAAGAAAGAACCTTCAGCTTCACCAACTTTGGTAAAAGAAACTCCAGTTGCACCTTCGTAGTCAACTTTTTTACCTTTCGCTAGTAAATCTAAAGCTTTTTTAAGTTCACCTGGATAAATTTTAGTTCCAGGTCCATTAGCAACATCCATTACGTTTTTAGCAATATCAGCTCTATCAGCTGAATTACCTGCTTGCATAGCAAGTACGATTAGAGCTGCTGCATCATATGACTCACCAGTGTAAGGCCCTGAAGAGTCTATACTAGCTGCACCTGCAACTTTAGTAAAAACACCAGCTCCTTTAGCTGTTGAACCTGGTAAAGAACCAAAAGATTTATTTAAGTCTTTTCCGAAAGCATCAGTTAAAGAGTCACCGATCATACCATCTGATAAAATAAATGTATCAAATGCGCCAGAGTCTAAAGAACCTTGGATAATTCCTTTTCCACCTTGGTCAAGGTAACCAATTACTGCAACTGCATCACCACCGGCTGAAGCTAAAGTTGCTACTTCAGATGAATAGTCAGCTTTTCCATCTTCATGAGCTGAAACAGTTGTAACTTTAATTCCATGAGCTTTAACTGCTGCTTCGTATACATCCGCTAAACCTTTTCCATAATCATTATTTGTGTAAGTAATAGCAACACTTTTTACTTTTCTATCTTTTGTTATATCAGCCAAAATTTGACCACCTCTAGCATCAGAAGGGGCTGTTCTAAAAAAGAACCCTTTATCATCTAAAGTTGTAAGCCCTGGTGAAGTTGCAGATGGTGAAATCATAACTACACCATTTGGTACAGCAACATTTGATGCTATAGCTCCAGTTACACCTGAACAGTCAGCACCCATAATAGCTGCTACACCTTGTGCAATAACACCTTCAGCTGCTGCAGTTGCTGCTGCTGAATCAACACAAGTTGAGTCTGCTCTTACTACTTCAATTTTTTTTCCACCTAATAATGATCCTGAATCAGAAGCTTCTTTAAATGCAAGTTCTGCTGAAGCGGCCATAGCTGGTGTTAGAGATTCAATAGGACCAGTAAACCCTAAAATAATCCCCATCTTAATCGCATGTCCATCTGCAAATACGTTTGATGTGAAAGTCGACACAAACATAAATGCAGCAATAAATAGTTTTTTCATTATATTCCTCTTTGATTGTTAACAATTTATAAAAAAGTAATTAAATTATGATTAATCTAATAATTCAATGAGTAAATTATCTTATTTTACTAAGTAAAAAGACCGAACTTAAGACAATTATACTGCCAATAAGGAATAAAATTGTTGGAATTTCTCCAAATATTAAAAAAGTTAGTCCAATCCCAAAAATAGGAAATAAAGAATAAGAAGGGAAAATTTGACCAACTGTATAAAATTTATACAAATAAAACATCAATAGGTGAGCGCCTAAAGAAACAACAATTGCTTGATAGGAAATTAACAACCAAGAATTAAAATTAATAGATAAGATATTATTGACCGTATCACCTTCAATAAAATAAGAGACTATTAATAAAATTGAAAAACCAAATAATCCTATAAAAGCATTATTTAAACTTATATCTAAATTTCTTAATTTTCGAGAATAAACCTGAGCCAAACCAAAAGATAAAGCCATTAAGCTTGCATAAAATAGTCCTAAAATATTGTTAGCTAATTTTGGATCAAAAAATATTATTAAGATTCCAATAAATGAAGTAAAAATTAAAATCCATTTCTTTGAACTTATGTTTTCGTTTAGTATTATGCCACTTGCTAGAATACCAAAAGGAATTGCAAGTTGTGAGCCTACTATTACTGGAGATATAATTGATGAATGATAAAGTGATAAAGTCATAAATGCGTAAACTAAAACACCCATAGAAATAGAAAAAGCTATTAATGAAGGGAAGTATTTTTTTTCTGGTATTTTAAACTTCCAAAAAGGTATTAATAAAATAAAAACTAATCCCATTCGAAGTGATGCCATTAGAATTGGAGGAACAGAATCATTTAACACTAATTTACCAACAGGAAAAGAACTCCCATGTACGATCATTATGAACAATATAATTAGTATATGTTTTAAAGGCAATATATTATCCCATAGTAAATGGGTCAGTCATCGGCTTGTCCGAAGAATTATACCATGTGGTTTTTATTCTTGTATATTCTTTAATCGATTCGATGCCAGCTTCTTTACCGTATCCGCTATCCTTGATACCACCAAATGGAGCCATAGGTGAAATTAATCTATAGGTGTTTACAAATACTATTCCAGCCCTTACAGCATTAGAGACTCTCATGCCTCTACCAAGGTTTGAAGTGTAAACTCCAGAAGATAATCCATATTTATTATCATTCATTTGTTTAATCGCTTCTTCTTCAGTATCAAATTTCATCACAGATAATACTGGACCAAATAATTCATTTTCTGCTGTAGGTAAATTATGATTTTTACATTCAATTATTGTAGCTGGGAAATAATATCCTTTATTGGATATACTTGATCTTTTTCCACCACATCTAATCTTTCCACCCTGCTCAATGGTTGCTTTGATATTCTTTTCAATATTTTCTAATTGTTTGAAGCTATTTAAAGGACCCATTTGAGTATCCTTATCCATCGGTGCACCTAATTTTATTTTTTCTGCCCTAGCTACCAATTTATCTAAAAATTCATCATATATATCTGATTGAATATAAAGTCTTGATCCTGCAATACAACTTTGACCACTTGCGCCAAAAATTCCTGCAGTAATTCCATTAAGTGCATTTTCTTGCTCAGCATCATTAAATACTACAACAGGACTTTTACCGCCCAGCTCCAAACTTACCTGAGATAAATTTTCAGCAGAATTTTTTACAATATGTTTTGCAGTTTCTGGACCACCTGTAAAAGCAATTCTCTCTACAAGATCGTGTGTAGTTAAAGCTTTACCACAAGGTTCACCTAAACCAGTAATAACATTTACAACTCCTTTAGGAATTCCAGATTTTTCAACTAACTTTGCAAACTCTAGTAAAGTAACAGGAGCAAGTTCTGATGCTTTTATAACTACTGTATTTCCCATTGCTAAAGCTGGTGCAAGTTTTACAGCAGTCAATAACATTTGAGAATTCCATGGAATGATTGCAGCAACTACACCGATAGGAATTCTTGTTGTTGTAACTTGCATATCTGGTTTATCTATAGGAACAACAGTTCCTTCAACTTTGTCAGCAAGCCCTGCAAAATAATCATAATATTCTGCTATATAGTTAGCTTGCGTTTTAGTTTCTCTAAAAATTTTTCCTGTATCTTTTGTTTCAATTGCACCCAGATGTTCAGCATTATCCCTCAATTCGTTTGCTAATGACCTTAAATGTTTTGCTCTGTCTCGTGGATGCAAGTAAGCCCAAGATTTTTCAAAAGCATTTTGTGCAGCATTTACTGCCATATCAACATCTTTTGAACTTGCTTCAGGTACGGTTGCCCAAACTTCATTATTTTCTGGGTTTAAAGTTTCAATTGTTTTGCCAGATTCTGAGTTTGCCCACTGACCATCTATAAACATTTGAAATTTTTGAATTTTTGTCATTTAATTATTAATAAAATTTTTAAGATTTATATTAACATCATCTGCACATTCTATACTACAAAGATGTTTTCCATTATTTATCGCAATAAAACTGGAATTTATCAAATCATTAGATAAGGATTTTGACATAGCAACTGTAGAGCCAGAGTCTTCTGCACCAGTCATAATTAAAGTTTTTGTTGATATTTTTTTAATTATTTCCATATCGTCTTGATGATATGCAAATAGTTTGTAGGCTTTCAAAAAATTTAATTGATCTTTGGGTTTTTTATTTAGAATTTTAATAAATTGATCGTAAGTTTCTGGATGTGATTTTAAGTATTTATCACTAAACCATCTTTTTAATGCTTGCTTAGATATAGGTTTATTTAATTTGGCTTGGTTAAATCTTTCTATAACCAAAGCTCTTTCATCAACTGTTCTTTTATATGTTGTTCCAATAACTGTAAGACTATTTAACTTCTCTTGAAACTTAGATGTAAAATCTAGAGCAATTAATGATCCAAGAGAAAATCCAATAAGATTACATTTGTCAACTTTTAGAAATTCAAGGATTGACAACAATTGTTTTGAAAAATCATCTAAAGTGATTTCTTCTTTATTAAAAGGAGTTTTTCCATGACCTAATAAATCATAGGTAATTGTTGAATATTCCTTAAAGGAGTTAATTTGAGACTTCCACATTTGATGATCAAGACCAACTCCATGAATGAAAACTAATGGAGCTGTATTATTGTCAATAAATGAGTAATAATTTTGGTTAGAGTCTAAACCTTGAGGCATCAATCTATTTAGGATCTAATCCCATTTCTTTCATATCTTGATACCTATCACCAGTTCTAGCATGAGCTCGTCCACTAGAAGCCCCCCCAATTGCAATAACTATTTCATCATCGAATGGTGCATCATGAATGGTAAATTCGTGTGTTAGATAATAAGGTCTTAATCCGGAGTCAATTTTATGCATCATTGGAATTGAAATTTTAGAACCAGCTGGACTCCTTGTATTTGTAAAACTTAAATAAGAGGTTCCTCCTACAGCATCTCTAAATTTGTTTCCAAATCTTAATGTGTGAATAAATGCAGAAGCGTGTTCTATTTCTCCATTTAGACCAACAGTACCTGCTTTACCGTAAGCTAAGATTTTTTCTGCAGAACCTATCTCCTTAATCAATTCTGGAACCAAAATATCTCCCAACTTAGGTGCTAAATCTAAAATAATTGGTTTTAAATCTTCAACGAAACCTTTTCCACTCCATGGATTTTTAAAAACAGCTGCAACAGAAACAAGTAATACAGGATCTTTAGCTTCTTTGCCCCCTTCAATAAAAGTTTTATCTACAAATTTTGTAAATTTTCTAAGCTCCAATTTCATTAGCCACTCTTTTCTATATTTGAACCGTTTAAATTAATTTTTGGTATCACTTCATCATTAAACAGTTTTATACTTCTCATGCAAGCATCATGATCTATTCCTGGAAAGTTTGACCATACTTGAAGATTTTGTAAATTTAATTCTGATTTTAATTCATTAATTTTGTTAATCACATACTCTGGCGTTCCAAATAATAAATTTCTTTTATGCAAAAAATCATAATTAAGTAAATCTAGCTTATGCTTGGTCTCTGGAAGTTCTTCACCTGGATCCATATGATTTCCCAAACCTCTCCAATGACAGACCCATTTCATATAATTGATTATATGTTCACCAGCTAATTTTTCAGCTTCTTCCATTGTTTCAGCAACAAACATATCTCTTACTAAAGATATACCTTCCCCCAAAGGAACTTCTTTGTTCTCAGCTTTAGATTTTGCATCTCTATAAATTTCAAATCGATTCTTTAAAGCTTTAACTGTTGGGATCCACATAATAGTATTTAAACCATTTTGTGCAGCCCACTCAATTGATCTTGCCCCATCTACAACTTGCCATATAGGTGGATGGGGATTTTGTTTTGGTTTTGGTACAATACTGATCTTCTTAATTTCATTTGTTTTAGTGTCTAAAAATTCTTCACTTGGTGGACTCATATCATGCTGCCAAGGAAAACCAGGGGTAGGGTAGGTATAAAATTCTCCTTCGTGATTAAAAAACTTTTCAGTCCAAGCTTTTTTCATTATTGTTAAAGTTTCATCAAACAATCTAAAATTTTTTGCTTGGTCTTTTAAGTCAGCTTCTTTATTCATATTTATAGCTTCTCTTCCATAAATTCCTCTTCCAATGCCCACTTCAACTCTTCCATTCGATAACTGATCTAACAAAGCTATATCCTCTGCAAGACGTATTGGATTATGAAACGTAATCACGTTGCAAGCTTGACCAATTCTAATTTGTTTTGTTCTAGCTGCAGCATCTACACCCATCATTAATGGATTTGTACAAGACTCCATTCCTTCATGATTAAAATGATGTTCAGTATACCAAATTGAGTCCCAATTATTTTCATCACAGTAAGTAGTGATTTCTTTTGTTTCATTTAATAATTGATTGTATGGTTTATGATTCCAGTTAGTAGTGTTACAAAAATATCCAAATTTCATTCAAACCTCCTTAAATAATTAAATTTAAAGACATGCCTGATCCCACTTTCGTATTCTTAAGAAATAACGACGAGTTATGTACTGCTTTTATATTAACTTTATTTTAACTAGACTCCTTATTCAATATATATTTAATCAGCTAATTATAAGCAATTTTATGAAATTAAATAAAGTAGAACCTCAATTTACCAGTAAGATAAATCCTAGAATTGGACTAATTACACTAGGTAGCGATTTTAGAATTGAAAAAGATTTTAATAATATAATTTATGGACGAGATATTGATCTGTATGTAAATCGAATTCATTGTTACAACCCACTAACAAATGAAACTTTAGCTAAAATGGCTGATGATATTACTGATGTTACAAAAGATATTCTTCCTGATCAAAAAATAGATTGTGTTGCCTATGGCTGCACTTCAGGAACTGTAGCAGCTGGTTATGACTCAATAAAAACAAAAGTTAATTTGGCCAAACCAGAAGCAAAAGTTACAACTCCAATAACTTCTGCTGTTAAAGCTTTAAAAACCCTAGGTATCAATAAGATTTCTATTTTTACTCCATATACAAAAGAAATTAATGACTCTGTAATTAATTTTTTTCAAAAAGAAAATATAATGATAAATTCTTTAACATATTTTGATATAGCTTCTGATTTAGATATTGGAAAAGTAGATGAAAATTATTTATTTAAAGTATTGTCTCAAATAGATTTAAAAGAAAGCGATGCTTTATTCATATCTTGCACTGCGCTTCCAGCACTATCAATAATTAATCAATTAGAAAAAAAATTTAATAAACTAGTACTTTCAAGTAACCAAACTTTAATTTGGGACTCACTCAATCAAATTAATCATAAAAAAAAGATTGAAGGTTTTGGAAAATTATTTAATATTTAAAATCTATGAATTTTAGTAACGAAGAATACAAAACAAGACTAAAAAAAGTTCAAAACTCAATGCAGGAAAAAGGTATAGAATTACTAATATCTAGTGATACTGCGAATATGAATTATTTAACTGGTTATGATGCATGGTCATTTTATTACGCCCAAGCTGTTGTTGTGCATGTAAATGCAAAAGAACCATTATGCTGGATAAGAAAACAAGACTCTGGTGGAGCTTACATAAAGACTTATCTGAAGAGTGAAAATGTTATTGCCTATGATGAAAAATATATCCATACATGGCCAATACATCCATACGAAGATCTTGTAAAAATTATAAAGGAAAAAAAATGGGACAAACTTTCCATAGGATTAGAAATGGATAGTCATTATTTTACTGCTTATTGCTATGAAAAATTAAAAAAAGGATTACCTAATGCAAAAATATTAGATTCCAAAAGATTAGTTAATTGGGTAAGATTAGTAAAATCTGATGCTGAAATTGAACTAATGAAATCAGCAGCACTAATTTCTCAGAAAGGAATGCAAACAGCAATCGATGTTATTAATCCTGGTGTAAGACAGTGCGATGCAGTGGGTGAAATTCAAAAAGCATTATTTTATGGAACGCCAGAATTTGGAGGTGAATATTCTAGCATTGCAACTTTGCTCCCTACCGGAAAAGGAACTTCTGCATCTCATTTAACGGCAACACAGGATAAATTTGTCGAGGGTGAAGCTACAATTATTGAACTCTCTGGTGTTTATCAAAGATATCATGTGCCAATGGCAAGAACAGTTTTACTTGGTAAGCCAGATCAAAAAAAAATTGACACTATGAACAGAACAAACGAAGCATTACAGGCAGGAATTGATGCTGCAAAACCTGGTAGAACTGCTGATGATGTAGCTCAAGCTTTTTGGAAAATATTAGATAAATATGGAATAGAAAAAACATCAAGAACTGGATATTCAATAGGTATTGGCTATCCACCTGATTGGGGTGAACATACTCTAAATATATCAAAAGGAGACATGACAATACTTGAACCTAATGTAACTTTTCACATGATTGCTGTAATGCAATTTGGAGAATGGGGAGTTGAGGCTTCTGAAGCAATTCGCATAACAGAGAATGGATGCGAGTTATTCTGCAATTTTCCTAAGGAATTACACATAAAATAAAAAAACTTGATAAATAACCAAACAAATGTTTTAAATCTTAGGGTAAAAAATTATGTCAAAAAACAAACAATTTGTAAGATTTGATAATGTGGACAAAAGCTACGATGGAAAAATCTTAGTTGTTAAAGGATTAAATTTAGATATTGAAGAAGGTGAGTTTGTAACAATGCTAGGACCCTCTGGATCTGGCAAGACAACTTGTTTAATGATGTTAGCTGGTTTTGAAACACCAACTCATGGAGAAATTTATTTAGATGGTAATGTTATTTCAAATATTCCACCTCACAAAAGAGGAATAGGAATGGTTTTTCAGAACTATGCTTTGTTTCCTCATATGACAGTGTATGAAAATTTAGCTTTCCCATTAAGAGTAAGAAAAATTCCAAAAGATGAAGCTGATAAAAAAATTGATAAAGCTTTATCGATGGTATCACTTCAAGGTTTTGAGGCAAGAATGCCAATGCAATTATCTGGAGGACAACAACAAAGGGTTGCTGTAGCAAGATCACTAGTATTTGATCCAAAACTTGTGTTGATGGATGAACCGCTAGGAGCTTTAGATAAAAATTTAAGAGAAAGTATGCAGTATGAAATTAAACATATTCATGAAAGCATCGGTGTAACAGTTGTTTACGTAACACATGATCAAACAGAAGCATTAACAATGTCCAATAGAATTGCAGTATTTAATGATGGAAAAGTACAACAACTTTCTAGCCCGGATGATCTTTATGAAAAACCAGTAAATTCTTTTGTAGCAGAATTTATAGGAGAAAATAATACATTTCATGGAACTGTTAGTGATATTTCAGGGAGCACATGTAAAGTTAAATTAAATAGTGAAGTTGAAATTTTAGCAAACCCTATTTCTGTAAAAGCAAAAGGTGACAAAACCACTGTATCTTTAAGACCAGAGAGAGCTTTAATTAATCCAAAAGAAAAAATGGACAATAATCATAAAGCAAAAATAAAAGAAGTTATCTATCACGGCGATCACACTAGATTAAGAATGGATATGTTAGGCAACGATCAATTTATTTTAAAGATCCCAAATAGTTCATCAAATTTAGATATCAAATTAGGAAATGATATTAATGTTGGTTGGAATGCTAATGATAGCAGAGCTTTAGATCCAAAATAATTTATCAAATTCCCCAAAAAGTAAAGGCAAATTAGCATTAATTGACTGTTGACTCATCTTGCTGATCTTGTTTTACTTTCACTTTATAAAAACAAACGTTAACGTTAAATAGGAGAATAAATGAAAAAATTAAGTAAACTATTACTTGCTCTTTCTTTTGTACTATCTGTTACTACTTCAGCATTTGCAGTTACTGTAGTGTCTTGGGGTGGAGCTTACACAGAAAGTCAAAAATTAGGGTATGGTGATCCTACTGCTAAAAAATTAGGAATACCTGTTAATTGGGTAGACTACACGGGTGGATTATCTGAAATTAAAGCTCAAAAAGAAGCTGGAAAAATCACTTGGGACATCATTGATGTGTACGCAAAAGACACTATCATTGGTTGTGACGAAGGTATTTTTGTTGAAT
>JGI20158J14315_10001630_pt1 | contig 16265 bp, 17 predicted proteins | sample COG_08_FD_14315 | JGI IMG/M metagenome (IMG submission 14315)
ACGAAAATAGAAGACGGCGGAATCATATTAAAGAGGCTATCTTCATTCGAATAAGGACTGCGATACATCTCCTTTAAAAACCCATCTTTTAAAAACCAGAAGTCCTTGTTGGTTGCGCCCAATTCATGCAAGACTCTACCTTTCTCAGCGTGGATACCAGAATCCATTGCAGCAATAATAGCATCTATAGCTTCATCAAAATATTCTGAATACACGGGTAATGATTCAAAGTAGTTTCGCATAGCGACTTTTTCCCCACTATTCATGACCAATTTCTTTTAATGACCTAAATAACGATGCACGAGAGATGCCTAAATAATCCGCTAATTCTCTCCTGGGTATCAAGTGTAATAAATCTGGAAATTGTTCCAATGCAGCGTGAATCCTATTTGTTCCCGAGCTCTGGAGCATCTCATAGGTAGTATTCCGATATTCTGTCATACTTAGGTTGATCAACACCTCCATTAATTTAACACCAAAGCCTCCTTGACGAAGAACGTTTTGAAAATGTATGGATGGTAAGTAGGCGACTTTCGCCTTCGATAGCGCCTTGGAATAGGTATCTGAGCGGTTAGAATATAGCAAGGAGTCTTCTGAAAAAGCAAATTTACCTGGACGATAGAATCTCAGGATAAACGAATGTGTACCTCGTTTTAAATATTCTGCGAAAGTGCCTTCAAGTATAAAATGAAGATCTCCAATTTCTGAATCTAAATCCCATAAGGATTCTCCAATATTGACATTTCTTAGAATGAATTCATTACTCAGCGCTCTCAACGCTTGGCCTTCCTCATCACCTTGAAGATTAATGTGAGAACGTAATCCGTAATAGAGTCGTTCTACCTCTTTTTGAGACAGCATGGCTTTCGGTTATTGGTTTTATTTGGTGCATACAATTTATTAAAAAATGCCATCTACCTAAATCAAAAAGTCAAAAGTTTCAAGCATTGACCAATTCGCTTCCAACAATAGAATGAACATAATCCTTGTTAATATCACAGCTTTCTCAAAATAATATTACTTACCAAAGACAGCGAGAATCGCGGAGACAGAAATTTATAGTGAATTAGAATCTATGTTGATAACATCTTTAGCGCATGCTCTCGAATTATTGTAGATTACAATGTGTTAATTTAAATACTTGTTTATGAAACAGATTTGTAGAATTAACCAAGCCATAAAACTTTTTAAAGGAGACCTTCCAAAGGTTAAGCATTATCTTCTTTAAGGGGAATACGTATTACAGATAGTGTATTACGAAAACGACTCAAAGCACAATGAAAATTGTAAAAAATAGCCCTAGTTAGGGCTATGTTTTTACCCTATTTTTGGCAAAACATCCAATAAAATGAAACGATTCTTCCTCATAGCCACCATTGGACTCCTATTTAGCTCTTGTGCGAGTCCTAATCGCAGTTTATACGATACTGCTAACACGCTTTACGGACAGAATTGGACGTACATGGGCACTATAATGGTTTATCCAGATATCATTTACAGCGATAAAATTACTACTGCCGATAAAACGCGGGAAATATCTCTTCACGACGGTCTTATCAGTTATGACAAAATGCTAGCCGCAGCGCGCAAAGAATATGGTGATTCTGTGACTATCGCAAATATTAGAATTTATACAGAGGAGTTTAAAACTCGATGGTTTGGCAGAAATTCAGACGTTCAAGCCATGGTGGACGTTATCTATGTCACGAAATAAACTAATTACAGAGATGAAGTAAGGTGCCGTCAAAGTGTGCTTTATAATCGGTAATTCGGTGATAGGTGGCCTCGAGCTCTTCTAGATAGCAAGCCACCTCTTCGTAACATGTTTCAAAGAAATCGTCTTCAATCAGATTTAAACTTAACCTGTATTGCTCAAGCGCATTTAATACTTGACGTGCCGTAGCGCCATAGGTCTCGAAAAAATAAACAGAATGTGAACGTAATAGTGACAGGTTAAAACCGTTTTGTTTAAACTCGAAAATGATCTGTACCTGCGCATTGTCTTTTAACAACGGTTCCGGTAATGCGCGTATAATTTCTTGAAAAGCATGCAAGAAACACAACTTACTTACGATTAATCTGTTGGTTGTCTTAGCTACATCACTAAATAGAATGTCAGCGTTGTTTATTCTGAGATTATCCACACAAATAAGTTAAGAATAAAAATTTCATGTTTAAGGATTACGACCAAAGAGTTTCACAAAATAACTTGTATACACTCATTAGCGAGGGAGAACATGGTGAGCAAGATTTTAAATACCGAATTACCGATGCGCGTAAGATTGCTCGAACATTAAGTGCTTTTGCTAACACCTCTGGGGGCCGATTACTTGTTGGTGTAAGAGATAATGGCAGTATCGCTGGCGTTAAAGACGAGGATGATATTTACATGCTCGAGAGCGCTTCAGAGGTTTTTCTTAAACCTGCCTTAAAGCTAGAAGTATGGGCGCATGATGTTGATGGTAAGCTGGTATGGGAAATAGAAATTAGCGAAGGCAAGAATAAGCCCTACCAGGTTGATGAGGTAGACGGTTTAAAAGCCTATTATCGAAATGGCGATCAAAACTTTATTGCAAACGCAGTCTTAAAAGAAATCTGGAAGCAGGACCGATTAAAAGAATCCAAGCATCCCGTTGCATTTTCCGTAAAAGAACAAAGGCTTATTCAATATTTGAAAGATTATGATGAGGTCAGTGTCAGTAAAGCAGCAAAGGTGATGGAGTTGCATAGAAGCAAGACTATCGAAATCTTAGCCCGATTGGTAAGGTGGAATGTCATTAAATGGACACACGATACGCAAGAAGGATTTAAATATTGCCTTTAACGATAATACTCGTGCGCATTCGGTATTGTCCTTAGCGACCACTCTATAAGGGTATTCAATTCATCTTCTTCTTCAAGTCCTCTCTCAATACCGCTCAATTCCATTCGATGCGACAAATGATGTAAGACAATTCCGCAGCTTACAGATACATTAAAACTCTCTACAAAGCCCTGCATTGGAATGTAAATCAATTCATCCGCCATGGATTGTAGTAATGATGTTGCACCTTCTTGTTCATTTCCAAAGCAGATGGTCGCACTAACCGATGCATCAATAGATTCGATAGGCCGTGCTCGAGGATCGACCGCAGTGACATACAACTTACGACCTGTAGACTTTAATTGTCGAACCCAATTTTCCTGATTTCCCTCATTGTAGGTATTGAAGAAGGCCGTGTCGAGCCATTTTTCTACCCCTTTCGAAATCCCGGAAGCGACATTAAAGCGCTCGTTTTTATCATAGATATCCACACGGTGGATCCCGAACGCATCGGCCGTTCGCATGAGTGCTGAAGCATTCTGCGTCTTCATCATATCCTCTAAACCAAGAGAAAAATGACGGGTCCGTTGGGCCACTTTGGTTTTAAATAACGCTTTCTTGTGTTCGGTCAATCCTTCAGAAAGCTCCGCATACAATTTTCTTTTCTCGCTTATATCTAAGGTCATCCAATCAGTTGTGCTCATTTCTTCGTTTCTTTGCCAAGTCAAAAATAATAGAGATGTTCAGTAAGATAATTCGATTAGCATTAACTGCAGCAATTTTGGTTTGGTCAGGCTTGCAATTTGCAGATGGGGAAATTGGTAACGGTATTGCCTTGATCTTTCCAGCAGCCCTTGTTTTGTTGACTTATTTTAGAAATGAACGCTTGCTCATTTCGCTGTGGTACATGCGTAAAAGTGATGTGGCAAAAGCTGAAAAAATGCTAAACGGCATACGCAAACCGGAAAAAACCTTAATTAAAAGTCAATTGGCTTACTACTACCTTTTAATGGGGATGATTGAGAGCCAGCGAAAAGTAGGTAAGGCCGAAACTTTGCTAAAGAAGGCTTTAAACACTGGTCTGCGCATGAATCAAGACAAAGCATTGGCAAAACTCAATCTAGCAGGTATTGCGCTGACCAAGCGTCGCAAAAAGGAAGCCCAGATCTTGTTAACTGAGGTTAAGAAATTGGACACTAAAAATGTACTTGCTGAACAAACAAAGTACATCAAACAACAAATGAAGCGCATCTAAGGAATGGGCTTGAACTTATAGGTTATTCAGGTGTTAGCTGAACTAAACGTAACACCGATGCATACCCTCGAACGTACTCAACGCTTACCTATTTCTGTCGAAGAGGCGTGGAAGTTTTTCCAATCACCAGAAAACTTAGCCGCCATCACCCCAGATTATATGGGGTTCAATATTTTATCTGAAACGCCGGCTAAAATGTATCCTGGGTTGTTTATTCATTATAAAGTAAGTCCACTTTTAGGGATTAAAATGAGATGGACTACAGAAATCACGCATGTAGAGGCCCCTTCTTATTTCGTGGATGAACAGCGTGTAGGCCCGTACAGTATTTGGCACCACGAACACCACTTTAAAGCGATAGAAGGTGGTGTAGAAATGCTCGATCGATCGCGTGAATTACAAAGTACCCTTTGGTTTATTAGGGAAAATCTTCCATCCCATCATCGTTCGCCCCAAACTGGAGCAAATATTTGATTACCGCGTTCGAAAAACGGAGGAGTTGTTTGGAAAGTGGAAGTAGTCGCACTAGGTATAGATTATGGCAGTAAAACTTCGGGTTTTACTGCAATGGCAAGCTACTGCTCCAGTGGTGAAGTGCAAATCTTTCAGAGTACTAAAGGAAAAGATGCCGATGCTTGGATTCTGTCCCTCATAGACGAACTTAAACCGCAGTCTGTTGCCATTGACGCACCATTAAGTCTTCCGGGTGTTTATACAGATCCTACTTTCTTTAAAAACTACCACTACAGGGAGTGCGACAGGCTTACAGGTGCAATGAGTCCCATGTTCCTAGGCGGTCTTACAGCACGGGCAATGCAATTAAAGGCAAAACTGAAATCGCAAGGAATTGAATCAGTAATTGAAACCTATCCAAAGATGGTTTGCAGCTTGATAGGACTAAATATGAAACGGTATAAAAAGGATGTAAATTACTTACAGCAACTCCGTTTTAGCGATTATCTGGAAGACGCACTAGAAGTTCAGGAAGTACAGAATTGGCATCAATGGGATGCGTTAATGGCCTTGTTGGCCTGTTTAAAACATCAAAATGGAACCGCTACAGCACTAGGGGATTACAAAGAAGGAATCATATATTTTTGACGCATGTCTGAAGAGAAAAGAACATTTAATCCAATCGATCCCGAAAAGATCGCTGAAAATGCGAATTTACTGCCCTATGGTTCGTCTGTATCTGCGCCAGCCTTCCAAGCTGTAGATACCCTGAAGAACAAAAGCCTAGACGTCAATGCCATGGAAATGCAGACGGATATGCAGCTTGACCAAATTCGACAACAAATTGAATTGCTGGCGCAACAAGCTGGAAAAATTCAGGCACGTAAGGCACTAAGTGAACAGATCTATTCGGCTCATATGGGCTTTAAACCTGAAATCAACCACACGTACTACCTTTACAAGAAGGACGAAAGTAGTAATGTACTCAGTATGATTGCTCCTCACGAGTGGCGAAAGTGTCCATATGAGTTCTTAAATAAGGTATTACTGCTGGCAGATCATACTTGGGATATCATAGACTAATGTTAGAGCACATCCATCATCTAGAAGCGCCAGCATCACCCACAATTGTTTTATTGCATGGATATGGCAGCAACAAAGAAGATCTTTTCGGTCTTCAACCGTATTTCAAAGGATATAACCTCGTTTGCTTTCAAGCACCAGATGCAATAGGTATGGGCGGCTATGCCTGGTATCCTATAGACTGGAATAATGGCGCCAAAATCATTGATAGTGGAGAAGTTGAATTCGCAAAAAATCTGGTTTTGGACGCTATCACAAAATGGACTACAGCCCATGACATTACTGGAACATTGATTTTAGGCGGCTTCTCGCAAGGGGCCATTCTATCAACGGCCATTTATGCAAGCGGATATAATGCCGCCGGCTACGTATTCTTGAGCGGCTATGCCTTGCCAGATTGGCGCGAAGCACTGAATTCGTTTACGTCAACGGTTCCGGTCTTCCAATCACATGGCACAGAGGACCCCGTTATTCCCTTTGAATGGGCGAAGGCAACATCTGAAATTTTAGCATCTAACCCCAATTACCGGTTTCACGAATATTCCATGGGCCATCACTTGAATATGCCTTGCATAGAGGCGCTGCAACTATTCCTTAGGACAACTCTATCCTAGAGCTGCTACTATTGCTTGGCTAGCTCTACCAGCGCCATAAAGATCCTTGGAGCCGGGTTTAAAGCTAGAAATAATACCTCGTGCAGTTGGTATGAGTTTTTCCGTTTTATTTGGGTCAAACAATACGCTTGCACCCATTTCAATCAATTCGATCCATTCTGTTTCCCCTCGCAAGGTTACGCACGGTTTATCTGAATAATAGGCTTCTTTTTGTAAACCACCACTATCCGTCAGCACCAACGTAGTTTGCTGTAGGGCCCATAGCATCTCTAAATAGCCTACAGGTGGAGCAATTTTGACCTCCAATTTCAATCCAAATTCTTCTAAGCGTGCTGCTGTTGCTGGATGCAAAGGCATCCAAACCGGCATCACGTTTCGATGAAACGAATTTATTTCTCTTACTAAAAAACCTAATCGTTCTGGTTGACTGATATTTTCAAAACGATGCATAGTCACCAGTGCGAAGGGTTTATTAAAAAAAGAATGTGGGCCCATCTTTAAAGTATGTGCTGCTTTTGACCGAAACATCTGCAAAGCATCTAGCATCACATCCCCTACTTGAGTAATGGCATTATCGCTAAATCCCTCTTTTTTCAAGTTCTCTGATGCTTGTGACGTAGGGGTAAAAAGCCATTTTGAAAGTTGGTCCGACTCTATTCTATTATGTTCCTCCGGCATTTCCAAATTATAGGAACGTAAACCAGCTTCTACATGAATGAGCGGCACGTTGCACTCTTGCGCCATACGAGCACCAGCTAACGTTGAATTCGTATCGCCGTAAACGAGCGCCATATCTGGTTGTATTGCCTCGAAAATAGGCTTTAAGTCTGTCTTCATTTTTGACAGCATCGCATCCCTACTCAAATTACCGCAGTTTAAAATAGCATACGGTTTAGGAAGGCTCATTTCTTCAAAAAAAACAGTACTCATCTCCGGATCATAATGCTGCCCCGTATGAATAACAAACTCCTGATAACCAACTGACTGAAGAGCCCTACTTACAGGAGCGCTTTTTATGAATTGAGGACGTGCTCCAACTACTGTAACAACCTTCATCTTAGGAGGTGACTAAAAAGACTGCGCCGTTTCTTAATTCATATTTCTCACCAGTTTTATCACAAAATGCAGTAGAACTGTCTTCAAAATATAGACGTGAGCCAGCCTTACTCACCCACCCCTTTAGCTTGGCCGGCACTCCGTAGATAAATGCATAATCAGGAACCTCACTGGTCACAACAGCACCGGCGCCAATAAAAGCATAAGGCTCCTATTGTATTGCCGCAAACGATCGTTGCATTTGCTCCTATAGAGGCGCCCTTTTTAACGAGAGTTTTCGAATAATTCTTCTGCTCAATGAAACTACGAGGCGCATTCACATTTGTAAACACCATAGATGGACCGAGAAAGACGTCGTCCTCAATTTCGACACCACTATAGACGCTTACGTTATTCTGAATTTTTACACCTGATCCTATTTTAACCGAAGCACCAAGAAAAACATTTTGGCCAATAACACAATCTACACCAACTGTGCAATGAGACATGATATGTGAAAAATGCCAAACCTTAGTGCCCGTTCCTATGTGAACACCCGCATCGACGACCGCAGTTTCGTGTACAAAAAAATCATCCATAATTAGGAAAAGTATTTTGTTATTGCATCTTTAATAGCCAAGATATCATTGGGCGCCAATGCTTCATGCACCGGAATACTAATAACGCTCCTAGACAACTTTTCGCTTATTGCTAAGGAAGTTCTAGGCTCAAAATGCGCATATGCTTTTTGTTTGTGCAGAGGAATAGGGTAATACACCATGGTTGAGATGCCTTTTTCTCTCATATACTCCACAAATCCATCACGTTTTTCGCTTGGAATAGTGAGTGTAAACTGATGGTACGTGTGATTAGAGAAGGATGCTGTTTCGGGAACAACAACTTGTTTCAAAGGTTGAAAAGCGGCTAAATACTGTTCGGAAATGAGTGTTTTGGCAGAAAGAGCCTCAGGCAGGAACTTTAACTTCACAGCAAGAGCAGCTGCCTGAATGGGATCAAGTCGCGAATTCAAACCCAGTAAATGATGCTCGTATTTTTTACGCTGACCATGGCTTGCTATGGACTTAGCTTTGACTAAAAAGTCAGCGTTTGTGCTTGATATTGCTCCACCATCCCCTAGAGCTCCAAGGTTTTTTGTTGGAAAAAAACTAAACGTTCCAAAGGCCCCGACGGTTCCTGCAAATCTGCCTGAATACTTACCCTGAATGAATTTTGCACCAAATGCCTGTGCGGTATCCTCTACAATTGGAATTCCTGCAGCTATTTTTTCTAAAGACTCAATATCAGCACATTGCCCGTACAAATGAACCGCAATAATGCCGCCGTTTTATCAGACAGTACGTCCTTAACTGAATTCGGGTCAATGGTAAATGTTGATTCATTTACATCACACCAAACCGCAACGGCACCTAATAATGCAATGACTTCAGCACTTGCCGCGTAGGTAAAAGCCGGCACAATCACTTCGTCTCCAGGTTGAATACCTAAAGACATTAATGCGATTTGCAGCGCGTCAGTCCCATTGCCAACACCAATGATTGGAGCGTCAAGAAAAGACGCTGCTTGTTTCTCAAAAGCCTCTACAACTGGACCTCCAATATACCCACCGCCATGAACTACCGATAGTACAGCTTCGTCCAAAGCACCCTGGTAAGGCGCGTGGATTTTGGGTAAATCTACCATTGGAATAGGCATACACAGGTGATTGGAATTATACTGCAAAATAGGGCGAATCCGTTAGCTTAAAAAATATAACCTAATCTAGCTTAAGCCAACGCAGTTGGGCAATACGGTCCCCATCGATAAGTCGAACAAGATATAAACCAGCACTACCGGGAATATTTAATTGCTTACGGTAAGTTCCAATTGGCAGTTCTTCGATATAAATTTGCTCCCCCTGAGGATTGAATACTGCTAATTCTGCTTTTGTACTCGTGGTCAGAAAAACCAATTCGACCCATTCATTTCCAGGATTCGGAAAAGCGACAAATTCAGGTAGTGAATCTGTACGAGACCAACTAACATCTTCTGATTTCCTCCCCCCTTTGGTTGGACACAGCAATACACTTGGGGGCTGGCTGGAAGCGTACAACAAGTAAACTGTGTCTTTTCCTACAGTTAAGAGGTTACTGTTGGCCTTAGAAAAACTAGTGTTATCGGCGTATATGTAATGGTATGATCCATTGTAGCTTAGACTTGCAGAAGGAGAAAAACTACCGGTTACATCGTATAATACTTGCTGATTGAACGTGTTATGTCCTTGCTGAAGCTCTAGCTTCTCCAAACTTTGAAAGCTCACCCCGACTGTATTGTTCTCGAAAGTGTTTCCAGCATTTTTGGCCAATTTCAATTGGCCTTTAGAGGCTTGAATTCCAACAGTATTGTGTGCGAAATCACTACAGAAAACATGAAGCTTTGATTGGTTCGTTTGTATACCCGCCGACGTATTTGATGAAAAACTACAGAATTCCAGCTGTACCCATTTACCAGGCCCTTTAAGGACTAGGCCAACGTTATTATTATGAAAAACTGAGCGTTCGAGAAGAAAATCAGCGCCAGTGATCATCCCTCCGGTGGTGTTGCCAGTGAATGAATTAGCCGAAAACAACTGTGGTGGTGACAGTGCGCTTAAGCCCATATTAGCATCTGAAAAAGTCGTATTCGCTAAACCCCACTGCACTGAATCAGCAATCGAAAGTGCTGGATTACCGCCGTGAAATTGACAATGTTGAACTTCCGAAACTCCTTCAAGCACTGAAATGGAAGCTGTTTGTTTCTTACCCGTTTTGACAAATTCAGTATTCCACAACTGGGATAAACTGTGCAAACGTAGCGTAGCCTCTGAATCAAGGGTCACTTTACATTGATCCATTGCAAAATGGTCCAATTGTGAAGGGATGTTCAGTGTAGAGGAAATCTTAATTTCCGCATCCTCTAGATGCATCACAGCGCCTTTTTCGGCAGTTACAGCAGCATTTCCACTAAAGTAGAATTGACCAGGCCCTTGCGGCTGAAACAGCGCATCTGATTCCAGTACAAGCATGCCCTGTAACTGAATGGTACCACGATCTAAAACTATCGAAACTCCTTTTTCCACAATCAACGCCCCTTCCCTACTAATTTCCAATCGACTGCCCGGTTCAATAAATAAAGTTGCCCCCTTGTGCAGCACTAAAGCGCTTGATTCATTTACACGTAGAGAAGCTAGATTATTTGGGCCATCACCTATCCGTAGGTCTCCATAGATATGCACTGTATCCCTGGTACAGCCATGACCTACGAAGCAATGCACCGCTTGCTTCGCTGCACTTGCAACCGTCGAATTCGCTGGGCCAATACCAGTAGCGAGCCCAAGCCCTAGGGTTATATTTTTGGGAACAATAAGTCTTCCTAGATTGCTCTGAACGGCCCCAAAATAGGTATGTTCCTGAGCGAGATTAAAATCGGTCTTTAATGTATCGCTCAACTTTTGGTCGTAGATGGTACGCAATTGAGACAGACCGAAAGAAATAATGGTTGAATCAACGCTGATGTGCGCTTGATTGGTGCCAACTACATCGTGAATTATTCCAGGCGCTATAAAAGTGTGAAAAGAAGGTATCGGTTGATTGCGTATGGGCTGGTACGCCAAACTATCGCTTACGTCTAATGCACTAAATGAAGGTATAAAGCAATGCGTAGCGCTGAATATTTCACTCAGAATCGGTAACTGAAATGCCGTCGCTGTTGCTGTCCAACCTCCTGGTGCCTCATCATAATGTTCAGGGAATTTATTCTTTAATACCGTGTGGGCTCCTTTTGTCATGCCCTTCTGCATTTTTAAAAGTCCTTGATTTGTACGTTTTTGTCTTTTAACGACTGCTTTTGAGAGCATTGCTTTTGATACACCCGGGATATATGGACCTACAGCAGCAATGAATTGAACCTTACGGGCTGAACAAGCTGCCATCCAATTCATCTTAAATGCCGTTAGTAACTGCCGGTATGAAGTGGCATAAAACAGATATGTTCCTGCATGACCTGCGGCAACAGCTTCGGTACCAAAGACTAAAAGGGAATCACGATATCCATCGATATTAAATGCAATGGTATCCGAATGAAATGCGACGGCGTGCCGAATACAAGTCTCCAGCCTTAAGCCGTGCCTGAAATAGCGACTAAGAGGATCCTGCAATGTATGAGTGAGTCCCATGTCACTGCCGTTAGATATAGCGAACCTGCGCATTCCTGAAGGAGCCAATGCCGTAACTTTCATTACCTGTTCGTGCGCTTGACGGGCAGAAGCATCAAAATGCGAGATAAGTAATTCGCGCGCAGCATCTGAATTCACAACAGCAGACCAAGGGTTTCGAGCCATGGGTACAAAAGGTAATAATTCGGCATAATATTTACTGGCTGCTTGCAGTCCAACGGGAATAAATGCGCCACGGTGTGGCACATCGAATGACCCATAACCAACGATATTATAACAACAGCTTGAAGCAGCTAAATCGTTTATAGCCATCTTCGCGATGAGTCCACCCATAGAAGCCCCAATCACCGTAATCTCAGCCAGAGGATTCTTAGCGTGCAACCAATTCAACGTCTTTAATACATTGATTTTATTCTCCATAAGCGACAATTTTGCTTCTCGAAAATCTATATGCACAATATCGAAACCAGCTAAAGTGAGGGAATCATACAGCCAACTTAAAGGATGAATGTGCTGAAAGATCTGGTCGCCATTTTCATCAAACACATAGCCACTACTAATGCTTTTGTATGTAAGATTACCGTAGGGTTGTACGGAAGATTCAAATCCTTCCACCACCACAACAGGCTTTTGAAGGCCCGCGCTAGGGTCGGCATATCTTAATGTTACTCGTGCGCCATATTCTGGATCCGCATTGGGTACACAAGGTGATGATGGAAGCAAATCTGTCAATACTTCTTGATGGGCCACGGGAGTATTAAATACGACGTTCACTTTAAGCTTACTCTCCACCGTTTTGCCGTTTTTATATCCTCTTATTCTTAGTTCTTTCACTACGTGCTCTACCTGCGAAGTGGAACAATGGTAGGTGATTGACACCAGTTGATTTGTAATGACGCTACGAAACCCTGCACCATCGGCAAAATCTACGGTGATGCTGTCGATACCCCCTATATTTTGATAAACTTCAGTTGAACTGAGTTGGAAGGTTACAGATGCCGTATTTGTTTCGCTGTAGATTGAGGAATACAATGCTGAACCTATGAAAGTCGTGTCTTGCATTACTGCTTGTTGCGCTAACTTTTGTGGATCTCCCTGGTAAACAGGATACTGCCCCTGGTCGTCAATGGTAATGTATTCGTCGACCAATTCGAATTGGCCTTTATCAAAATCCAAGAATCCTTGAGCAATAGCCGTTGAATCAAGAGTGTTAAAAGTTGCCCAAAGCAGCATCAAAGGCACATCAACTTTACCCATGTATTTATGCTCTAGACTCAAACTATCCCAAGGCATGAGACGCAAGTTATTTTGTGGATAAAATGCCTTGTTGGAATCTCGCAGCTGGCTCTGATACAAGTCCATATATACGTACTGAAATTGCTCTATCGTAGCACTCCTGCCAGGTAGGCTTCCTTTATGAAAATGAGGATCTAAGGGCCCTTGGTGGGTGAATAAATGTACTGCACTGACATCATGCAATAATCCAGTAGCGAAAAGATGAGACGGTAATTTTTTATAGATCCAATCCAATGAATCTTGCAATTGGGCATTCGAAGTAATGGGAATAAGGATACAAATGACCCAAGAAAATAGACGAAGTAGTAATGCTTTCATAAGACGCGATATTTGAGGTTTCTATTCAAATTGGCACGCCATATTCTAAAAGTCAATTTTTGTAAAGAACTAAAAGTTGCGAACAAAAAAAGCCCCCAATCCTCACGGATTGGGGGCTTCTGAAATTTTGCTTTACGGTAGCTTACATCGCGCCGTCGAGCTTCGCAGCGAGTACTTGCTTGCTTGTTGCTCCAACTTGCTTGTCTACGATTTCACCGTTTTTAAATACCAATAGTGTTGGAATGTTACGCACACCAAACTGCTGCGCCACTGCACCTTCTGTATCTACGTTTAATTTGCCTACCACAGCTTTACCTTCGTAATCGCCAGCCAATTCGTCGACTACAGGTCCAACCATGCGGCAAGGGCCACACCATTCTGCCCAGAAATCAACCAAAACAGGCTTATCTGATTTCATTACAATCTCTTCGAAGTTTGCTTCTGTTATTTCGAGTGCCATAAAAAATGTATTTCGTTTTCTTAATTCAAAAGTAGGGCCAATATAACCTTGTAACCTATAGTCAATACCTATGAAGTCATTGATGTTATCCACACCAAAAGGCACCATTCTGTTAAAAACCCTAGCGCACCAATAACAAACGCGATTGCTCGTTTATACGAACAACGTACGTCCCGCGCGGCCATTCGCTTATGTCTAGATTTTGTCCATCTGGCAAGGTCCCCTCGTAGTAGACCCTCCCGATCGCATCCATGACTTGAATTTGAGCGAAAGGGCTTGAAGATTCTATGGCGACTTTATCCACTGCGGGGTTGGGAAAGCAAGTCCATGTAATCTTCTCCTCCTCCGCGGTCCCAATGATATATTGGAGGCCAAAAGCGAAACCGCCCATATATCCCTTCGCTGTGGTGTCCAAACGTATCCAGCGCTCCGGATAAGAACTAGCGATATCAAACTGAAGAAGAGAATCACCTTCAAAATACAATTGTGTGACCAACGTATCAGTGAACCATGCATCCGTTAAATAGCTTTTAATGTGAATGTGTGAGGGTCGGTAAGGATAAATACCCGGCAATTCTGTATGAAAAACTGTAGACTTACCAGATAGCTCCAATTTCCCGCGGTAGGCGAAATTATTAGGGTTGCCGTCTACGTTGCTGTAATCTCCTTGTGCATCTGCATGCCACATTTCAACCATGTAAGTACTGGACAACGTGTCTAAATCAACCGTATCACAATTCCAAGAGACGTAAAAGGTAAGCTGTAAGGCTCTGGAGGTATCCGAAATACCCGGTGCAAGAGTGTCATTAGTTATGAGCGGTGCGTTTGCAATAAAGTAAGGACCCAGCTGGTCAGCGGTTGTCACACAATTCACCTGCGCTATCAAAGGGGTTGCGAACAACAAAACTATACATCCTATCCAGTTTTTCATTTAGCTAATCACCTTTGGTTGCAAGTGTTCATGTTGCTCTAGAACCTGCAGTAAATCCTTTGCAATGGTTACTTTGAATTCTTTTACCGGCAACTTTATATCCAGCTTCTCCTCCGCATCTATCACATGCAACTTAACACGTTTCTTGCCCGGATGAAGCGACAGGAGCTCATGCAGTTCATCTACTAGTGGCGTTGTTAACCACTGCAGGTTCAATTTTATCTCAAGGCTCTTGCTGCTTTCCTCCAATACTTCTGACAGTAATCTAACCTCTGCAACATCGACACTCAAACGTTCAACAAAGCCTTCACCTTGGCGTTGATTAAATTTACGGCCGCGCGCTTTTATGTAGAGCAATTGTTCGTTATCGAAGAAATGTCGAAACTTAAGGTAATCTTCACCGAAGAGTTTGAACTCATAGTCCCCGTGAAAGTCCTCGAGTCGGAATATCCCCCAGCCTTTGCCCATTTTAGAAATCCTATGCTGCGCATCGGTAACTATACCCGCGACAGTTACTTCCCGTCCCAAGATGCTTTCTACTTGGTTCAAACGGCTCAAAGATGCGTTACAAAAGTATTTAATCTCCGTTCGATAATCATCCAGTGGATGAGAACTGAGGTACATTCCATTAATCTCTTTTTCCTTCTTAAGAGCAACAATAGAAGGCCATTCAGGTACAACTGGCATAGTGGGCGGCGGAAGTTCTTCGCCAGAACCTTCACCAAAAAGTGAGGCTTGGGCACTTTCTGCATCGTTTTTCTTGCCTTGTACGTATTTGATCGCTTTTTCCACAAAACTGCGTCCACCCTCCTCTTCTGAGAAGTACATGGCACGGTGCGTCCCCTCAAAGTCGTCCATGGCTCCGCCAAGAATGAGACACTCTATAGTTTTTCTATTGGCTTGACGGAGGTCTATTCGTTCAAGTAAATCGAAGAGATTTTTGAATTGGCCACCATCCTCGCGTTGCGATATAATCTCGCGCACAGCATTTTCACCAACGCCCTTCATACCGCCCATTCCAAAACGTACGGCACCTTTCGGGTTTACGGAAAAACGCAATAAACTTTCATTGACAGAAGGCCCTAAAACAGGTACGCCAATGCGGCGGCATTCCTCCATGAAGAAGGTTACTGTCTTTAGATCTGACATGTTATTCGATAATACGGATGCCATGAATTCAGCCGGATAATGTGCTTTGAGATAGGCCGTTTGAAAGGCTACCCAGGCGTAACAAGTGGAGTGTGACTTATTAAAAGCATACGAAGCAAAGGCTTCCCAGTCCTTCCAAACCTTTTCGAGAACGTCTCTATTGTGACCGCGTTCTTCCCCACCGTCCAGGAACATGGGCTTAAGCTTATCGATGATATGCTTCTGCTTTTTACCCATACCCTTGCGAAGAATATCGGCTTGACCCTTTGTAAAACCTGCCAGTTCCTGAGACAAAAGCATTACCTGCTCCTGATAAACAGTAATTCCATACGTTTCCTTGAGCTTGCCCTCCATGGCGTCTAAATCGTAAACGATCTCCTTTCTTCCGTGCTTCCGTTCAATAAACTCCGGTATGTATTCCAACGGACCGGGACGGTACAGTGCATTCATTGCGATGAGGTCTGCAAACTCTGTGGGCTTGAGTTCTTTCAAATATTTTTGCATTCCAGCACTTTCGTACTGGAAGATTCCCACAGTTTCTCCTCGTTGAAATAATTCGTAAGTTTTCGTGTCATCAAGCGGAAAACTATCCGGGTCTAAATCTACATCGTGACGTTGTTTAACCAAACGGCATGCCTCTTTGATAATGGTCAGCGTA
>JGI20158J14315_10001636_pt1 | contig 16238 bp, 18 predicted proteins | sample COG_08_FD_14315 | JGI IMG/M metagenome (IMG submission 14315)
ATGGAAACATTAAAGATACATAAGGAAGTAGCCAATCGGATTTTAGAACCATATGTTTGGGTTGAAGAGACAATTACTGTTGAAGCAAATGCTTTGAAAGAAATTGCCGAGCTTAGAATACATGTTGATGCACAAGAAGATGTGAGAAAAATTGTTGAAGAAATGGTGTATGAAATGGATAACAGTACATCAGTTCAATTAAAAGAAAATGATTGGCATGTGCCATATGTTGTTAGAATTACATCGGACGATAAAGAAATGGCATATAAAGATAATAATGGTAAGATGTTGACGGCAGACCAAGCAATTGTTTGTTCTGCTGCAAGATGTGCTAGAAGTTCTTATGCGAACCATGATAATAGTATGTCTAATTATGATAATGATGTTAAGTTGGCCGAAAGATTAGTTGGTTCAGAACCAATGCATCTATCACCATTTGAACATCAAGCGAGAGCATTTAATGATGAATCTGAGAGGGAATCAAATTCTTCAAACTTTCGTAATTTCTTTCAGCAAAGAAAGGCAATTGAAAAATCAATATGGCACTACGAAATCAATTCATGAAACCTGGCGAAACTACATTTCGCCAAAAAATTGAGTCTGTATGGAAATCCCCTAATAATACTATTTTAAAATATATTGAAAATAGTGTAGATGATAGGGGATTTCCCAATATCCAGAATTGGAAAGATTATAAAGAAGGTAAAGATGAAGTAGAATTATATTCTACTCTTATGTATTTTTTACTTAATAAGAAATTACCATTACCCAATGCTAATGAAAGTGAATATTCTATTCGTAGACTATTTTTTAAATTTAAAAATAGCACAGTAGCACCCTTTGTACATCATTATGACCTGGATAAACCATTAATTCATCGGTTATCAGGAAATAGAAATACTCAATATGAACATGATTATGATAATTGGAGTATGGGATTTTTTCCTCAACATATCACCGCAAATAAAATATCAAATTATTTTGCTGAAAATGAGAGAATGAAATGTGAGATTACAAATAGAGAAAGTCCTACATTTCTTTGGACAACTGAACATGGTATGTCTAGATTAATGGATTGTATTCGTAGAGTGGGTATTGATAATTTAAATGAGAAAAAACTTAAAAAAGCTTTTGGTTATGCAGGTCAAGTTGCCGCACAATTCAATGTGAACACTTCTAAAAACATTTATAATATTGTTAAAGGAGAGTCAATATTTGATATATCAAGTGGTTGGGGAGATAGATTAACTGGATTTTATCTTTCTAATAAAAAAACTTATATAGGCACAGACCCTAATTTAGAAATGTATGAGATTTACAAAAAAATGGCTTATACATATGAAAAATGGTTGGGTAATGATAATCCTAAGATTGTAGAACATGAAAACTTTTTTGAATTACATGGAATTAAAAATGTAAAAATTTATTGTTTACCTGCTGAAGATATTAATTATAAAGAAATTCCAAATATAGATCTGACATTTTCATCTCCTCCATATTTTAATAAAGAATTATATGGAAAAGATTCTAAAAACGAGGATAATCAATCTTGGAAAAGATATAATACAGATGATAAATGGCTTACAAATTTTCTCTATATGATACTTGACGAATTGATACCAAAATCAAAAACAACTATGATTAATATTACAGATGTAGGAACTGATGTACGTGTGAATCGTAAATGTATTTGTGATCCAATGGTTGATAGGTATCAGGATAAATTTGTTGGTATTGCTGGTTTTCAATTATCTCAAAATATGAATGTTGTGAGATATCTAAATGGACATTATACAGAACCAATTTGGACTTTTGGTGAAAATTTTATTCAAGAAAATAAAGTAAATTTAATGCAACTTTTTAATTAACGTTTAATCAATGAAGGAAATATGTGTCCTGCTTGTTATATTAACGGTTTATTATTACTTGTTTTTGGAACTTCTGGTCTTGCGCTCACAAATCATCCTATCATCATCATAATTGCTGTAGTACTTACAATTGGAGGATTCTGGTGGATGTGGATTGCTTATAAAAAAAATCGGGGTAAAGGCGGATTAGTTAAAAATTTAAAAACAACTTTAATATACATTCTTATATTTGCTGCTGGTTATTTGACAGCAGCATACCAAACTCATAGCTTCTGGGCACCAGTAGCTCATGATGAATCCGAAATGATCTTACACTGAGGAATTATGATACATCGTTTGACCGCAATTATTGATAAAGAGCGAACATGGGAAAAGGTTATCAATATAGATTACCTTTATGGATTTGAACCACACGCAGATAAAGATGGAATATACATTATCTTTCACACAAACATTGAGTATTTTAAATTTCATTATACTAGTATAGAATCAATGATGACTGATTATGAAAAACTTCATACTAATATATCGGAAAGTTTTAATCAAACACATACCGTAGTAGCGCCTATTGATGTTTCAAGTGAGAAAGAAAAAGACTTGATATTGGGATAATATGGAAAAATGGATATTCTTTTATATTTTTATATTTTCAATTGCCGCTATCGGATTATATTTTCTAGGAAGAAAATTATTTGTGAAACATTTAGAAAAATATGATAGAGAAAATGATTGACATTTGTTTGTGAATGTGATATAATAGTGAAAACGGACCTCTAGCTCAATAGGTTAGAGCGGCACACTCATAATGTGTAGGTTCTCGGTTCAAGTCCGAGGGGGTCCACCATCATCATATTTCTTACTAAAAATATACAATAAGGTATTAATGTTTTATACAAATGTGGCATTAGTAGGTAGTAAAATATACATGAGGTATATTGAAAATGGTGTAAGAAAACAAAATGATTTTTCTTTTTCTCCTGAGTTGTTCATAGAAAGTAAACGTGGTGAATACAGAGACTTATATGGTAATCGTTACAAAAGTGTGGAAGTTAGTAATGTAAGTGAAGCAAGAGAAAAAGTAAAAGAAGCATCTAGTGTAGTAAATGAAACTATTTGCGGAAATGCTAAACCAGAATTTGAATTTATACAAAAAAACTTTTCAAAAAACATTTCCTTTGATTCATCCCAAATCAATATAGGTTATCTAGATATTGAGGTATTTACAGATGGTGCATTTCCAGAGCCAGCTGCCGCAAAATATCCGATTAACGCTATATCATTTCGTATACATGGCATCACACATGCCTTTGGATTAACCTATGATAATGTCACATACAAGAGTAAAAAAGACGATGTTGTGGTTTATCTATATGATTCAGAAGAGAAACTTCTATCAGAGTTTGTAAACTTTTGGGGTAGATGTGAGTTGGATGTGATTTCTGGTTGGAATTCAAATAGCTTTGATATTCCTTATATTTGTCGTAGGATTGAAAAGATATTTGGAGAAAAGTATTTGAAAAAACTTTCTCCTTTCCACAAAGTATTTTCAACTGAACGTAAGAATGATTTTGGCAACAAAGAAATTGCATATAAAATTTATGGAATATCTCAGTTAGATTATCTTGCCATTTATAAAAAGTTCACATTTAAAAACCGAGAGAGTTATAAACTTGATTTTATTGCACAAGAAGAACTTGGTGAACGTAAGGAAGATGTCTCTGAGTTTGATAACTTATTTGATCTATATGAAAAAGACTTTGAGCTTTTCATGGACTATAACATTAAGGATACTGAACTTGTAGAAAGACTTGATGATAGATTAAAATTGATGGAAATTGCACTGACTCTTGCATATTTTTCTAAAGTTAATTATGAAGATATCTTTAGTCCAATGCGATATTGGGAAAATATTATACAGAATTATCTGTATGAAAATCAAATAGTTACTGCAGTTGAAAAGCCTGTAAATGAAAAGACAAAGAAATTTGAAGGAGCATATGTAAAAAATCCAATCGTAGGTAAACATGATTTCATGGTATCGTTTGACTTCACTGCACTGTATCCTTACATTCTTCGTACATTTAATATCTCACCAGAAACGATTCTTGGTATGCGTGATGATATTGATGTTACTACCATACTCAATCAATCTATAGATTTGTCTGATGAATATGAAAAAGATGTGACTGTTGCTGCAAATGGTGCGAGATTTACACGTAAACATACTGGATTTATTCCAGCACTGATTAAAAGAATGTTAGATTTGCGAGTTGATTCTAAAAAAGAGATGATTAAAACTCAACAAGCAATAGAAGAAATGAAAAAGAATGGAGCAAGTGCTAATGATATCAAAGACTTAGAGAAGAAAGCAGTCGCTTTGTTTAACATGCAACTTGTTGCTAAAGTAGCCGCTAACTCTTTCTATGGTATTTGTGGATTGAAATATTTCCGTTTCTATGACATTCGTTTAGCAGAAGCAGTAACTTATTCTGGTCAAGCCGCTAATCGTTTTGTAGAGAAAGCTATAAATGAATATCTAAATCGTTTGCTTGAAACTGAAGATAAAGATTATACAATCTATATGGATACTGATTCTTGCTATTTTGATTTAAGTGGAATGGTTAATAAGTTTGTTCCCAACAAGACAAAGCAAGAGCAAAATGAATTTGTTAAGAAAGTTGGTTATAGTAAACTGACAGAATGTATTGATAATGCTATTGATGTATTCAATAAGTATTTAAATGTACATGACCCCATTCTTAACATGAAAATGGAAGCCGTTGGTGGTGGAGTATTCATAGCTAAGAAAAAATATGTCATGTCAATTGTGCATATGGAAGGAGTTGATTATGCCAAACCCAAGTTAAAAATGACAGGTGTTGAAGCAGTTAAATCTTCTACTCCATCACCAGCTAGAAAAGCACTCACAGATTGTGCAAATATTCTTGTAACCGGCACAGAAGAAGAACTTATTGAATATGTCAATGAATTTCGCAACAGATGGAATAGTTTAGCTCCAGACGAAATTGCTTTGCCAACTTCCGTAAATGGAATACATAAATATCATATTGAAAATAATCAATATAAACTTGGTTGTCCAATACATGTAAGAGCCGCAATTAGTTATAATTATTGGATAAAAAAAGAAAAAATAGATAATTACTACTCAGATATCAAGGATGGGTCAAAAGCAAAATATATTTTTCTTATTGAACAAAATTATACAAAAGAGAATGTAATTGCATTCCCATCAAAACTGCCGAAAGAACTTGACTTACACTCAAAAATAGATTATAATGCTCAATTAGAAAGGTCTTTTCTCTCCCCTCTAAAAATTATGCTTGAACCAACTAATTGGAATTATGAGAAAACAGTTAATTTGATGGATTTATTTTCCTAACAAATATTTTATGAAGGATTATTATGTCTCAGTTTTTTAAAAACTATGCTAAGATGATGAAGAATGAACTTGCAACCATAGTAGGTGAGCAAGGTATTGCTGGTGATTGTGATGAGTTTCTTGATACTGGTTCTTATATGTTGAATGCGGTTTTATCTGCAGATATTTTTAAAGGTTTACCAAAGAACAAAACAATTGCGATTGCATCTGATTCTGGTATTGGTAAATCATTTTTTTGTGTATCAATTGCCAAACACTTTTTAGATAATTATCCAACTGGTTTTGTATTATATTATGATACAGAAAATGCATTCACTTCTGAAATGTTTGAAGAACGTGGAGTTGATACTGACCGGCTTATCTATGCTCCAATTGGATTTGTAGAACAATTTCGCCATGAGGCTACAAAGTTTGTACATGAATATAATGAATTACCGGAAGATGAGAAAGTTCCGTTTATTATGATTCTAGATTCAATTGGTAATCTTTCTACAGAAAAAGAATATGAAGATGCAATAAGTGGACAAAACAAGACGGATATGACCAAAGCAAGAATCACCAAGTCTGCTATTAGAACATTGAAAATTGAACTCACAAAAGCAAAAGCACCACTCATCATGACTAATCATGTATATTCTGAGATTGGTTCAATGTATCCACAAGAGATTATGACTGGTGGTAAAGGTCCACTATTCTTATCAGATGTAGTATTATTTTTATCTAAGCGTAAAGATAAAGAAGGAACAGTTCAAGTCGGTAATTTTATTAATGTACGAGCAAGGAAATCTAGATTTACAAAAGAGAATACATTAGTTGAAGTATATCTAAGTTTCAAAAAAGGAATTAATAAGTATCACGGTCTTCTACAGTTTGCAGACAAAGCAGGTGTTTTTAAGAAGATTGGTAATCGTTATGAAGTACAAGATGGAAGAAAATTGTATGAAAAAGCAATTATGGAAAATCCAAGTGAATTTTTTACACAAGAAGTTTTAGAACAAATTAACAAATATATTCATGATGAATTTTCTTATGGTGGTGATTATCAAGAAGAGCCGCTTGAAGATTTACATGAGGATGTTGTAGAAGAATAAGGAAAAATATGGAAGAAGAATCAATTGATTATAAAATAGTTAAAGATAATGATGAAAAATGGGCAATACTTATTAATAGTGGTAAGTTTAAACATTTTGTTTTTCGCATTGAACATCTAAGATTAACTTACAAAACAAAAGATGGCACACTAAAATTTGTAGAGAAATATGAAGATGTTCAAGATGAAGAAATTACTATGGATTTTCAATATGAATTATCTATGGTTCCCGAGAATTATAAGTCTGAAAAAAATGATCAAAAATTATTTGAAAATATAGCTGAAAATATTTTAATTGATATTTTAGCTAATCATCCTGATACTTATAGATTGGAGTCAGATGAACACAAAATTGATTTTAAACAACCTAATCAAGAATAAAACTTACGTTAATAAAGTTCTTCCATTTCTAAAACAAGAATATTTTGAAGAAAAATTAGAAAAGTCTATATTTAATTATATTTCATCTTTTGTTACTGAATACGGAACATTACCAACAGATAATGTAGTAGAATATTATGCAAGTAAAGATACTAAATTAAATGATGAAGAACTAGCAGATTTAATTTCTCTTTGGAATGAAGTAATAAATCAAGATACTGAGAACATGACAGTTGAATGGTTAGTTGATATCACAGAAGAATGGTGTAAAGAAAGAGCAATTTTTCTAGCTGTAAGTGAATCAATTACGATTATTACTGATGAGAAGAAAAAAGTTCAAAAAGGAACTATTCCTGAGTTGTTGAAAGAGGCACTTTCAGTTTCATTTGATACTAACGTTGGTCATGATTTCGTTGAAGATGCAGAATCTAGATTTGAATATTATCATAAAAAAGAAGCCAAAATTCCATTTGATATTGAAATGCTTAATAAAATTACAAAAGGTGGCTTTACAGATGGGACTCTTAACTTATTTTTAGGTGGCACTAATTCAGGAAAAACTTTGTTTATGTGTCATTTGGCATCTTCATATCTACATCAAGGTTATAATGTATTGTATGTAACTTTAGAAATTGCTGAAGAAGAGATTGCAAAAAGAATAGATGCCAACTTAATGAACATGAAAATGTCAGAAATTACAACAATAAGTAAAGATAATTTCTTGTCTAAAATTAATAAGATACGTGCAAAAACAATTGGTAAACTTAAAATCAAACAATACCCTCCCGCCTCAGTAAATATAAATCATTTTAGAGCATTACTGAATGAATTAAATTTAAAGAAAAGTTTTGTGCCAGATATTATCATTATTGATTATCTTGGTATATGTTTATCTGCGAGAGTTAAATCTGCCGAAAATTCTTTTAATTATTATAAATCAGTTGCAGAAGAAATACGTGGACTTGCTGTTGAAAGAAAAATACCAATCATTAGTAATCATCAGTTTAATAGGTCTGGTCAATATAGTACAGATGTTGATTTGGAAAATATATCAGAATCGCATGGTATCTCCATGACTGCAGACTTCATGGCAGCAATTATTGTCACTGAAGAATTTATTGAGGAAAAGAAGGTGATGATTAAACAACTGAAAAGTAGATATAATGACCCAAGTTATTATAATAAATTTATGATAGGTATGGATAGAGAAAAAATGAGATTATATAATTTAGAAGATGAGGACATCATAGAAACAGTAACGAAAAAAGAGAATGTTGTTTCTAGACCAAAAGTAGATATAGACTTTACATAAAAGAGGAAATATGTCATATGAAGGAGAATTGAAATTTACTACAGCAGGCGATTTTATGAAAAAACAAAAACAAACTTTTGTAGTTGGACAACCAAGATTTTATAGCAACCCACAAAAAAATATTGTGAGAAAAGAAATTTGGGATGATGCTGAAAGTATGAATGATGATTTGGTGAGTTACTGGAATGAAAATGTAGAGAAAGAAGATACTGTGATTGTAGTCGGAGAATTACTTCATATTGAAGTTGATTCTATTTTACAGAAATTGAATGGAAAAATTATTTTTGTCAAAAATAAGACAGATGCTTTAACTAAATATGTAGACGATAAATCAGTAACTACAGTGAACAGCTTAGACTTGCTATTTAATAATGAATCTATTTATATTACTAATTATTTAGAACATATAAATATAATAGAATCTAATTTAATTATTACATCTGACAGTTCTGTTTTAGTAGATAAAGTAAATGATAAGTATGTTTACTATAGAGATCATAAAGGTGTAACAAGATTTATTAATAATTTATCAATTCCTATATTTAACGTAAATATAGAATTATGGAATTATAAACCGGTAAATATAGATACAATCTTAAAGTTTTATTCAGAATATAGAAATCATAACACAAATTAAAAAAATGAAAAGTTATAATCAATTTGTTGCAAGTATCTTATTAGAAAAGAAAAAGAAACCCAAAGATGATGATGTTGATTCAGACCTTTTTTTAGATGATGAGGATGAGGAGAACGAAGAAGAAGAAGATCCTTCTGCGGAAGAGAATTCATCTGAAGAAACGGAAGAAATAGAAAATGATGAGCCATCAGACGATGAGAACAAGAAAGATGAATTTGATGCGAATGATGAAGAAAAAGTAAAAATTTCTAAAACGGATACTGAAAAGGAAGCACTAAAAAATGTTTCTAGTGATGTTGTAGATTCTGATTCTGAATTAAACGCAGATGAAGTTGAAGATAAAATTGAAGATGAGATAGATTACTTAGAAAATGATAAAGAAAGAAACGAAAAACTTTCTTATAAAGATAAAAAAGAAGAAGAAGAAAAACAAGCAAAAGAAAAAAAAGAAAAAGAAAATAATAGAACTAAAATTGTTATAAATCCTAATATTACAGAACATTTAAATAGATGGTAATCTAAAATGGCATCATCAAACGATAGAAAAATCTCACAGTTACCTTTTGCAAATACAGTAAATGACGATACTACATTTGTTGTTGTTAGCGATATTAGCACTATACCAAAAAACCAAAGAACTAATACCCAAGTATTATTTCACCAAGTTCCAGTACCAGTAACTGTTGGTAAAGAATTAGATGGTAAGGATGTTATTTTTAATACTACTCTAAGCGCAACAAATAAACTCCATTTTGATGCATCAGATGGTGATTTATCTCTTGGTAGAAATTTAACAGTAGCTAATAATGTGACAGTTGCAAATGATTTAGTAGTAAATGGAACCGCACATTTGGGACTAATTAATCCTTCATTTGCCGATATGGAACTTAGTGGATATTTAAAAGTTGGTGCATATACTACAGTGGAAGGACTTTTAACTGGAAATGCAAATACAGTATTTAATAAAAATACTATGGTAGGTGAAGATTTAACTGTTGGTGGTAAAATTACTGCAACGGGAAATGTTAATACAAATGGTTCTTTAATCAGTAATGTTGTAACTTCAAATACAATTAATAGTACAGATTTAGTTGTAACAAATTCAATTACAGGAGCACAAAGTATAACATCTGAGACAGCATTTGTTGAAGATATTACTGCTAATAATTCTGTAATTGCTAATGGATTTATTAGAAGTTTGGGAAATGTTTACGGTACAGTTGCTAATTTTAATAGTTTGGATGTTGTAACAAATGCACAAGTAAATCAAACACTTACAACTTTAAATTTGAATGCTGTTAATAATGTAACCGTTTCTAATTTATTAACAAGCTTAAATATTTCCGCAACAGATTTAACTTCAGCCAATGCTACAATTACTAATTTAAATTCTACTTTACTTACATCTGTTGATGTGGAAACAAATAATGTAAATGCAATTGCAATTACCGCTCAAACTATTAGTACAGATTCTTTTATTATTGATACAATTGATGCTAATAATTTAGTTGTGGATTCTTTATCAGGAAACACAGTAAATACAGACCATGTGTTTGTTTCTAATTTACAAATGGAAGTACATTCTACACTACCTTCACCAACTCCTTACGATGAAGGTACTTTAATATTATTCTATGATGCTGCCAATCCCAATCCTACTTATTCATTAAAATTAGCGACACCTGCTGGATGGCAAACTGTATTCTTAACATGAGATAATGATTGAAATAACAGATGAATCTTTTTATTATTATACATTTAGTAAACTTAAATCTAAGTACATAGAAGAAACAGAATTTAAAAATTTATTAAAACATATAGTTTATATAAAAAGGCTTTTAAAAAAATATAAGGATAATTCAAAAAATATTAATATTAATTTATTATTAAATCATTTTATTGTAATATATAATGAGATAGAAATAAATTCAGCTACATTAATATTGTTTTATAAAATTAATAAGATGTATTATCCTCAATTAAAAACTATTTTATTAAATTTAAATAAGATTGATAATAATAGTACACTTCAAATAAATGAAGATACAATTATAATGTCTGATATTCTCATTGATACCGAATTAGAAAAAATCTTAAATAAAATATTCTTATGAATTTTATTAAAAATTTCAATTTTAAAAATCAGCTAGATAAATTTCTTGTGCATGAAGAAGATGGTGGTGGAGCAGAAGGAGGAAGCGCATCTGGACCAAACACCGTTGCTGCTGCTGGATTACCGACAAGCGGAGATGATGCCTTTAAAGGAGCAACATATTCTAATTTAGAAGGTGCAACTACTGGATATTATTATGATTTTTCTAAAAAGAAAAAGAAAAAAAGAAAACTCAAAAAATCTTTCTTAGATTATATGCTACCTTCTGGTAAAGCTTCTTCTTTTGTAAAGGAAGAAAAAAGCTTTACCGTTGATTTTGCAATGAATATTAATAAAGAAGAATTGAGTAAATTATTTGGTGAATCTATTTACGAATTTGGTGAAAATAAGTACACAGTAAAATTTTACAGAAAGGGAGAAAATTATCGTTTTGGTAAAATGTTTTTTGTGGGTAATAACGGATTTTGTATGCGATTTAATAAAGCAAAGAACAGTAAAAACAAAATTGATAGTATTTCATTTTGGAACAAATGGTCTACAGAAATCATCAATCAAGATTTGAATTTTAGTATTACACCAGATGCAGATGTAATAACCGATGGGTTAAGTTTAGAAAAATGTTTTGAAGTTGCTAAACAAATATTTAAAAATAGAAAGCCGAGATTTGTTAAAATTGAAAACATTCGTATAGAGAAAAAGGGGAAGGTAGCAAATAAAGAATTTGAAAAAGAATTAGGAGAAAGTGGAAAAAAATCAATTAGTTTTACGGAATTACTTGACTTTGCTCTCAATAATGGGTATACTGTAAAGGAGCCTTCTGATGGTTCTTTGGATATAAATCTCATAGTTCCAATGAAAATTCCCAATAAAGAATATGTGATGCCCCATCACAACGAATATAAGAAAACAATGGATGTTGAAAAATTTGTCGATGATGGTAAATTATTGTTAACTCCTGTCAATGTTCAAAATTTTGTTTCTAATGCTCAACATGCAGAAGAAATTTTAGAATTTATTAGAAGTCTATTTAAAGACAATTTAATTAATAATTTGTCTTTTGAAGCAATCGTTTTTGCTTCAAAGGTTAGAAAAAGCAATCATCCTAATTGGTTAAAACTTTTAGTACCTAAAATGTAATTATGAAAAAAGTTAGTTCTGGTTTAGTGATAACGGATGGAAAAGTAGTTTTGGGTTGTAAATCATATAAATGGGATTTACCAAAAGGAGAAATAGAAAAAAACGAAGAACCTATTGACGCAGCAATACGTGAAACAAAAGAAGAAACTGGATTAAGCGTTAATAAAAAAAATTTAATAAAGTTGGGTTTTTTTGATTATACAAAACACAAAGATTTGTGGTTATTTTTATATGCACCTAAAAATTTACCAGATACTTCAAATATGAAATGTACAACATATTTTGAAGATAAAGATGGTAATGAAACTTTAGAAATAACAGGGTATCGTTATATTAATTTTAAATATTTGGAAAGATTTTATTATCGTTCAATTTGTAAAGTTTTAAGACAAATTGAAAAATCTTCTATTTTTTCTAACTACTTCCAAGGAGTAAAGTAATGAATCATCTAGCTGCACTTTTAAATGTAATGGAATCAATTGAACTTGACAAAGAACTAGGCATTCAAATTTTTAAAAATTATATTACAGAATATCTTCAATTGATTCATGAAGATAAAGCGCCTTTTTCCGAAAAAGATTTTGAAATTATGAAAGAGGTGGCCATGTCACTCGGCTTGAATCCTGAAGAATTTGAAAATATTTTCAATGTGGCTGATGAAGAAGATGCTAGTTATGATAAATATGATGCGCAAGTAGATAATGTTGTTAAAGATTTGCCTCCTGGTTCTACTGAGTTTACTAGCTATTTAAATCGCTGGGTATCTCCAAATTCTCCCGATGCTAATTATTTGTTCTAAAACTCATGAAAACACATTCATTTTTAAAATTTAAAAAAGATATAGAAAATTTATTAAATTATAAACTTGTTGAAATTGAAGAAGTCACCCCCACTATTAGGCCTGTATTTCAAAGAATTAATGATGATATGCCTTATTTAACTGAAGAAAAAATAGAAGACGCATATTTAAATGATAAGATATCTCAGAAAACTTTGAAATTATTAGAATGGCTTGCAATAAAAGAAAATTTAGATGTTGCGGAAAACATTTATTTAAATAACAAGCAAAAATATGAAGAAATATCATGCTTACTTGAAAGTGTGAATTGTGATTTTATAACATTTATTCGTAATTTGATTAAAAAACATGAACAAGCGATCTCTAGTAGAGAATAAATCAATTCAAAAAGAATTCCTCCAACGTCTTTCTCTCACTCTAAGAAACTTTAAATGGAAATCAAACGGAGCTAATTTCTCCTGCCCTATTTGCGGGGACAGTAAAAAAAGCGAAACAAAAGCAAGAGGGTATATTTTTGAAAAGGAAAATTTATATAATTATTTTTGCCATAATTGTGGTTTTAGTTCTAATTTTTCTTTCTTTTTAAAAACAATTAATTCTATATTACATACAGAATATATTAAAGAACTTTTCTTAGATAAAAGAAGAACAGATAATCTAATGAACTCTGTAAAACCAAAGGCAATACCTTCCGATAAAAAAATAATTTCGTATATAAAAGCACCTTCTATTGATTCATTAAATGAAAATCATATTGCTAAATTATATGCAAAAAGAAGAAAAATACCTGAAAAATATTTAAAAGAATTATTCTATGTAAATTCTTTTGGAAGTTGGGTTAGGAAAAATTATGACCCCAACTATTCAGGAAATGATGATGAAAGAATTATAATTCCTTTTTATAGTGGAAAAAAACAATTAGTAGCATTTCAAGGTAGAGCATTATCAGGTAATACAAGATTAAGATATATAACAATCAAATTAAATGATAATGCACCAAAAATATATAATTTTCATAATGTCAATATAAACAAAAAGATATATATTGTTGAGGGTCCGATAGATGCAATGTTTTTACCTAATGCAATTGCAGTTGCAGGTTCAGATGTTTCTAAAGTTCTAGATAAATTAAATTATGACTTTGTTTTTGTTGCGGATAGAGAGCCAAGAAATCCAGAAATTGGCAAAAAAATTGCAAACATGATTGAACGTAAATATAAAGTAGCCCTATTACCAGAATCAATGCGTGGTAAAGATATAAATGAATATATATTAAATGGATTCACAATAAATCAGATTGTACAAATGATTGACCGTTTCACGTTTGAAGGATTACAAGCAACTTTCCAACTTAAAATGTGGCAGAAAATCTAATATGCAAAGTTTCAAAGAATATTCTGTGATAGAAGAAAACATAGGTCTTAGAACATCTGAATTGTTTAGTAGAATTCAAAAAGGTGTTGATGAACTGGCTGAAAAATATAGTTCAAAAGAATATGATGACGATATCAAAGACATTTATAAGATAGCAACACCAGACATAAATAGAATCTATAAGATTAAAAATTTGAATTTGACTTATAATTATTTAAAGGCATTGATTGAGTACGGCCTAAAGACCTCACCTAAAAATACTATTGGTGGTAAAGTTGAAAACATAATTAATGTACTCAAACCAATCCTAAAATCTCGGAACTATAACTATAATAAGAAGAAAAAATTACATTCTATTTCTTCCTATAAAATGAAAGAAATTGAAGATCTAGATATGGATAAAGAGAACTATAGTTTGAATGATTTGAGAATAAGATTGAAAGTAATTTGAAATCTTAGATTTGATAAATATAATCACAACAACTTTTCATAGAGTTATAATAAATGTCTACATATTCGGATGCAGTAACCGCATTGGGTAATCCTTTAAAATTAGAAATTGTAACCAATGGAGGTAACTATCTTATACAAAATACAAGTGTTCAGGTGACATCAACTACAAATGGTATAGTTATCAAGGATACAAATGGAACTGCAAATGTAGTTTATATTGCACACTCTCAAGTTGTTAGTGTGCTAAAAAAATAAATTTTTACTAATTAAACCCATATAACTTAACATAAAGGAAAAATGTAGAAATACGTTTTAATGGATTCGTTTATTCTTTTTTCAACATTTTAACATCGAGAGGATAGCATATATGAGTGCCCGGATACTTTCAATGCCTCAAGGTAATAATAAAGAGTTTCATGGAATAGAAATAAGTGAACACCGAAGTGAAAATTTATCAGAAATGGCGAATAGAATGTTAACCCAATTTTATTGTCGTGATAATGAAACTCCGCAAGAGGCTTTTGCAAGAACTGCAATTTGTTTTTCAGCCGGTGATTTAGATTTGGCACAAAGAATATATGATGCGGTATCAAAAGGTTGGTTCATGTTTGCATCACCTGTTTTATCTAATTCAATATTACCAGGTGAGAAGGCAAAAGCAATGCCAATCTCTTGTTTCTTGTTAGACATTCAAGACAATTTAGATTCTATTATAGACCACTCAACTGAAGTGAGATGGTTATCAGTAAAAGGAGGTGGAATCGGAGCTAACTGGTCCAAAGTTCGTTCTGTCTCAAATAAAGCTCCTGGACCAATGCCATTCCTCCATACAATAGATGCAGATATGATTGCCTATCGGCAAGGTAAATGCTATCTTCCTACCACACTAGTACTTACAGATCATGGATGGGTTGAATTTCAAGACTTAGATGCATCAATGAAAATTGGACAAGTATTTCAAAATGGTGTAATCAAATGGGTAGAACCAAGTGAGATTGTTGTTGAACAACATCAAGGTAAGATGTTACGTTATACAGACGATAAAGATATTTGTATCACAGTAACACCAGATCACTCAATGGTTGTTTATGATGAGTTTGATATACCAGAAAAAGTAAGAGCAGATGAATTGATGAATCACAGTGATAAGAAAATTGCATTTGTTGATGGATTAAATGCCACAACATTGCGTAGCGCATATGATGGATTTATTCCTGTTAGTGAACTTACTCTATATGAAACAGATTATGATGGATTTGTATATTGTGCAACAGTACCAGAAGGTAGACTAGCGGTGCGTGATTCTCAAAAGTTTAGAGCAATTGTTTGCGGAAACACACGCAAAGGTTCGCTTTGTGCATTTCTTGATATATCACATCCAGATATAATTGAATTTATAAACATGAGAGTACCAACGGGTGATATTAACCGTAAGAATCTAAATCTTCATCACTCTGTAAATATCACAGATGAATTCATGAGAGCAGTAGAACGTGATGAGATGTGGGATTTAGTTGACCCTGAAGATAAAACGGTGCGGGATACACTAAGAGCCCGTGAGCTATGGGAAATGATTATTGAGACAAGATATCGCACTGGTGAACCAAATATACACTTTATAACTGAATCTAACAGACATCTTCCTCAACCACTGAAAGACAAAGGTTTAAAAAT
>JGI20158J14315_10001638_pt1 | contig 16226 bp, 19 predicted proteins | sample COG_08_FD_14315 | JGI IMG/M metagenome (IMG submission 14315)
TATGACGATAGTGCAGGAACACTTACTATTTCGGCAACAGAAGATGATCTATCAAACAATGATACAGATGATTTGTCTGAAGGTTCATCAAATCTTTATTTCACAAACGAAAGAGCTCAAGACGCATTAGGAACAGCTTTAACTATGGGAACTCAAACTCTCATAACTGTTACCTACGATGACACTAATAATAATTTTGATTTTGTGGTAGATAATGATTTATCTAATTATGATAATTCAACTTCTGCATTTACAACTTTGGCCAGCTTTAGTGGTGGTACAAACATCAGCTTTAGTTCAGGAACAATTGCATTTGATAATACTTCTGATCTTGATATGGGTGGTAGAAAAGTTCTATTTGGTAATGTGTATTCAGCAGAAGGTGATCTACCAAGTGCTTCAACTTATCATGGTATGTTTGCTCATGTTCATGGAACTGGTAGAGCTTACTATGCACATGCAGGAAATTGGGTAGATTTAATTGGAGCTAATGAAATAGGATCAGGACTTACTTACTCCTCAGGATCACTTACAGCAGACTTCACACCTACTAGCACAGACACAGTTACTAATAAGACAATTAATTTTGAAGACAATACTGCAATAGTCGAATTTGCTGTAACAGTTTCAAACTCTGGATCTGGTAATAAATATTATCTAGATGGTGAAGAAGCTGCGAGTATACAATTAGTACCAGGCATAACTTATAGATTCGATTTATCAGATTCATCTACAAGTTCACATCCATTCTTATTATCTACAACAAAGGATGGTTCTCATAACAGTGGATCGTCATATACTACTGGTGTAACTACAAATGGATCTCAAGGATCTTCTGGTGCATATGTACAAATTACTATAAACGCTGCAACATCAGACACTCTATATTATTACTGTTCAGCTCACTCTGGTATGGGTGGAGATGCAGTTGTATCAATAGCTGGATCTAGTTTATCTGCTAGTGATACAGACGATTTGACCGAAGGTAGCTCTAACCTTTACTACACAGACGCAAGGGTTAGAGGTGCAGTTTCGGTAACTGACAGTGGTGGTGATGGATCATTATCTTACAACAGTGGATCTGGCGTATTTACATATACAGGTCCTAGCGCTAGCGAAACAAGAGCGCACTTCAGCGCAGGGACAGGTGTTGCTTTATCATCTGGAGAAATAAGCATAGGTCAGGCTGTAGGCACTACAAGTGATGTAACTTTTAATGATTTAGTAGTTTCTGGTGATCTTACTGTAAGTGGTACTACTACAACTCTAAATACAGAAACATTGACAGTTGATGACAACATAATTGTATTAAATAACAATGTTACAGGTTCACCTACAGAAAATGCAGGTATTGAAATAGAGCGTGGTAGTTCTACTAATAAAACTTTGATCTGGAATGAAACTGATGACAAATGGACTGTTGGATTAGAAAGATTTGACGCAGGCAGTATCTACTCAACATTTACAGGAAACTTAACAGGTAATGTAACAGGAACAGTTTCCTCAATAGCTAATCATGATACTGATAATTTGTCAGAAGGATCTTCAAATCTTTACTTTACTGATGAAAGAGTAGATGACAGGGTAAATGCTTTACTTACAGAGGGAACTAATGTATCACTTACTTATGATGACAGTGCTAATACACTAACAATTACCTCTACCGATACAAACACACAACTTTCACAAGAACAAGTAGAAGATTATGTAGCAGGAGTTATAACTGCTGGTACAGATATATCCGTCACTTATGATGACTCAGCAGGAACATTAACAATTGCTAATACTGCTTCTTTAAGTACAGAACAAGTACAAGATATAACAGGCGCTCAAATTGTCACAAATGGATCGCATACAGGTATATCTTTTTCTTATGATGACGCAAATGATGGCGCTATTGACGCAACTGTATCTTTATCAGGATTTAGCACAAGTGATTTATCAGAAGGAACAAATTTATATTATACAGATGCAAGATTTGATACAAGATTAGGAACTAAAGATACTGATAATTTAAGTGAAGGATCAACTAACCTTTACTTTACTAACGCTAGAGCAGACGCAAGAATTGCTGCTGCTAATGTCAATGACTTAAATGATATAATATTTTCTGATCCTACATCATCAGATGACGCAAAAGTCATTTCTTATAGTGATACATCAGGTGGTTTTGTATTGTCATCTCTTGCAGGATTGTCTGGATCTGGTGAAGTAAACACAGCTTCTAACTCCAATGTCGCAGGTGTTGGTGTATTTAAACAAAAGACAGGTGAAGATCTTGAATTTAGAGGTATCAATGCTGGATCAACGAAAATTACAGTTACAAATGATACTTCTAACGATGAAATAGATATAGATCTAGGTACTGTATCAATTGATCACTTATCAGATGTAGATACTACTACTTCTGCACCTACAAGTGGTCAAGCACTTAAATGGTCAGGATCACAATGGGAACCTGGTGACGCAAGTTCTCAAGTATCACAATTAACAGATGTAACATTAACTTCTTTAGCAACTGATGATCTCCTTGTGTATAACGGAACTAACTGGGTTAATACAACACTTGATACTGATGATGTTGCTGAAGGATCGACAAACCTTTACTATACAGACGCAAGAGCGCAAGCCTCTATAACAGGTGGAACTGGAATATCTAATACTTCAGGAACAATAGCAGTTGACTTTTCTGAGTTTGACACAGATAGCATTACAGAGGGATCAACTAATCTTTTCTATACAAATGCAAGAGTTCAATCATACTTATCAGGTGGTACAGGTGTAACACTTAATGGATCTGGTGAGTTCAGTATTGGACAGGCTGTTGGTACTACTGACAATGTAACTTTCAATGATATGACTGTATCTGGTAACTTTACTGTTTCTGGTACTACAACTACTGTCAACACAGAAACAATTAACCTAGCAGATAATACAATAACTCTAAATTCCAATGCTACTGGTTCAGCCAGTGAAGATGGTGGTATTGAAATTGAGAGAGGTGATGACACTAACAAAACACTTATATGGAACGAAACTACTGATAAGTGGACAGTTGGATCTGAAACTTTCGTTGCTGGAACTTTTGAGGGTGAGGCAACAAACATACAAGCAACTGCAATTACAGATCTAACAGAGGATACTTCCCCTGCTGAAGGTGATTATTTAGTTACTTATGATGTAAGTGCTAGTTCTTTAAAGAAAGTTCAAAAATCAAACATTGCAGCAGCAGTCAGCTTTAGCGTAAATGATGAATTACCACTTACACTTGCTGACAGTACCTCGGATCCTATAGAATTTACAAATGTTGGGACATCAGCAACAGATCTTGATCTAACACTTGCAGATGGAACTGTTGATCCAATAAACATTACAGGAACTTCAAACTCTGCAACAACATTTAGAGATGGCGATACAGATACATTTATTAGAGTAGAAAGTTCTAATACTGATAATGATGAAATAGAAATGCACACAGCAGGTAGCGAAAGAGTCACTATCGATAGCACAGGTGTTGTAGATATAGCCTCAGCTAAATTAGAAATAGCAGGTGCAGCAGGTAGTGCTAACCAAGTTTTAACTACAGATGGCTCTGGAACAATAAGTTGGGCTGACGCAGCAGGTGGCGACTCAGATAAAATTGAAGACGCTGATGGCGATACAAAGATACAAGTAGAAGAATCATCTGATGAAGATAAAATAAGATTTGATACAGGTGGCACCGAAAGATTAGTTATAGATTCTGGTGGTGCTGATTTTTCTGTTCCTGTTATACCACCTAATTTAACTACAACACAAATTGATGCTTTAACAGGTATGACAGGTGGCGAGATTACATATGACACAACTTTAGACAAACTTAAATTATATAATATTGGAAATACAGAATGGGAAACAATTTCAACTGAAGGAAGTTCTGGTATAACAGCAACAGGTGGTACTACTCAAACTTATACTGTTGATGGAGTTAATTATCAATCACATACATTTACTTCTTCAGGAACTTTCCAAGTGACAGCCGCAGGTGCTAGTTCAACTGTAGATGTATTACTCATAGCAGGTGGAGGCGCTGGTGGTGCAGACAACGCAGGTGGTGGTGGTGCAGGTGGATTGCTCACACAAACAAGTCTTTCTGTTTCTGCACAAAACTACTCAATAGTTATTGGTGCTGGTGGTTCAAAAAGTACAAGTACTGATGGTAATGGTGCTGCTGCTACATCTGGTACTAACACAACAGGATTTAGCTACACAGCTACAGGTGGAGGTCAAGGTGGTTCTGCTGGTACTGCTAACAACGCAGGAAATGGTGGTAGTGGTGGTGGACTACAGGGTGCTGAAATATCTGGTTCTGCTGGTACAGGAATTTCTGGACAAGGTAATAATGGTGGAGGTTCTAACAACACAGGTGGTGGTGGTGGAGGTGGAGGTGCAGGCGCAGCAGGTACCTCAGCTACTTCTGCTGTTGGTGGCTCAGGTGGTAATGGTTTAAATAATGATTACCAAACAGGTTCAGATATTGCTTACGCAGGTGGTGGTGCAGGAGGAAATGATAATAGTAATAACACTAATGTTTCTGGTGGCTCAGGTGGAGGTGCTGATAGCCCAGGTCAGGATGGAACTCCTAGTGCTGGTGCTGCTAATAAAGGTGGTGGTGGTGCAGGGGGAACACACACAGGAAATGTTGGTTCAAATGGAGGTTCAGGAATAGTGATAGTGAGGTATACAATATAATGGCACATTTTGCAAAAGTTTTAGATGGAGAAGTTTTAAAAGTCATAGTGGCTGAAGAAGAATTTTTTGATACATTTGTTGATGATTCTCCTGGAGATTGGATTCAAACATCTTTTAATACTTGGGGTAATCAACATTTAGAAGGTGGAACACCACTTAGAGGTAATTTTGCAGGTGTAGGTGGAATATATGATGAAGAAAACGATGTCTTTTATGGTCAATCACCATTTCCTAGTTGGATTTTAGATACTAATACTTGGTTATGGGAGCCACCAATAGAAAGACCTGATGATACACAAGATTATATTTGGAATGAAGAGGCATATCAATCTGATAATACAACAGGTTGGGAACTTAGAGAATAATGGAAGTATTTATAACATTTCTAGCAGGTTTTTCACTAGGTTGGGGTAGTGCTTGGATTGCTAGAACCTTACCCTTTTTAAAAGCCACAGATCACGAAAGTTTAGAATATAATAATGTTGGTGGGAAAACGCTTGTGGATTACATAGATCCCAAGTTTGATCCAGAAAACTATTTAAGAAAAGGTAAATAATTATGGCTGATAGACAACAATTACTTAGAGTAAAAATGACTGGATCTGATTCATCAGGTCTAGCAGAATTTCAAGATGGTCATGTTGATGGCGGTCCATTAGTACCTGCGTACACAGAATCACAAAGAGACGCAATTACATCTGCAACAGAAGGTATGGTTATATACAATACTGACGATGATCGACTAGAAGTAAGAACTTCAAGCGCTTGGTTGCAATTAGATATTGGTGATGTGACAGGTGTTACAACAAGTGCCACTTCAGGAATATCTGGTGGTGCAACAAGTGGGGCAGTATCGATCTTAATAGACGCAACAAGACTTACAGATGGAACATCAATAGATGTAGACGAAGATAATGATCTAGTCATGCTATATGATAATTCATCTACATCAATGGTAAAAGTAAATCCAGTACAACTATTCACAAATGAATCGTTGCTCTGGATGGGATTATAGGAGAATAAATGGCAGTATATAACGCAGCTGAGTTAGCCGAAGTAACTGCACTTGGAACATCTGAAGCAGAAATTTTCAGTAATTCTAACAAGTGTATTATTAAGCAAATTATGTTGGCTAACTATACAGCAACAGACAGAACAGTAGAAATCAAAGTTATTCCTACAGGGGATACAACTGGTGACCAACATATCATTTTTGGTGATATAACTGTTCAAGCAAATACAACTACAACTATTGATTTAGCTATGGTTATACCTGCAAGTGCTTCTGTTGCTGCATTATGTTCAGCAGCAACTTCAGTCAATATACATGTTTCTGGTGTAGAGGTAAGCTAATGCCTGAAATACAAGTACCTGAGCCAATCTTTTTGGATAGATTAGGTGGCGATGAGATATATGGTTATGGGCAAGATGGTGATGTTACCCTTGCTGCAAATACGACATTGGCTCGTGATATGTATTACAACGATTTATCGATAAACGCCAATGTCACATTAGATACTAATGGGTATCGTGTTTTTGTAAGAGGTACATTGACATTTACAGACAGCACATCTCGTATAGGTAGATTTTCAAATAAATCAAACACTGGAACTCTTAAAGGTGGTTTTGATAAAGGTGTGGATGCAACAGACACTTTAGGTGGTAGATCTTCAGAGCAAACAGATGGAGAACACTCTGGCAATACTTTCTTTGATGGTGAAAACGATTTCTTTAACTTATCAGTAGCATTAGCTGGTCAAAAGTTTGATCAATCTACTGAAACTTTTAAATTTTTAGGTGGTGGATCAGGCGCATCTGATGGTGCAGTAACAGGAAACGCTACTGGTGGCGCTGACGGAGGTGACACTGACTGGTCTGATTATCAAACTGTAGGTGCAGATGGTGGAAAAGGTGCAGATGGTAACTCAGCAACAGCAGGTACAGGTGCAGTAGGTGGTGGAGTAGTTTTAGTCGTAGCTAAATCTGTTACAGGAAGTGGAACAGTAAGAGCTGACGCAGATGATACTGTTGCTTCTCAACAAGGTGCAGATGGCGCACCAGCTCCAGACGCACAAACACCAGGAAATAACTATTCTTATCCTGGTAATACTAATCCAACAAACTATGGTGCAAACTATGGTGCAAACTATGGATCAAACTCTGGTGCAAACTATGGATCTAATCCAACGAACTCTGGATCAAACTCTACAAACTATGGATCTAATCCAACAAATTATGGCTCTCATACACATTATCACTGGCACCCAAGTCCACCCATAAATAACTATGCAACAGGTTTTTATCATTACCACTATGCACATACGCATAGTTATCCTGGTAGTAACTATTCATATCCTGGTAATAACTATTCGTATCCAGGAAATAACTATTCATATGGTTATAGCTATGGGTATTCATACGGATACTCTTATGGCTATTCATATGGTGGTAACAATAATCCGACAAACAACGATACCAACCCAACAAACTATCATCCTGGTGGTGCTGGAGGATCTGGTGGTACAGCTTCTCAATCTTATAACGCTGGTGGTGGTGCTTTAGTATTTGTAACAGGAACAAAACCTTTGCCAACAGGTTTAACATTGGCAGCTGCGGCTGGAACAGGTGGATCTGGTTCTGCTACAGCAGGAACAGTTGTTACTGTGTTCAATATTGCAGCGACAGATACAGATCCAAGTAGTTAGGAGTAATTATGTCAATTATAGAAATAGGTCAAGTACCAAGCGATTTTGAAACTTTCGATGTGATCCCTGATAGCATTTATGGATCAGGTATGGACGGAAATGTTACTATCTCATCTAATACAACTCTGACTAGAGATATGCACTATAACAATTTAACAATAGATCCAGGTATTGTGTTAGATACAGCAGGATATAGAGTTTTCGTAAGGAATAGTTTAGGAATGGCACCAACATCAACTAATCAATCTGATACAAAAATTGGAAGAGTCGGTGGAGTTTCGACATCAGGAACTCTTAGAGGTGGTGCAGTCGCAGCGGTAACAAACTCTCTTGGTGGTAATGGAAATGGATATACAGCTACAGCACCTACTGTTGGAGCAGAGTATTTTAACCACCCAGATATTGCTATAGAGGGCGTAATAGTTCATGGTGGTCAAACAACACCAGCAGCTCTACAAGGTGGTGCAGGCGATAATGTCAATCATGGTGGTGGCATTGTAGTACTTTGTGCAAGAAAATTACAGGGCTATGGAACAATAGAAGCTAGTGGTGAGACAACAACTGGTGGTGGTGTTATATTTATTATTTCTCAAGATCTACCACTAACAGGTATTGTTACGGATGTAACTGGTTATGCAAGTGGTACTGTAAAAACATTTAAGGTATAACAATGTCTACTGTTCGCATTTATTACAGTAGAGAAGATCAAGATTATGATAATTATAATCTTTGGTACATGCCTGGTCGACACATGGGAAACCCTGATTTACTAGATCCTGATCATACTTATCAAAATCTATACAATGAAGCACCCAGAATAAAGAAAGACTTTACTGTTTCTGGTAATTATGGATATGTAGATGTCGATCTAAATGGTGCAAACAATTGTGATTTCTACATTAGGCGTAAAGACTTTTTATATGACTTAGACGAAAATGTAACATATGATCCTGAGTCAATATTTTGGATGACTGGATTTATATACTCTATACAAGAAAATTTATATGACGATGTTTATGTGAAAGAAAACAAACCATACCTATATAAAGATAGTTTTTTTCAAGCAATATCACCAATGGCAATAACTTTAAGTGGTGATGATAGTTATACAGATACAGATGATATTTTACACGAAGATGGTAGAGAACATGGAGAAGAGGGCGAAGGTTGGTGGTGGACACATTACAAAATATTCAATACACACGAAAATTCTACTACAATAGAAATACCACAAAGTGTTCTTAATCAAATATTAGAGAACGAAAATATGGACACAATCATGACCATACTTATGTTAAACTTGTGTGGTAAGACTTACACTATAGGAGAAGATATGCAATTATCAATTGACGCAGATGCTTTAACAGCTGAAAAAGCTGACGCATTACAAATGGTTGACAAAGCTATTGCTAACTGTCTTTATAAAGTAGGCGAAGTTCCAGCAGATTTTGATGAAGATGCTTTCATCGCTGACTTTGATACTTATAAAGCTGGTAAAAGCGAAGTTTTAGCAAACACAGTAGATTACTTAAAAGAGTTGCTAGAAACAAGACCAAATCTAGTCTAAATCATTTTGGGGAGGTAAAATGAGAGAGGTATTCTTTATACCTGAAGGTCACGATATAAACGATTATAAAGATCAGTGGCAAGGTAAATTTCAAGAAATACATACAGGTCTATCTACTAATAATAAAAAATATGTTTTAACTCCTGATAAAGCACATCCATTTAGGATACCTGAATTTCAAGTAACACATACACCAGAAAATTGTTCTGATACAGACTATCTAATTTACAGACTTGTAGATGACTATGGTGAGTTTGAAGATGATCCAAGCTACACAATGGAAGTATGGAGTAGGGATTATGATAACCCTAAAGCTGAAAAGAAAAAGGTAGACACACACATATTAGGTTACAATAAGAAATTTCAATTATATGAAAGCGAGCATGTTAGATTAAATACAGGGTGGTATTTACTTATATTTATGAAAAATAATGAAATGTTTGATGTCAAAGAACTTGCTGTTTTTGAAAATCAAGAGGAAGAGTAATGGTTCTAAGTAAATTATGGAAAGAAGTAGAACCTAAAAAAATAGTTGAAGGTGTCATAGCTTACGAGAATTGTATAGAAGTACCTGAAGGTGTTGTCGACACAATGAATGCAGAAGTTGATCTGTGGAAACAAAAAGTCATTGACAATAATGAATACGACAGAGGTGGTAATTATCAAACAGTCAAAAATGAAAATGGCCCTATAAGATTTGATCCTGAAATAGAGTTTAAAGAAAAAGCAAGTAAAGAATACTTTTGGCAAGTGCAAAGAAACACTTTAGATAAAATAAATAATTATAAAGAAATATACCCAATGGTAAAAGATGAAATACATTGGATGGAACAATATCAGTACATTACTTATAAACCACCTAAGTATATGAATTATCATGGCGATAATAGATCAACCAGAAATCCTGCAACAGGAAGGTTCTGGAACGCACCATTTTTAAGAAGAATTACAGCTTTAACTTATTTAACTGACAAACATCAAGGTGGCGCTTTAGATTTTGAGTACTTTGAACACGATCCTTACAAACCACCAGCAGGTAGTTTAGTGATTATGCCGAGTGCTTTTGTTTACTCACATGCAACAACTCCTTTATTAAATGGTAGAAAGTCAGCTTTTCTTGTAGCCTGTTCTAGTGGTTTTGATTTAGATTCATTTTTAGATGGCGTACCACCTGAAGAACTAACAAGGAGACAAATTATATGAAACTAACAATGGGTTGTGTAGAGGTTTATGAAGACTTTTTGTCGGAAAATCAAGCACAAAAGATTATAGATGCTATTGAGGAAATTGATCAAGATAAAGACTTTAAACTTGGTTTTGAGAGTGCTGGTATTGGTAAAGGTCATAAAGGTGGAAGCATAAGAACTAATCAATTGTTTCCTATAAGCAAATATGCAAATGAACCAGGCGAAGCAAGGATCATAAGGGAAGCTGTTAAAAATAATAAAGAAGAGTACATAAAAAATCTTAAAAATATTAATGAACTGCTTTCTAATAAATTGTTAGAGTATGTCAACAATTACTGCGAAAAGTATGAAATAAGTATACATTTTGATGAGGGGTATACCTTGTTAAGGTATCAAGGTGGTCAAGAGTATAAAGCTCACTGTGACTATGCACCACATAATCCTCGTCATCTATCAGCTTTAATACTTTTAAATCCTAGTGATTACGAAGGTGGTGGAACATACTTCACACACTTTGATGAAATGGTTAAACCAGATAAACCAGCTTTAGTANTGTTTCCAAGTAATTGGGCTTACTCACATAAAGCTATGCCNGTCATAAAGGGTAGTAAGTATGCAATTGTTACATGGTTAGGACACACTATTGATTTTGATGGGTTGCCGCCNATGTATTTACCACAAAATGTAAAAATAGATTTAATGTAGTAAGATGTAGCTATGACACAATCACAAACATTTAGAAATGGTATCACTATAAATATAGATGAAAATGATAAATCTGAGTATGGTAAAGTGAGTGATCTAGATCACATTAATCCGTCATTAGAGTTTTACTTAGTAGATAATGCAAGCGATTTTACAGATGCCTGTATTGTAGGTGCTGGATGTGGTGTAGCTACAGGAATATTAGAGTCTGCTGGCGTAAGCACTACAAACATTGAACCTAATGCTGATCGTTTTGCAATACTAGATCAAAACTTTTCTGACGAAACAAATATAGAAAAATCCTGCTCTGACGCAAACGGCACAGGTACTATGTATTTTTTCGATGATAATAAATCTGGTGGCATTTTAGATATGGTATTTGGTGACAGCTCACAAGAAACAGATATCATAACTGTTGACAGCTTAATTTTAGCAAATTGTGATCTTCTAGTCGTAAGTGCTAATGGTAAAGAAGTAGATGTCTTAAAAGGCGCTGAAACACTAATAGGTGATAATTCTGGTATAAAAGTTGTTATTGAATGGAAACCTGATCAAATTAGTAACATTAACACTGCAATACAGTATCTAAGAGATAATTTTACATCTATAAAGATAATCCACTGGGAAACTGGTGACACAATATCATTTAATACTGTTGATGTTGACGAGAATGAAGAAAACTTAAGAGCTGTGATGACAGCAACACTACTGTTGGAATGAAAGGTAAGTGATGGGGAAAAAGTACAACAGATTTTTAGAAACTAAACAACACAAAGTAGAATTTGATACTATAAAATTTTTAACGCAAAAATCAGAATATATAGATCTTGCACCACCTAGACCAGCTAAAGAATTTATACCTTCTTGGTATAAGAACTTAAAGCGTGAGTGGTCTGAGATGAGAGATGGAAATCATGGTGAAGGTCATGACGAAAGTTGGAATACTGTACCTTACAAAGATAATAGTTTAAAAAAATGTCCTACAGTAAAAGATATTATGCACGAGGGCTACATCATACCACTTTGGTTAGATCTTAAAATATCACATGATAGAGATTCTGGTTTGAATTGGTATAACAAGCACGCATTTGAAAATACAATATCATTTCACGATGCAAGATCTATAGGTAAAATGCCGCTACACGATCACAGCTTTCATACAGCATTAAAGTTTGAAAATCCCTGGGATATAATTACTCCACCTGGTTGGTCAATAATGGTTATGGATCCGTGGTATCACAGAAATATAGACATAGAAATATTTCCTAGTATTGTTGAAACAGACTCTTATCATCAAATGAATATTCCATTTTTATATCATGGTCAGGGTGAAAGAACATTTAGACAGGGTATGCCACTAATACAAATAATCCCATTCAAAAGAGAAACTTTAAACAAATTAGAAGTCGCAGAAATGGATGATCAAGACAAAGAGTATTATGATAAAAGTAGGGCTGCCGAAAGAACTAGGCAAAATGGATGGTATCGTTGGCTCACACAAAAGAATAAAAAACAATGGACTAAGGAAGGAATATTAGATGAGTAAGTGTCCAATAAAAATACCTGACATCGGATCTTTATGGAGTCAGCCAATAAGAGAAACTAACAGAAACTTACCAAGAGTAGCTTTCACTATACCAAAACCATTAGCAAATACAGTAGGTAAGGAACACGAAGAAGAAAGCAGTATACCTATTATTAATTATGGTGCGCCTAGAAAGTTTGTAAAAGCACCAAATGGCTGTGTCTCAACACAGTTTTTAAGAAATAGATTGTATGAAATGTATTTTCCCTACAGTCATGTAAAAGTATCTTTAACACAAAATCAATTTGCTGATGAAGTAGATCGCTTTGGTGGTTACTCCATGCAAGCTAATTATCATGGTGCAGTAAAACATCATGGACCTTTTAGAGATATCATTATGGAAGAAAAGGAAGCATGGGCTAACCCAGAGCAACCTGTTATGCAAATAACTATGCCTTTTATGTTTTTCACAGATGATCCAGAAGTATGGCTAGATATTGTACCTAGTGATAGAAACTCAGGAAAGAATTTACCTATATCTCTGATTGGTGGGTTTATGCCTATATATTCTTGGTCTAGGGGTTTATCTTGGGCATTTGAGTGGACTGATCCAAAACAAGATACACTAGAGTTAAATCATGACACTGTAATGTTTAATATACTTTTCTCTAAGCCTGTAAAAGTAGAATGGGTTGACTGGAATGAAACATTTAGTGAAAGATGGAATATGATCGTTGGATCAGCAGTAAATAGAAGAGAAACTAATACTTTATATCCTGACGCTTTAGCTAGAAGACCTAAGAAATTACTGCCGAGGAAAAAATGGCTAAAGAAGTAAAACTCGTTAAAGATCTATTAAATCATCAATCATTTAATCATTTAAAATCTTATTTACACAACAATTATAAGAACTTTGAATATTTTGAAGGATTTGGTAGGTTTGAAGAATCCAGTGAACAAAATGCAAGCATAAAAAATTATGCAGATGAACTACTAGATAAAGCTAAAGAAATATTTGGATCTGACACTTTAAAATTTACTTATGGTCTTATTGTCCACTATGAAGGTGAAGACGCTAAATTACATAAACATAAAGACACAAACGCATGTACTTATACTCTTGATGTGTGTTTGTACCAAAATGTACAATGGCCTTTAATAGTAGAAGATGAAGAATACAATTTAGATGAAAATGAAGCACTAGCTTTTTATGGGGAAGAACAAGATCACTGGCGAGAAGAATTTCCAGATCCAAGTTGGAATAGAGTAGGTATGTTATTTCTACATTTTGCAGAACCAGATCATTGGTTTTTTAAGAAAAAGTTATGAAATGGGTTAAAACTAAAACAATGCGATTTGCTACAATTGACGAGCCGTTAGTAGAGATAGCACCACCAGTTCCAGCAAGTCAAATGATACCTGAATGGTTTCAAAAGTTAAATTTAGATCTAGCAGTGCTACATGCACAACCTTTTCCAAAGATGGGTGATATGCTTAAAGATTACAATTCGCATACAGTTAAAAAATGTCCTGCTGTAATTGATTATTTTACACAAGGATACATAATCCCAATGTGGTATGACTTATTGGTACAAAGACATGGTAATAGTTTTCACTTTGAATCTAATTCTATAAATACAAACAGCAGTCATATAGAGTTTCATGACTTTGAACAACTTCCTACTTATCCTTTTGATGAAAAAGATTATAAACGAGCTGTTAAATTTACAAGTCCTTGGTTCTTTTTTACACCACCAGGTTGGAGTACACTATTTATTCCACCACTACTACACAAAAATGATAACTTTACTGTATTACCAGGTATTGTTGAAACTGATAGTTTTCATCAAGTTAACTTTCCAAGTATATGGCACTCAGAAGGTGATATTCTTTTAAAAAGAGGAATGCCTTTCTTACATGCAATTCCTTTTAAAAGAGAAAAAATAGGGTTAGATGTTACAACTTTTAGTGAAGACGATCATAAGACTATTAATAACGAGAGCTTTAGGCTTAGATCTAAATTTACTGGTGGCTATAGGGATATAACTAGAAGAAATAAAAAATAAGTTATCATATAACTATGAAAGTATGGATTGATCAAGATCTCTGTACTGGTGATGGACTTTGTGCAGAAATAGCTCCAGATGTGTTTGTTATGCAAAACGATGGTTTAGCGTATGTACAAGAAATTGTCGGTAATTTTGGAGAACTACAAATATTTAGCTTAATACATAGTAATCCACAGGGTGAAGAGGGTTTAGCAAGAGTTCCTGTAGGTCAGGAAGATCTTGTCCGTGAAGCAGCTGAGGAATGCCCAGGCGAGTGCATTTTTATAGTAGAATAACAATATGGTAAATAACTATAATTTAGAGTGGGAACTGCTTAAAAAAAGCCAAGTTACCAATAGATCACCTAAATCGATAATGGGTGACGATCAAATAGTGCCAAATCATTACCAAATCACTGAACACAAACAGGAAAATAAAGACTCTTAAAACTTCAATCTGAGACATTTTATGTATATAATGATGTTGTAATTACTGATACTATTAGTGAAAGGATTGTGATGGCAGGAGAACAATTAACCCCAGAACAAATTGCTGAATTAGTTAATAATTTGCAAGCTGAAAACAAAACATTTAGGCAAATGTTGGCAGATACAGCCGAAAAAATAGCTAATCTTGAATTAAGAAACTCTGAACTTAAAGTTCGGAGTACTAATTTGCAGCAAGTTTTAGCACAAGTTTCTGGTGAAAATGTACCAGACGCAACAAATAACGAAGAAGAATAATGACTTCGCTAGAGGAATTTGCAGATAAATCAAAAGAAAAATCTGGACCTATTCCGTGGCGTGAACAATCTGAAGCTAACAGGGCTGCATGGATTGAAGCCTGTGAGGGTATCAAGAGTGGAATATCAGCAAGAAAAGCTGCTATCTGGCTTGTAGAAGATCAGAATTGTCCTCTTATGGTAGATACTATAAGAACACAACTTAGGAATACAATGGATCGCTATGTCAAGTCTTGAAGATTACAACAAGAATACCAGTGATTTTGATAATGCAAAAAGAAAAAATAACGAAAATTTAAAAGGTTATGATCCTGGTTATAAGTTAAAAGGTAATGAAGGTGAAATAACTTCTAAACCACAAAAAGATGGAAACATCACTGACTTCTCTCATGTATTAAAGGAACTAGAACTAGATCCTAAACTATATGATGTAATAGAGCCAGTTGAGGTTAGAAGTTGGGACTCTATGGTCGATGGTGGGACACGACTTTTTTACTATAAAGCAAAAATAGTATCTAAAAAACCAAGAAATCCTAATGATCCAGATTATGACAAACTATTAGCTGAAGTTAAAAAAGCTAAAAAGCCTAAACTTCCTAAAGTTGATAAAAATGATAGTGTAGTCATTGCTTGGTCTGACTGGCAATTGGGAAAACCTGATGGGGACGGAACTGCTGCAATTGTAGATCGCCTTAATCAGATGATCCCAGATTTTAAAGATTATATTTTAAAACTAAGAAAAAATGGTAGGAAGCTAAAAAACTTACACATTATTGCTTTAGGTGATATTATTGAAAATTGTAGTGGCCATTACGACACACAAACCTTCGGAGTTCAGTTAAATCTGCGTGATCAGGTTAAGGTAGCTCGTAGAATTATGGTTAAAGCTGTGACTGAGTGGGCTCCATTATTTGACAATGTCGTAATCTCAGCAATCTCTGGAAATCATGGTGAAAATCGTAACAACGGAAAAACCTATACGGATTTTGCTGATAATCATGATGTCGCAATAGTAGA
>JGI20158J14315_10001648_pt1 | contig 16171 bp, 19 predicted proteins | sample COG_08_FD_14315 | JGI IMG/M metagenome (IMG submission 14315)
TGTTGTTTTGTTAGATATTAGCCACAAAATTAATGAGATTATCATTACACACAACAGCGGCGATGAGTATTGCGAAAGATATAATGAAGGTTGATCAACTACCCAAGACTTACTGGCGCCTCGTAATAGGTCTAAACTAGCCATAACTAAGATACATGATATAATTCTAATGACATAGCCTGAGCGATTATACCCACCAAGAATTAATCCTAGCATACCTAGTAGAGGAAATAGCATTGCTAAAAGAGTTTTTGCATATCTATCATGAAGCAATGAAACTGCACGCCCTAACCTTGTGTCATTTTTTTTCATTGTGTTAATTTTTTCTTTGAGTTTTGTTGAGCTTAAACTTGATAAACTGTTTTCACTCGAAACAACGTCTTTCCTTAATTGGTTGAGATCAAAAACCAATGTATCAAATTGTAAAAGGCTAAATGTACCTGTCTGTCTGTTAAAGCTTTGTGTGGACCCACTTTTCAAAAGAAGAGAATTTGAATTTTTCTCAGTAATTACCTGTCCATTTTTTGCTATATGAGTAAGTGTAGTATCGGGGGAAATTTGTTCTTCAATTAAAATTTCACTTAATTCTCCATTATTGCCTTTATCACCAAAGAAGAATGTAAATTTATTTTGGTACGAAATAAATTGGTCTGGTTTTATGATTTGAGTAACATATTCTCTTTTAATTCGTTCTTGAGTATTTAAAAATTTTGAATGTGAAAATGGTCCTAAATTGTGGGTAATAAAAAAAAGTAAAGATGCTATTAAAATACCAAAAAATAAAAATGGTTTGCATAAGCTAATAAATGAACGGCCAACACTCATCATTACTAAAAGTTCTTCCTCATTGAAGAGGCGATTAATGATTAAAACACTTGCTATGAAACCAGATATTGGAATTGCAGTAATTAGAACTTTTGGCAATAATAGAAAACTTAATTCAAATACAATGTATGCTGGCTGACCATTTTCTGTTACTATGTCTATAATTTTAAGTGCTTGGTTCAATAATAATATACCAGATATTATGAAGCAAAAGAAAGCAAATGGTCCAATCAGTTGCTTAAATAAGTATCTGTCTAGTTTTGTCACGATTACCAATTTATATTAATATATTACATATATTATTCTTATCGTATTGTTTAATAAAATAACAGCAATTTGTACTCTTGTATCTGATTTATGCTTAGGTTTAAATGTGTTAACAAATATAAGGAAATTGTTATGACAAGACCGATTCACCCAATTTTTAAAGAACACTCTCTGCAATCTATTGCCGAAGCAGAAGGCTTGGTGGTGATTTGTGCTGATGCTGCTGGAAGTTTTGGTCCGTCTGCAAAAAGAGTGAACAGATTAATGAAAGGTGCACTAAGAAAATTTGCAGATTCTGAAATTTTTGAAAAAATGGATGAAGGAGATATTCAACGATTTCCAGCTCCTTTAGGGTTGTCAGCTAACGCAGTGTTATTATTGAAAATGAAGAAACGGCCTTCTGTAGAAATAGCTCAAAAATGTGGTGCAAATATTGCTAAAGAAGCGGGTAAATCAAATATTCACCTTTTTGTTACAGCAAATGCTCGTGCTGCGCACTTATCCTTTGGAATTGCTTTGAGGCGCTATAATTTTAATGAGTATAAAACTCATAACCAAACTGATTATGGATTACTGCATGTATACATTACTAATGTTTCAAAAACAAAGTCTGAGTATAGTGATTTAAGCGCTGTAACTGATGGTGTCTTTTTTACCAGAGATTTAGTGAATGAACCTGCAAATATTTTAACTACAACAGAATTTGCAAACAGGATTCAAGGATTGGAAGAATTAGGGCTAAAAATTAATGTTTTAGAAGAATCTGACATGGAAGCTTTGGGTATGTTTTCATTGTTAGGTGTAGGTATGGGGTCTGAAAGTCCCTCTAAGATTGTTACTATGGAATGGTCTGGTGGTGGTAATGAACAACCATTTGCACTGGTAGGTAAAGGAGTTGTTTTCGATACTGGAGGAATTTCCTTAAAGCCAGCAGGCGGCATGGAAGATATGACTATGGATATGGGGGGAGCTGGAGTTGTCGCCGGTGTAATGAAGACTCTTGCCTTAAGAAAAGCTAAGGCGAATGTTATAGGGCTAGTTGGCCTTGTTGAAAATATGCCAGATGCTAAAGCACAACGACCTGGTGATGTTGTTAAATCCATGAAAGGTGAAACAATTGAAGTTATAAATACTGATGCAGAAGGGAGATTGGTTCTAGCTGATGTATTATGGTATGCACAAAAAACATATAAACCATCTGGAATTATTAATTTAGCAACATTAACTGGCGCTGTAATAGTTGCATTGGGGCACGAAAATGCAGGCGCTTTTTCAAATAATGATAAGTTGGTTAATGATTTTTTAAAATCTGCAAAACAAGAAACTGAGGGTGCTTGGCGAATGCCACTGAATAAGAATTATGATAAATTAATTCAATCTAGAATTGCGGATATAAAAAATGTTGGGGGACGAACGGCAGGTTCTATTACCGCGGCGCAATTCTTGCAACGATTTATAGAAGACGATATGCCATGGATGCATCTCGATATTGCTGGTGTCGCATCAGTGAAATCTGAAACTGATTTTGCGCCAAAAGGAGCAACAGGTTGGGGTGTAAGGTCTTTAAATCGTTTTATTTCAGATATTTATGAAGTATAATTAATGTATGATATTATCAAAGCGCGTTTACAGTAGTGAACGCGCTTTATCTAAATTTTCTTCAGCGGTTAACCAAAGTGCTTCAGCTTTAATTATAGCATCATCCACTTCAGCTCTCTTTTTACTTAAACTTTCAAATTTTTCAGGATCTGAATTTGTATAAATATCAGGATTTGCTAATGCTTCATCAATTTTTTCTTTTATTGTAAGTATTTTGTTTAAACGTTCTTCACATTTAGTTACTTCTAATTGATAGGGAGAGAGTATTTTGCGCCTCTCACCATGTGATATTCTTTTTTTCTTTATCTTTTTTGGCTTTTCAGATTTATCAGCTAATCCTCGTTCTGATAATAGAAGTTTTTTATATTCGTTTAAGTCTTCGTAAAATACATTTACCTGCCCATCTTTTACTAACCAGAGTGTATCAGCTACAGCGTTAACGAGGTGAGGATCATGGCTTACTAAAATAACAGCACCTTCATAAGCAGCTAATGCAAAAACTAAAGATTCACGGCTTTCAATATCAAGGTGATTTGTTGGTTCATCGAGTATTAAAAGATGCGGAGCTTCAATTGTAGCTAATAATAGAGATAAGCGTGCTTTTTGGCCACCTGACAATCTACCGACTTCGGTAAGTGCTTGCTCTGGTCCAATACCGCCCTTGCAAGGCGCGAACGCAATTTTGATGGAGTTTCTCCTGGAAATTCTCTTGTGATATGTTGAAGAGGAGTTTCATCAAGGTGAAGCTCATCAACCTGGTGTTGTGCAAAATATCCAATTTTTAACTTTGAGGATCTAACGAGGTTACCATCCAAAGGTATCAAACGATCAGCTAATAATTTAGATAAAGTAGATTTTCCCTGACCATTTGCTCCTAAAAGTGCTATTCTATCGCTTTGATCAATACGTAAATTTAAATCTCTGAGAATTGGCAAACCATCATAACCAACTGATGTATCTTCCAACCTTAAAATAGGAGGAGATAATTCTTCAGGTGTAGGAAAGTCAAAAGCTGCAACAGAATTTTCAACGCCTGCCGCAATTGGCTCCATTTTTTCAAGCATTTTAATCCTAGATTGCGCTTGTTTTGCTTTTGATGCTTTTGCTCTAAACCGATCAACAAAGCTTTGTAGGTGTTCTCTAGTCGCTTGTTGTTTTCGCGCCATGGCTTCTTGCTCTGCAAGTTTAGCTCTCCTTACACTATCAAACGTATCATAATTACCCTGATAAAGTGTTAATTGTTTGTCTGTTAGGTGTAATATAGCATTAACAGAGGTATTTAATAATTGGCGGTCATGAGATATTATCAACACAGAATGTGGATATTTTTTTAAATAAGTCTCTAGCCATATTGTACCTTCAAGATCCAAATAGTTGGTTGGCTCATCAAGCATTAGAATATCTGGTTGTGCAAATAAAACACCCGCTAGGGCTACTCTCATTCGCCAACCACCAGAAAATTCATGACAAGGTCGATCCTGAGCAATAGATGAGAAGCCAAGGCCTGATAAAATAGAAGCAGCTCTTGCTTCAGCAGAATATGCATCTATATCTGCTAATCTTCCATGTATATCAGCAATTCGATTTGGATCAGTTGCTACTTCTGCTTCTTCTAATAATGCTGTTCGCTCAGTATCAGCTGATAAGACAGTTTCCAATAAACTATCATTCGATGCTGGTGCTTCTTGAGCGATTCCACCAATGCGCATTTTTTTTGGAATTTCAATATTTCCGTCATCAAGCCCTAATTCATTGGTAATAAGTTTAAATAAAGTTGTCTTTCCAGTGCCATTTCTACCGACTATGCCGACCTTATGCCCTGATGGAATAGTTGCGGATGCATTGGCTAATAATTGGCGCCCTGCAATGGAATAACTTATATCATTAATTTTTAACATAAATGCGAAATGACCTATGAAGTAGTTGCTGTCAACGCCAGATTGATTGAGGTCTTTCCAAAGTATTATTCATATGGTACTCGATCGCCAATTCAAATTTTAAATTACCCCAAAGGATAATAACAATGGCATTAGAACGCACATTTTCAATTGTAAAACCAGATGCAACAAAACGTAACCTCGTTGGCCAGATTGTGGCTAAATTTGAAGAGGGTGGTTTACGTGTCGTAGCTCAGAAACGTATCCAGTTAACACTCGCTCAAGCACAACAGTTTTATGGGGTACATTCAGAGCGTCCTTTTTTTGGAGAACTTTGTGAATTTATGATTTCTGAGCCAATTGTAGTTCAAGTTCTTGAAGGTGAAAATGCAATTTTAAAAAATCGAGAAATCATGGGTGCAACCAATCCATCTGAAGCTGAGGAAGGAACTATTCGTAAAGAATTTGCTCTATCAATTGGTGAAAACTCTGTTCATGGTTCAGATGCACCAGAAACTGCTGCTGAAGAAATTAGCTTTTTCTTTTCTGGCCTTGAATTAGTTGGTTAATGATTATCACGAAATTTTAAAAAGGGAGATTTATCTCCCTTTTTTATTTTATATACCTGTCATTTATGAACTTATTTAAAATTTCTGGGTATAATATATGTTCTTCAATAAGAACTTTTTCTGCTAATGTCCTAGCTGTATCCGTGGATTCGATATCTACAGTTCTTTGACCTAATACTAATCCGCCATCTAATTCACTGGTGACTATGTGAACAGAGCATCCACTAATTTTGTCATATGCATCTATAGCTCTTTGGTGGGTATTAAGACCCTTATATTTTGGTAGTAGAGAAGGGTGGATATTCAGAATTTTATTATTCCATTGATCGATAAAAGATTTGGTTAATATTCTCATAAATCCGGCTAAACAAATTATATCAATTTTTTCATCTTGTAATAGATTATGAAGACGCTTTTCAAATGCCTCTCTATTTCCAGAAAATTTTCGATGATCAATGTATCGAGTTGGAATTTTGAGTTCTGCGGCTTTGTCTAATCCAGCCGCATTAGAATTATTAGAAATAACAATGGCTGGTAGTGCATTAATTTTATTGTATTTTATTGCGTTTACTAGGGAGACCATATTTGATCCACCACCAGAAATTAATATAGCAATGCGTGGCTTCATTAGAGCTTTCCAGAATAACTTACGCCGGTTCCATTTATAATTTCACCAATTATTGTTGGTGAGCAGTCACTATTTTTTAGTGCAGATATTACATCAATTAAGTCATCCGAAGAGCAAATTGCTATCATGCCAATACCACAATTAAACGTTTTTAAGGCCTCAGACACTTTCAAATCAGCTTGTTCTATTAGCCAATTAAAAATTGGTAACCTATCCCATGCGTCTAAATTTATATTAGCTCCTAATCCTTCTGGAAGGGCTCTTGGTAAATTTTCAGTTAATCCACCGCCCGTAATATGTGCTAAAGCTTTTAATTTACCTGTTTTAAGAGCTGATACAGCTGATTTAACATAAATTTTTGTTGGCTCTAACAAATGTTCGGCTAATGATCCTTCACCAAAAGGGCAATCATCATTCCATGAATGTCCAGAGTTTTCAACAATCTTTCTTACTAAAGAATAACCATTTGAATGAATGCCAGAAGATGGCATACCAATGAGCACGTCCCCATTTGAGACATTCCTGGGCAATGTTTCTCCTCGTTCCATTGCTCCAACAGCAAAACCAGCTAGATCAAAATCTTTGCCATCATACATTCCAGGCATTTCTGCAGTTTCACCACCAACTAGTGCTGTATTTGCTTGTCTGCATCCTTCTGCAATTCCGTTTATAACTTTCGACGCTTCATTAACTTCTAGTTTTCCAGTAGCAAAATAATCCAAGAAAAACAGCGGTATAGCACCTTGGCATATTAAGTCGTTCACACACATTGCTACTAAATCAATTCCAACAGTATCAAGATTTTGTGTATCGATTGCTATTCTCAACTTGGTACCAACGCCATCTGTGGCTGAAACAAGTATTGGATCTTTAAAACCTGCAGCTTTTAAATCAAACATTGCGCCAAAACCGCCCAAGCTATCCATTACACCTGGTCGATTTGTGGATTTAGCCGCAGGTTTTATTTGTTCTACTAATGTATTTCCTGCATCAATATCTACGCCTGCATCTGCATATGTTAAGCTATTATTTTTGGTCATTGTTGTCCCCATGGAATCTATAGTTTTTCCTTAAAGTATTAAAGATAGAATTAAAATGGTGTTGTCGCTTGACCAGGTCGATTTGGTTAAGTAATTGGGGGCAGGCGGGCCTGTAGCTCAGTTGGTTAGAGCAGAGCGCTCATAACGCTTTGGTCGCAGGTTCGAGTCCTGCCGGGCCTACCAAATACCTCACCGCCTCAATATGTAAATATTTCTAAACAGGTATTTGTATTTCAGCCTTCAAGCCACCTAAGTTATTGCTATGACTTAATATTAATTTACCACCATGGCTTCTTGCAATATCTGAAACTATTGCTAATCCTAAACCTGCNCCAATACCTTCGTTTTGATTTCTTGATTTATCAAGTCTTTCAAAGGGTTTTATTGCTTTGTAACGTAGTTCTTTAGGTATTCCTTTTCCCGAATCTTCTACAATAAAAGATAAAGTTTTTTCTGTTGATGTAACAGTTACTAAGGTTTTATTTGAGTATTTTGCAGCATTTGAAAGCAAATTATTTATTGCTCTACTCATCGCTAAGGATTTGCATTTAAAATTGATTTTATCAGAACCGATATTATCTAAATCCAGAGATATATTATGATTTAGGCGCTTTCTTTCTTTAATTAATGGTTTAATTAATTTCTTTGGGTCAACAATTGTAAATTCTTCACCGGTATCACCTCGTGAAAATGCTAAAAATTCATTTACAATACCTTCCATTTCTTCAACATCACCCATTAGATCATCGACCAGATCATCTTTTTCCATAAGACTCATGGATAGTTTCATGCGAGTTAAAGGTGTTCTCAAATCATGACTTACACCAGAGAGCATAGCTGTACGTTGCTCTAAATGGCGTTCTATTCTAGCTTGCATTGATATAAAAGCATGACCCGCTTGGCGAACCTCTGTTGCGCCACTTGGCGAAAAAGAAATTTTTTCTCCTTTCCCAAAAGATTCTGCAGATTTTGCTAATAATCTAATTGGCCGCACTTGGTTTTTCAGAAACAAAACAGCAATACCAATAAAGAGGCATGAAGCTAAGAAACCAGCCACAAGTAATTGATGGGGATTTTCTGCAGTAGCTCTCCTTCTGGAAAGACTTATTATGAAATTAATATTATCCCGATTAACCACTAGCTGAATTCTTGATTCGTCAGTTTTTAAGTCTATTGATTTCAATCCAACTACTTGAGATTTTAATGCCTTAATTAAGTAACGGCCAGAAATATCAAAAAAAGTATGTTCAAATTTTATTTCTTTGGGATCTGCATCAATATTTACTGTAATTGATAATGGTTGCGCCTTTTCATGGATAAATTTCAATGGATAAGAATCATTTTCAATTATCTGAGAATTTAAAATAAAATTTAATTCACGTGCTATATCTGTTGTTTTGCTGATTGTAACGTCACCATACAAGCGATCAATAAAAATTACTGTAATAATTGCTTGTATCAACAAAATTGGAATGGCTAAGATCAAAATAGATCTGCCGAGTAAGCTTTTGGGAAGATAGTTTTTTGGCCAATATTTTTGTGACATTAAAATAAACTACGCATTGATAAGTTAAAACGCAAGAAATCCTACAATTTATTAAAATAAATTAAAAAAAATTTAGATTATCGTAAAAAATCTATGGACGCATAAAAAAGCCTTAGCTATAGAGACGTCATACATGGTATTCCGACGTAGCTCAGTGGTAGAGCAGTTGACTGTTAATCAATTGGTCGTAGGTTCGACCCCTACCGTCGGAGCCATGTATATAATCCCACTTTTTCCTTTCTAACTTTTAAAAATTGGCATCGAGATAAATTTGTTTGCTTTTCAAAACAAAAGTGAGTTTATGCTAATATTTCAATTAAACATTAAGTCTTATAGCGAATTATTAAATATTTNAGTACTTAGGGAGTTTTTCTTTGGTGACTGTATTTGAATACTTTACCATCTCTAAGATAAGCAATTCCCATGACGGTGTCATAACTTTTACCGCTATTAACCTCATGAATTCCTACAATCACTTCATCATTTTCATATAACGTCTTCACGTCACCAACTACCCTAAATTCCGTAGAATTTACCCAGTCGATTGTAGTTTGTCTGTTAAAATCTGAAGTATTCCAATTAAAGTCATCTGTTATTAGTGCTTCAATATATGTTGAGTCATTTTTATCTGTACCTTGACGCCATGCATCAACCCATTTTTCCCATGTTACTGACATGTAATATTCCTTTTTATTGCTAATATCATAATGATAGATTAGCCTAATATTATGTAAATATATAAAATTTTGGNCGTAGTTATATGAAAAAGAAAATCTCTATTTTTACAATCACTTTTGTAGCCTTATTAGGCTTAGCGAGCACTTCTTTTGCAAATGATAAAAGTGGGCTACGACTATATCACATTAAAATTGATAAATTTGAACTAAAAGCTCTATGCATGGAACACTTCCCAACGGGTAAATTAATTCAGCAAAGCTCCAGTATTTATAAAAAAATACAATTGAATAGTAACGATTATATACTTCAATTTACCTCAATGGGAGGCTGTTTCTTAAATGAGTATCGCTAAGAAAGGCTTTATAGTATGATAGAATTTCATAAACGGCAGATTGAGTGGTTTAAAGAAAGAATTGGCATAAGTGATTATGCTATAACTTGGATAGCATTTATCAAAGGCCTCATAATTGGGTATCTGATAGCTTGTTATTTATAAATTTTTAATTTTAAAATTTTAAAAATCATTTTTTATGAAATAAATATACTTCACCTTCCTGGACATCAACAGCTTCCATCAAGTGGCCATTAGCTGACATTCGTGCTGAACGTTCATTAGCTGATCTATCGAATGCGGCTTTATCTTCATATATTGATGTTAATGAAGCGGTCAGTGGGCCAGTTCTTACTGCAACAAGTAACTGAGCTTCTGGAAATCCTTCAACAGCTGTTAAGGCATAATTTTCCTGTAAATTATCGGCTGCTTTTTCTGATACAAAAGTTATTGTATTTATTCTTGCATATGTCATATTTTATATCCTTTAATAAAATTAATTTAATGTATTAAAATGATACAGAAGTATAACATTGAGTAAATATGTAATTTTGGGAACATGATAGAGATGAAAAAACAGTATATAGACAACATACTGTGTGTTGGTGAAATAAATGATAATACAAGCCATATAGAGTTTTATACATGGGATTTAGGTGCGCATAAGCAAGATCATCCAAAAAATTTTTTAAGGTTAGATGGACGCTTTGATCTAAGTGATGAAGTTGTATCTTTTGAGGACCTAATTGAAGAAAGGCACAAGCGTTGGATTGATGGTCTTGGTATGGGTGGATATGCAAAGCAATTTAGTAAACTTGTAGCTGTTCAAAAGGACGAAAAATAATAATTTATGTAGTTTATTTTCTTGAAGTCATTTCACGGTACATATTTTTTATTTGCCTACTTGCTGTTTTTTTAAATAATGCTGGAAGAAATGCGTGAATTAATGCAGCTATCGAAGACATAAACAGCTTTAATGAAAACCTAAATGCCACAAAAAAATGTTGTATGTATGTTTCTCCAACGCTTTTTGGATGATCTGTAAAAAAGCTTAAAATCTTTAATTGTGATTTTTTTGTTATACTTTGATTGTTATTTTCAAAACTTAGCATCATGCTCCCCATTTGTGAATCTTAATAGTGACTTATGATATCTTAGATGCTTACAAAAATTATCCCATATATCCTTTTAAATATTGTTATTTTGGGATATTATCTCTCATATGAATAATTTTACAGACCAAATAGATCAAAAAATATTAAAAATTTTGCAGATTGATGCATCCTTAAGTATGGATGAAATTTCTGAAAAAGTTAATCTATCCAGAAATGCATGCTGGCGCAGAATAAGGCGATTGGAGAGCGAGGGTATTATTAAAGGTCGTGTAGCGTTAGTAGAACCTAGATCTGTTAATTTAGGCTTATCAATTTTTGTAATGATAAAGACAAATTCACATGAATCGGATTGGGCAAAGAAATTCGAAAGTGTTGTTTCTAATTTTCCAGAGATTATGGGGGCGCATCGAATGGCTGGAGATCTAGATTATATCTTGCGAGTACGTGTTAAGGATGTAAGTGATTATGATAAATTTTATCAAAATTTGATTAGTAAAATTTCTATTTCTGAAATTTCGGCCAGTTTTGTTATGGATGATATAAAAGATACTACTGCTTTACCTACGGATCGTATGTAATTGAATTATAGTTATAATTATTTATTTATGAACTTAAGTAGCCTGCTAGAATGGCTACGAACGCACCAACATGAACAACCATAATTGCTTTGTCTTTCCACAAATAACCGACCAAAAACCAAAGTAAGATGCCAATGAAGAATGCAAAAACATTCCAAGGAACAATATTCAAGCCAGTTAATCCGTAGCCAATCAATTGAATTGCCGTAGCAATCCACTTAATAATATCAACAGTTCTCATTTATATTCCACCAAGTTTTAATGCTAAGTAGATGTATTTTATTTATATTGAAACTCATAAAACGACAGTTTTGTGTAATTTCTAGTTCGGTTGATATCTATTTAAATCAATTTACTAGATGTGCGTTGTCTGTATCCCCAAATATCTAATAATGATAAGGACATTACGTCCTTTGTATCTGCATATATAGCCACCTCCAGTAATTCCGTTCCATAAGAATTTGATAGTGATATAAGTTGCCCATTTTCAAGCTCCCTATGTATCATGCTTACAGGCAGCCAGCCAACTCCAATACCTTTTGTTACCATTTCCTTTATTCCGTTTGAAAATGCAGTTTCACAAACTGGTGATTTGCTGAGATTAGGTGTTCCAAAGTTTCTATTATTTGAACTTAAAACTTGTCCAAAATAACTATCTTCAGGATAAGCTATAGAGGGCGTGTCTAATGGTATTAATCCATTATCTTTTACTGAGAATCGCAACTTCCCTCCTACCACGGGCACTAAATAATCATTCCCCCATAATTCGCGTTTAATTGTTTTTCCGAATGGAAGTGACCCTACTTTACTTGATTCATAACACAATAACATGCTTGTATCGCCACGAAGAAACATCGTTACACAATCTCTTAAATTGGCAGCCCTTAGTCGAAATTTAAGAGATGGAAAGTGTTTTTTAGCATGCAGTGACATATCAGGAAATGTAGTAAAAATTGGTGAGTGTTGGGCTGCAATGGTAACTGTAGTGCTTTTAGGGTCAAAATGTGCTAATTTACCTTTGAGGTCATTTATTCTAGCCACCAAGGCTCTAATTTCAGTTTCATTAGAATGTAAAGTTGGACTGATGTTAATTTTATTAGTGCCACGGTCTAATACACTAACCCCAAGCCAATCTTCAAAGCTTCTAATACGCCTTGAGAAGGCAGGCTGTGTAATATTTCTTCGAGCTGCCGCACGTGTCATGTTGCCTTCTTCTAAAAGAATTAAGACATCATCTAACCAATTCATATCCATATTGCTTCTCCTGCTAATACAATAGGTATGGGTAGGCCAAGAATAAAGCATTATTTTTTTCTTTTAGTATTTGTAATGGTATTAGTGAATCATATTAAAGGAATTAATCTTGTGACCAGTGCAACTCAAATAAATGAACTTGAAATGTCATTATCACCTGAAATGGAGCAAAGTCTGTGTAAGGATTTATCTTTAACATTAGCAAAGTTTCCCAAAGTTCGACTTGGTCATTTGCCTACACCATTAGAACCAATGGATAGATTAAGTGAAATATTAGGTGGACCGCGGCTGTGGGTTAAGCGTGATGACTGTACAGGTTTATCATCTGGAGGAAATAAGACGCGTAAACTTGAATTTTTAATGGCTGATGCTCAATCAAAGGGTGCAGATACTATTATTACTCAAGGAGCAACACAATCTAATCATGCGAGACAAACAACTGCTGCTGCAGCCAAACTTGGTATGGAATGCCATATCCTTTTAGAGGATAGGACAGGGTCAAATGACAATAATTATATTCTAAATGGAAATGTTTTGCTTGATCGTTTGCATGGGGCCTCAGTTTCAAAGCGAAGTGGCGGTACAGATATGAATTTAGAAATGCAAGATTTTGCTGATGCTTTAATTGAAAAAGGTAAAAAACCATACATAATCCCAGGTGGTGGCTCCAATCCAATAGGTGCACTTGGATATGTAAACTGTGCCCGAGAGTTAACTGAGCAAGCATCAGAAATAGGATTAAAAATAGATGCACTAGTGCATGCTACTGGCAGTGCTGGTACTCAGGCGGGGTTAGTAACGGGCTTGGCAGCTATCCAAAGTAGTATTCATTTATTAGGTATTGGTGTAAGAGCACCCAAAGACAAGCAAGAACAAATGGTTTTTGATTTAGCACAAAAAACAGCAGATTATTTAGATACAGGTATAGAAATAGAACGCGATAAGGTGCGTGCTATTTGTGATTATGTTGGTGCTGGCTATGGGTTGCCAACTGACGGTATGATAAAAGCAGTTAAATTATTGGCTCAATCTGAGGGATTACTTTTTGACCCTGTATATTCGGGCAAAGGATTAGATGGCTTAATAGATCAAATTAAAAAAGGTTATTTTGCAGGAATGGATAATGTTGTGTTCTTGCATACTGGCGGGAGCGCCGCACTATTTGGATATCCAGAAACGTTTGAGCTACCTGGGTACGCAAATTAATACACTAACTAAAACATTAACTTAACTAGGAGAAAAAGAATATGTTACTAAAAAAATCACTAATAACAGCATCACTTCTTGCTGCAATGAGCGTTCCTGCTATTGCTGAAGATGTGAAAATTGGCGTACCGTCATGGACTGGTGCACAAGCAATGGCTCACTTATTGGGTGCTGTTGTTGAAATGCGAATAGGTGGTACAGTCGATTATGTACCAGGAAATAATGCTACAATTTTCCAAGGTATGGACCAAGGAAAGGGCGATATTGATGTACATCCTGATGTTTGGTTGCCAAATCAAGAAAGTTTTACAAAGAAATATGTAGATGGTGCAGGTTCTGTTGTGTTGAACCAACAACCATATGAAGGCAACCAAGGTTTTTGTGTGTCTAAAGACTTCGCAGAAGCTAATAACATCACTGATATTGCTGATTTAGGTCGCCCTGATGTTGCAGCGCTTATGGATAGTGACGGCAATGGAAAAGGTGAAATGTGGATAGGTGCTCCAGGTTGGGCATCAGCTAATGTAAATGAAGTAAAAGTTCGTGATTATGGTTTATTAGACTTTATTGAGCCAATTAGAGCAGAAGAAAGTGTAAAAACAGCAAGAATTAAAGATTCAATTGCAAAAGGTGAAGGTTATGCATTCTATTGCTACAAGCCTCATGCAGTTTGGTTTATGTTTGACGTAGTAATGTTAAGTGAGCCAACTTATGACGCTGCTAAATATACAATGGTTCAACCTTCTGATGATGCTGATTGGTATGAAAAATCTAGCGTGAGCACAAAAGATGCATTAAAGCAGGTTCAAATCGCTTATTCAAAGTCTTTGCCAGATCGTTCACCGGCAATTGCTGAATTCTTTGAGCGTTTTTCAGTTACTGCTGATGATGTAAGTAATTTTGCTTTTGAAATTAGTGGTAATGGCCGCGACCCTGCAGAATTTGCTCGCGAATGGGTAGAAGCGAACCCTGATCGTGTTGATGCTTGGTTGGGTCTTTAAGATTTAAAAAGATTGATTTAAAAAAAGATGGTTCCAGTGAGCTGGAGCCATCAATTAATAAACATCGGTATTAAACCATGTTATGGAGCACCATCAAATTATGAATAACGATAAAGTAATTGAAATTTCCAATGTATGGAAAATCTTTGGTTATCGTCCAGAAGAGGCATTGCGTGCAATACGAGATGATGGACTTAGTAAATCTGAAGTATTAAGCAAATACAATGCAGTGGTTGGTGTAGCTGATGTAAGCTTATCTGTTAATAGAGGCGAGATATTCTGTATCATGGGTCTTTCTGGTAGTGGAAAGTCCACATTGGTAAGGCATTTTAATAGATTATTAGAACCAACGGATGGCCAAATATTGATTGAAGGCACTGATGTTATGAGTTTGGGGACACAGGATCTTCAAAAATTCAGGAATCAAAAAATTGGTATGGTTTTTCAAAACTTTGCTCTTATGCCGCATAGATCTGTTTTGGATAACGTTGCAATGCCTTTGGAAATTCGCAAAATAAGTAAAAATGAGCGTATGCGACAAGCGGCAGCAATTTTAGATATTGTTGAGCTTGGAGCTTGGGGCTCAAAATATGCACATGAATTATCTGGGGGGATGCAGCAACGTGTTGGATTAGCCAGAGCTCTCGCAGCAAATCCAGATGTTTTATTAATGGACGAACCATTTAGTGCTCTTGATCCGTTAATACGAAGACAGTTACAGGATGAATTCATAAAGCTTTCGAAAATTCTAAAAAAAACAACAGTATTTATCACTCATGATTTAGATGAAGCCGTTAGAATTGGAGATAGAATAGCAATTATGAGGGACGGAAGATTAGTTCAAACCGGTACAGCAGAAGATATTGTTATGAATCCAGTAGATGATTATGTTGCAGATTTTGTCGCCGGTATATCACGATTAAAAGTTGTTCATGCACATGCAGTTATGCAACCAATTGAACAATATATTCAAAAAAATGGACCATTATCTTCTGCTATGCCCCATGTTGAAGACAATGAGACACTAAGTAACTTAATATCTTTGGCTATAGATAACGAAAATCATATTCTTGTAGAAAGTTCAGGCAAAGCTGTTGGAGTAATAACCCGATCTGATATTTTGAGAATAGTTGTTGAAGGAACTGAAATGTCATGAGCAATAATGTTGAAAATCCNCTTGATGCAAAAGATTCTGATGCAGCATTGGCATATGCAGAAGAGCGNCGTGAAAATATTAAAGATTTTGTCAGAACAAACCCTGATTACTATATTNCTCAATTTGACCACATTGGAGAAAATGCNAATTTTACACCAACATTAAATATTATGGCCGGATTATTTGGTCCAATTTGGTTTGGTGCTCGTGGTCTGTGGTCTTGGGCATTGCCATTTCTTATTCTTGAAATGCTTGCGTTTGTGCAAATTTTTCGAGGTCTTTTTGGTGATTTAGCTGCTGATGCCTTCGCGCGTATTGCTTCGATTGAAAATACTTTGGATTTGCGTCGCCAACAACTTGCTGCTGCTCTAGAGAGTGGATCAAGTAAAGTTGATGTTTATAAGCGTACTGTAGAAGCACTTGAAGATGCTATTGGTGGTATAAGAGAAGAAGCAGTCGCTTTGTCTGAGCAAGGTGTGTAACAATTGCACTTATAGGTTT
>JGI20158J14315_10001653_pt1 | contig 16154 bp, 15 predicted proteins | sample COG_08_FD_14315 | JGI IMG/M metagenome (IMG submission 14315)
GTTGGCTGTGCTTGTTTCTTTGGCTATATAGGCTCAAAACAAAAAGCCCCTCTAAAAAGAGGGGCTTTTGATTCTCGGTTGTGGTCCCACCTGGGCTCGAACCAGGGACCACCTGATTATGAGTCAGGTGCTCTAACCAACTGAGCTATAGGACCCGCATTACTGCGAACCTTTCAGTGAAAGGAGGGTGCAATATTACTACATATTTTAAAGCAGTACAAGAAAAACCCACAATTAGTTCAACACAAAGAAAAAGCTATAAGCAGAACATTACAAGCCTTGTTGCAATGGCTCACAAAGTTCTATTAAAGCGCCTGTAGTGTCTTTGGGGTGCACAAAAGCAATTAGCTTTTGGTCTGCTCCTTGAATGGGCGTTTCGTGAATAAGGCGAAATCCTTGGGCTTTGAGCTTAGCCAAACTGGCAACAATGTCTTTTACGCCAAACGCTAAGTGGTGTATGCCTTCTCCTTTTTTTTCTAAAAACTTGGCTATGGGGCTTTCAGGAGCCGTTGGAGAGAGCAACTCTATTTTGCTTTCCCCTATTTTAAAAAAAGAAGTCACTACTTGTTGGGAAGCCACCGTTTCTCTTTTATAGGGCGGCACACCCAATAGCTGGGTATAGGTCTTTTCTGCAGCGTCTAAATCCTTTACAGCAATGCCAATATGGTCAATTTTTTCTGCGCCAGGAGGTAAGGAACTCATTTTCTTGTGTTTAGCGTTAACGGAAGTTTGCAATAAAATTTGTTGGTTTTATGCTTATAAGACTAAAGTACACAATATTGTGCGTATTTTTGTGCCATGGAAGAAACACAACGTCAGAAAAAAATAGCAGGAGTCATTCAAAAAGATATGGCAGACGTATTGCAGCGCGCCGCAACAGACGGCGGACTAAAAGGATTGTTAATTTCTGTGAGTAAGGTAACCGTTACTACAGACCTGTCTATAGCAAAAGTGTATTTGAGTATTTTTCCAGAAGACCGCGCCAAAGAAATGTTAGAAGGCATTCAATCCAATCAGCCTTTAATCAAGCACGAACTGGCCAAGAGAACCAGAAACCAATTGAGAAGAATGCCGCAGTTGTTGTTTTTTATAGACGACACCTTGGCGTATTTAGACGGCATTGACCGTTCTTTAAAAGGAGAAAACAACCCTATTAAAGACCCCTCTTTATTAGAAAAAAGAAAAAAGGCCTAGGGTGTATGTCCCTTTTTACATAGCCAAAAGATACCTTCTCGCCAAAAGTTCACAGAACGCGGTGAACCTGATTAATTACATGACCTTCTTTGTAGTGGTTATAGGTGCTGCAGCATTATTTATAGTGCTCTCCGGTTTTTCAGGGCTTAAAGAATTCAGTCTCTCTTTTAGCAATAGTTTTGATCCAGCGCTAAAGGTACTTCCTAAAAGCGGAAAATATTTCCAACTCTCTTCAGGCCAAGAATCTGCCATTGGAACACTCCAAGGAGTGGCCTTTTACGCCAAAGAAATTGAAGAAAAGGTATACCTAAGCCACAGAGACAAAAGTCAAATAGCTTATCTCAAAGGGGTAGACCAAAACTACCGAAATGTTATTGGGGTAGACTCTGTCATTTACGCAGGAAACTGGAGCCTAGCAGGGGAAAGTGTGGCAGGAATTGGCTTGGCCAATAAGCTAAGTTTAAGTATCCAAGACTATTACAGCCCTCTAAAAATTTTAATCCCTAGGCCTTTAAAAAAGAAAGGCACAGTAATGGGCTTTGGAAGCACCCCCTACACAGAAGCATATACAACCATTAGTGGGGTGTACGCCATTGAAGCAGATATTGATGAAAAATACCTATTCACCAGTTTGGATTTTGCCCAGCAACTCCTAGAAAAAAATCCCAGAGAAATTAGTGCGTTAAACTTAAAACTCGCTCCGGGGGCCAACGAAGATTTAATCTCCTTACAATTGGAACAAATTCTTCTAGAAAATGTGGTGGTTAAAAATAGGGCCCAACTCAATAGTGGTTTATACAAAATGCTCAATACAGAAAACATAGCCACCTATCTTATTTTCACCTTGGTCCTCATTGTAGCGCTATTTAACCTAGTAGGAGCGCTTATTATGATGATATTAGACAAAAAAGGCAATAGTAAAACCCTGTTTCATATGGGGTTAAGCATCATAGAAATTAGACGTATTTATTTTCTTCAAGGCCTTGTGGTCTCGTTAATGGGAGGCCTAATGGGTGTTGGATTGGCCAGCCTCTTAATTGGCACTCAAATGATGTTTGGATGGCTTAGAATATCCGCCAGTTTGGCCTACCCAGTATCTTTTGAATGGTTTAATGTTGGCGTAGTCCTTGGAACCATAAGTGTTTTAGGGGTGCTGGCTTCTTGGGTGGCCAGCCTAAGGGTCAATGAAAAACTGATTAAAAGTGCTTAAGGCCTCTGGCCGATGCTCTTTTTAAACAAATTCGTGATGAGAAAATACGTCTAACACCTCATCAAAAGCGTCAAAAACGTCTTTAGATTCATCCGAAGTGACCATCTTCATCCGGTATTCCTTGAAGTTTGGAATGCCCTTGAAATAATTCGTATAATGCCTTCTGGTTTCAAAAACACCCAGCTTTTCTCCCTTCCAATCAATTGACATCTGAAGGTGCCTTCTAGCGGCTTCTACGCGTTCCTCTAGGGTGGGTGGCGCCTTGTGTGTTCCGGTTTTAAAAAAGTGTTTTACCTCATTGAAAAACCAAGGATAGCCAATACTTGCCCTGCCAATCATGGCGCCATCTAAACTGTATTCATCCCGCATTTTAACGGCCATTTCAGGGGTGTCTACGTCGCCATTGCCAAACACAGGAATGTGCATTCTTGGGTTGTTTTTAACTTCCGCAATAGGCCCCCAATCTGCGTTTCCTTTATACATTTGAACCCTGGTGCGTCCATGTATTGAAATGGCGGCAATACCAACGTCTTGTAAACGCTCCGCCACCTCTACAATCTTAATGCTGTCTGAATCCCAACCTAACCTAGTTTTTACGGTGACAGGAAGGTGGGTGTGCTTCACCATGGCTTCTGTGAGCTTGACCATTAAGGGAATGTCCCTTAATATTCCAGCACCTGCATTTTTACAAACCACTTTCTTTACAGGGCAGCCAAAATTAATGTCTATAATATCTGGTTTTGAGGCTTCTACGATTTCTATGGCCTGAAGCATAGAATCCATTTCTGCACCAAATATTTGAATCCCCACAGGGCGTTCTTTTTCATAAATATCCAGCTTCATGGTGCTCTTTGCGGCGTCTCTGATGAGTCCTTCTGAAGAAATAAATTCGGTGTACACCACGTCTGCCCCCTGCTCTTTACACAAAGCGCGAAAAGGTGGGTCGCTCACATCTTCCATAGGAGCGAGTAACAGTGGGAAGTCTGGAAGTTCAATGTCTCCAATGCGTGGCATAGTGCGCAGATTAAAATTATGGGCCAAAGATACGCAAGTGACGCTGTAAGGCAATGGTTTGGACGTATTTTTAGCCTATATTTGCAGCTTTATAGGCCCTATACGCATGAAAAATATTCGAAACTTCTGTATTATCGCTCATATTGACCACGGTAAAAGTACCTTGGCAGACCGTTTATTGGATTTTACAGGAACGGTGACAGACAGAGAAAAACAAAACCAACTGCTAGACAGTATGGATCTCGAAAGAGAGCGAGGGATTACCATTAAGAGTCACGCCATTCAAATGGAGTACACTAGAAATGGAGAAACCTATATCTTAAATTTAATAGACACCCCTGGCCACGTAGATTTTTCCTACGAAGTGTCTAGGTCTATTGCTGCCTGCGAAGGAGCCCTTCTGATTGTAGACGCAGCACAGAGCATACAAGCACAAACCATCTCTAACCTTTACCTGGCCTTAGAAAACGATCTGGAAATTATTCCCGTATTGAACAAGGTAGATTTGCCTTCTGCGAATCCTGAAGAAGTTACAGATGACATTGTGGATTTATTGGGCTGTAAGGCAGAGGAAGTCATTCCGGCATCGGCCAAAACGGGCTTGGGAATTGAAGCGATCTTAGATGCTATTATTGACCGTGTTCCCGCGCCAGTTGGAAATGTAGACGAACCGTTGCAGGCCTTAATATTTGATTCTGTTTATAACCCATTTAGAGGAGTGGAAACGTACTTTAGGGTAATAAATGGCGAGATTAAAAAAGGCCAAAAAATAAAATTCGTCGCCACTGGAAAACATTATTTTGCAGATGAGGTGGGTACTTTAAAGCTCACACAACAAGCAAAAAAAAGCGTAAAAGCTGGAGATGTTGGTTATTTAATTACAGGAATAAAAGAAGCCAAAGAGGTCAAGGTGGGAGACACCATCACAGACGCGGCAAACCCCACACAAAAACCTATTAGTGGGTTTGAAGACGTAAAACCTATGGTATTTGCTGGAATTTATCCTGTAGATACTGAAGATTATGAGGAACTGAGGTCTTCTATGGAAAAACTACAACTCAACGACGCTTCACTGGTTTTTGTGCCAGAGAGTTCTGCAGCCTTAGGTTTTGGCTTTAGATGTGGTTTCCTAGGAATGCTCCATATGGAGATTATTCAAGAACGCTTAGAGCGTGAATTTGAAATGACTGTAATTACTACGGTTCCCAACGTAAGTTACCACGCGTTTACTAGAAAAGACACTGAAATTCCTGTCATTGTAAACAACCCTTCTGACCTTCCTGACCCCTCTACTTTAGACCGAGTAGAAGAGCCTTATATTAAAGCTACCATCATTACAAAATCTGATTATGTAGGAAATGTAATGTCGCTTTGTATTGACAAAAGAGGGATTATCACCAACCAAACTTACCTGACTACAGATAGGGTGGAGCTAACTTTCGATATGCCTTTGGCTGAAATTGTATTTGATTTTTATGACCGTTTAAAAACAGTGTCTAAAGGATATGCTTCTTTTGACTACGCCCCTATTGGGATGAAGGTTTCTAAGTTGGTTCGTGTAGATATTTTGTTAAACGCACAACCGGTAGACGCGCTTTCTGCGCTTATTCATGCAGACACCGCGCCTGTTATTGGAAAAAAAATGTGTGAAAAATTAAGGGCTCTTATACCGCGCCAACAGTTCGACATTCCAATTCAAGCAGCCATTGGCGCAAAAATTATCTCTCGAGAAACCATTAAAGCCCTCCGAAAAGACGTTACCGCCAAATGTTACGGTGGCGATATTTCTCGTAAAAGAAAACTTCTTGAAAAACAAAAGAAGGGAAAGAAACGCATGCGCCAAGTGGGGAATGTAGAAATTCCACAAGAAGCATTTATGGCCGTGCTGAAACTAAACGATTAAAGGTTTTCCTAAATACACCAAACGCATGCCTTCTTTAGACGCTTCAGATTGGGATTGAAAAGAAGGAATAATCTTGAGGTCTCCATCTGTGTCTTTTAAAAACAAAGGAATGCTGTGTGCTGCTGTAGCTGCTTGCTGCATGACTTTTTCGTAGTGGACAGGGTCTTTGAGTTCAAGCTCCAATACCTGTGGAAACAAGCGAGCGGTTTCTTCCAGGGCAATATAATCATGGGTGCTGGAAAATAGGTGCTGTTTGTTTTGCTGGTCTTTACTTCCTTTCTCTGTAGCGTGAATTAATCTAAACGCGCCATTTTCTCCAAACTGCTCCGTGAACCTGTTTAAGGCAAAATCATTGATCTCTGCGTTACCAGTTAGGGCCATTAAATAGCCTACGTCGTTGAGCTCTAGGTTGTCTGCTAGGTTGTCTGAATATATATTGGCCGTGAGCGCTTCAATGCCCTTTTCCTTTGCAGCGTTTATATTGTTCTCATTGCTATCTATTAGCACCACATGACGGTCATTGTCTTGGAGGTATTGGGCAATTAATCTGGAGGCAGGCGCAGCACCAACCATTAAAATACCCTCTGATTTCTTTAAAAATACCCCCAACCATTTGGCTACAATCCTTGCGGTGGTTGCATTTAACAAAACGGTTCCCAATACGATCATAAATACCAAGGGGGTTATATATTCTGCACCCACCTCTCCTCTAGCCACGAGTTTTGACCCAAATAAAGAGGCAATACCGGCCGCAACAATACCTCTTGGCCCTACCCAGCCAATAAACAGCTTCTCTTTAAGTTGGAGGCCAGATCCTGAGCTACTCAAAAAGACCCCTAAGGGCGTACAATTAAAATAATGGACGCAAACAATAGCGCCGTTCGCCAATCGTATAACAACATTAATTGGTCTATGTTAATGTTGGCAGCCAATAGTATAAAGAGAATAGAGATGAGCAGTACGCTTAAAGATTCTTTGAAATACAAGAGCTCCTTGAGGTTGGGTAGGTTTATATTTCCCATGACCATTCCCATTATAACCACCGCCAAAAGACCCGATTCATGGGCAAAAAAATCAGAGGTAACAAAAACCAATAACACCATTGAAAGGGAGGCTACATTGAGCAAATAGTGTGGAATAAATCGTTTTTTAATCACAAAAACTAAGGCATGGGCAAAGGTAAAACCAAAGCTAAAACCAAAGAGTAAAATTTTTCCAAAGGCAATCAGGGCAGTTTGGGTAAAAGCTTGTCCGCCCTCTACACTAATGAACTCATATACCAAAACAGCTACTAAAGCGCCTATGGGATCTATGAGTATGCCCTCCCATTTTAAAATGGCAGAGACTTCCTTTTTAAGGGGAATATTTCTAAGTATAGGCGTAATCACGGTAGGTCCTGTCACTATAATTAAGGCAGAAAATAAAAAAGCCATGGGCCAGCTCAATTCAAAAATAAAGTGGGAAGCAATTCCTGCGCCAAAAAAAGTGACTGTAGATCCCAAGGTAATGAGTTTGGATATAACTGGTCCAGTTGTGGCAATTTCTGCTCTTTTTAAAGTAAGGCCCCCCTCAAAAAGGATCACACTAATCGCCAGAGAAACAAAATAATACAAACCATCTCCTGGGAATAGGCCTTTGGTGCCATTCCAAATAGGCTCAATGAGTTTGGCGCCGTCTGCAGTGTAAAAAGTGGCTATAGGACCTACTAGTAAGCCAATGAGTATTAGGGGTAAAATTGCAGGCAGCTTTAACCGCCATGCCATCCACTGGGCTACAATACCTAAAATAATAATGCCGGCAAGTTCTATCATAGGGGTGCTCTTTATGCTTGGAAGCTTTTAATAACAACTGCGAAAACCAACTGCTGCTGCCCTCCGCCGCCAAAAATTGAATTTAAGCTTTTTTTGGCTTTTTAAAGGCTTGGTTTTGATTAAATTTATACCTCAAAGATAGAAAAATAGCAAGGATGGTTTTACACCCTATAGAAGCAGGTAATTTTAAACTAGATGGCGGTGGTATGTTTGGTGTAGTCCCTAAGACCATTTGGCAGCGCACCAATCCTGCAGACGCCAATAACCTCATTGACATTGCCGCCCGTTGTTTGCTTGTGGAAGATGGAGACAAACTCACACTTATAGACACCGGTATGGGCCACAAACAATCGGATCAGTTCTTTGGCTATTACAGCCCTTGGGGGTCTTATAATTTAAAGGATTCTGTGAAAAAAGCAGGGTTTTCTATGGATGAGGTCACAGATGTTTTTCTGTCCCACCTTCATTTTGATCATGTGGGGGGAGCTGTCCAGTGGAACAAGGACAGGTCCGCCTATGAAATGGCTTTTAAAAACGCCCATTTTTGGACCAATAAAAGACATTGGGATTGGGCCACAAAACCAAACGCTAGAGAAAAAGCGTCTTTTTTAAAAGAAAACTTACTGCCCATAGAAGCAGCGGGTCAGTTGCGATTTCTGAGGGACAATACTCAAGTGGTGGAGCGGGCTTCTGATTTTAATTTTGAGGTGTTTTATGCAGATGGTCACACGGAAAAACAGATGCTGCCCATGATACAATACCAGGGGAAAACCTTGGTGTTTATGGGAGATTTATTGCCCACAACAGGCCATATTCCCTTGCCTTATGTGATGGGTTACGACACCAGGCCGCTTTTGACTTTAAAAGAAAAGGCTTATTTCCTAGACCTGGCAGCTACCCATGGGTATTATTTGTTTTTAGAACACGACGCCCACCACGAAGTAATTACGGTCAAACACACTGAAAAAGGGGTGCGATTGGATCAAGTGTTTGCTTTTTCAGAATTATTTAATTAAACTTTAAACAGAAATCAAGACCATAGAGGCTGTGGTTTCTATAATGACGCCATACCTATTTTATAACGGAAAATTAATTTAAACGATATATGACCCTACGCGGGCTACATATGGCCACACACACGAAATACATGTCCCTACCCACAAAAAATGTGGCCCTACACACGAAATATATGTACACAGACAAGTCTCTATTTAGACGCTTTTTTACGCCTTTACTCTTTTTATTTTTACTCGCCGGCTGTAAAGCTTTACCGCCTTCATTTGTGGTAGAGACCCCAATGCTGAACGGCAAAAAAACAGCCCTGAGCTTGGAAGAGAAAAAACAATGGCCCCATAAAGATCCTTACACGGACAGTATTCCTGGAATGGGCTTAGAAAAAGCCTACGCCTATATTAACGATGCCGGTTTAAAAGCAAACAGCATTACCGTGGCTGTTTTAGACTCCGGAATAGACCTCTTGCATGAAGATTTAAAAAACCAACTTTGGACCAATGAAAAAGAGGTTGTTGGTAATAAAATTGACGACGACAACAATGGGTACATAGATGACGTTAATGGCTATAATTTCCTAGGAGAGTCTTACCATGAACAAGTAGAGGTAACCCGAATTGTGGCATTAAAACTAGGAGACGCCGCCCTTCAAGAGCGGGCACAAAAAGAATTGGAGAAAGCACTTCCTAAGGCGCTTCAAGACAGGGACCAGTACAGGCAAATTCTCCTGGCGGTTGAAACCGCTGATGCAGATGTTAAAAAGGCGCTTGGTAAAGACCGTTACTACCTTGCAGATCTTGAAAGCTTTGAAACCAATAGCATTATGCTGCAGCAAAAAATAGGGGTGCTCAAACAAATGTTTTCTTTCGCAGACAGCATTCCACAAGTGCTCAAAGAGCTCAATGCCGGTGTGACTCATTTTAGCGAATTGGCAGACTACAACCTCAACAAAAACTTTAATGGAAGGGCTGTTGTAGGAGACGATCCATACGATATTTCAGAGGTTAATTATGGCAACGGAGATCCTAAAAATAGGCTGCCAGAGGAAAGTCACGGGACCCATGTTGCTGGAATTATTGGGGCCCAAAGAAACAATGGATTGGGTATTAATGGTGCTGCTCAGGTAAAAATCATGGCCTTAAGAGCAGTGCCTAATGGAGATGAATACGACAAAGACATTGCGCTTGGTATTCGATATGCTACAGACAATGGGGCAAAAATAATCAATGCCAGTTTTGGGAAATCCTATTCCCCCAATGTAGAATGGGTGTATGACGCTATAAAATACGCGGCATCTAAAGACGTCCTAATCATTCATGCGGCAGGAAACGAAGGAGATGATCTAGACCATCCCAGCCACCCAAATTTTCCCAACGATCAAATCAATAATGGTCCGGAAATAGCCAATAATGTACTCACAGTAGGTGCTTTAACAAGTGAGTTGGGAGAAAATTTAGTGGCGGACTTTTCAAATTACGGAAAAATTAATGTAGACGTCTTTGCGCCAGGAGGAGCCATTTATTCTACCATGCCAGGGGGAGCATACGACTTCCAAGATGGCACCTCCATGGCGGCCCCCGGCGCAGCCGGCGTTGCCGCTCTAGTGTGGTCTATCTATCCAAATCTGACTGCGGCTGAGGTTAAAAAAATACTCATGCTCTCTGGAGTTCGCTCAGATATTCCAGTGATTTTACCTTCAGATCCAGATAAAAAAGCACCCTTTAGCAGTCTTTCTGTCTCAGGAAGAATGATAAATGCCTACAATGCTTTAATTTTAGCCAAACAAGTACAAGACAAAAAATTTAATTTAAACAAATATGATTTTATTCGCTAAACGTGTATTGGCTATTCGCCTTAGCTCTTTCTATTGCCGCTACGGCCCAAAACACGCATTACTGGCAACAAAAGGCCAATTACACCATGGATGTTACCATGGACGTAAATACATTTCAATACCANGGAACCCAACAAATCTCCTATACCAACAACTCCCCAGACGCATTGAATCAGGTGTTTTATCACCTTTATTTCAATGCCTTTCAACCCGGATCAGAAATGGATGCGCGATTGAGTAGTATTGAAGATCCAGACGGAAGAATGATGGAGGACAAAAAAAGCAGGATTAGCCCGCTAAGTCCAGATGAAATTGGATTTTTAGATGTGAAAAACTTGGTCCAAAACGGGAAACCCCTAAACTTTACAGTAGACGGAACGGTATTACAAGCCATTCTTGCAAAACCTATAGCACCAGGAGAAACGGTGGTTTTTAGCTTAGAATTTAATGGGCAGGTACCACTACAAATTAGGCGTTCTGGAAGAAACAGCTCGGAAGGAGTAGCTTTATCTATGTCTCAGTGGTATCCTAAAATGGCAGAATACGACTTTGAGGGCTGGCATGCAGACCCTTATATTGCTAGAGAATTTCACGGCGTTTGGGGAGACTATGACGTAACCATTACCTTAGATAAAAACTATACCATTGGCGGAACAGGCTATTTACAAAACCCACAGGAAATTGGACACGGATACGAAGCGCCTGGAACTAAGGTTAAAAAACAAAAAGGAAAGACCTTAAGCTGGCATTTTAAAGCCCCAATGGTGCATGACTTTATGTGGGCAGCAGACGCAGAATACACCCATGACGTCCTTGAAATGGAAAATGGCCCAACGCTCCATTTCTTGTATAAAAACAAGCCTGAATTGGTAGAAAATTGGAAGGCCTTGCAGCCAAAAACGGCACAAGCCATGGCATTTTTCAGTAAGAATGTAGGTCCTTATCCTTATGAGCAATACAGTGTTATTCAAGGTGGAGATGGCGGAATGGAATACGCCATGAGTACCCTAATCACTGGAGAGCGCAAGCTTAATTCGCTCATTGGCGTAATGGCGCATGAAATGGCCCACTCATGGTTCCAACATATTTTAGCTACCAACGAAGCCAAGCACTCCTGGATGGATGAGGGTTTTACCTCTTTTATCTCGAGTTTATGTATGCAAGAACTCAGTGAAAAACCATCAGAAAATCCATTTGCAGGGAGTTATAGGGGCTACCAGTATTTAATAAAGTCTGGAAAAGAACAGCCTCAAACCACCCATTCAGACCGATACGAATTTAATAGTGCTTATAGCATTGCCGCTTATTCGAAAGGGTCTATTTTCTTGTCTCAACTGGGGTATATCATTGGCCAAGACAAACTGATGGAAACCCTTAAAAAATACTACACAGACTTTAAATTCAAGCACCCAACGCCAAACGACATTAAAAGAACTGCAGAAAAAGTGTCAGGGCTTCAGTTAGATTGGTATTTAATGGATTGGACACAAACCACCAATACCATAGATTACGCCATTCAAGAGGTGGTTGCGGAAGACCTTGAAAACACCACAGTGGTCTTAGAAAGAAAAGGTTTAATGCCTATGCCTCTAGATATTTTAGTGGTGTACCAGGATGGGAGTCAAGAAACATTTTATGTGCCTCTTAGGATGATGCGAGGTGGGAAAGAGAATCCTTATCCAAGCATTGAAAGAACAGTATTGCCTAACTGGGCTTGGGCTTATCCAAGCTATGAGTTTACTATTTCTAAGCCTTATCAAAGTATAAAAGCGATTCAAATTGATCCATCTGGCCTTATGGCCGATGTTGATTTGGACAATAACTCACTCCAATCTGCAGAAGAATAACTGACGCATTAAAACAACCTATTAGGTCCTAAAAGCAAATAAAAGTGTCAGATCAAGATACCGCAGGTTTAAACAAAAATCAACCGATAGAAACGTCCCAAAAATATCTTTCGGGGCGTTTTTCTCTAGGACAAAAAGAACGCTTAAAAAGCGCCAAATCTATTGAACACTTATTTTCTGAAGGGAAAGCTATTAGTGCATACCCTTTGAGATTGGTTTTTGTGAGTAAGCCGAATAGTACTGTTCCTATGCAGTGTGCTTTTAGTGTGTCTAAAAGACACTTTAAAAAAGCGGTAGATCGCAACAGGATTAAAAGATTATTAAGGGAGTCTTACAGGAAAATAAAACCTACACTGTACCAAAACCTCTCTCAGCCGTATATGGGTATGATCTTATTTAATGGTAAAGAAATTCCTTCACAAGAAAATACAGACAAAAGTGTAGCGATCCTTTTAAAGAAATGGTTAAAGAGTTTATCTTTGTAGGGCTATAAAAAATCTTATGAAAGAGATCCAAACGCTTGAAAAAGCCATTCAACCCTTACGCCATACACTACAAGAACACCCCTTGTACCAATCTTTAAATAGCCTTAAAGATGTGGCTGTTTTCATGGAGTTACACGTATATGCTGTATGGGATTTTATGTCTTTATTAAAATCACTGCAACAACAACTTACTTGTGTGAGCCTCCCTTGGATGGCGCCTAAAAATCCAACACTCTCTAGATTTATCAATGAGATAGTGATGGGGGAAGAAAGTGATATAGACCTCAATGGAACCCCCATTAGTCATTATCAATTGTATTTAGACGCCATGAAAGAGGTAGGGGCAAGTACAGAAGGAGTTAATAATTTTCTTAGTCTTTTAAAAAATAATGTATCTGTAATAGAGGCTATTCGTAAAGCACCTTTACATCCTGCAGTAAAAGATTTTTTAAACTTTACTTTTGAAACAATAGCGACTGGAAAACCACATCTGGTTGCCGCTGCATTTACTTTTGGGAGGGAAGACCTTATACCAGACATGTTTATAGAAATTGTAGGTAAAGCCGCAAAAAAGAACGCCACCAATTATCCGAGGTTTATGTACTATCTCAATAGACATATTGAGATAGATGGTGATGAACATGGCCCACTTTCTTTAAAAATGGTCAGTGAACTCTGTGGAGAAGACACTTTAAAATGGCAAGAGGCAACAGAGGTGTCTCAAAAAGCTTTAGCTGTTAGAATTGCCCTTTGGGATGCTATTGACAAAGAAATTAACGCTAAATTAGTGACTTACTAAAGCACTAATTCATGAAAAAGACTTTTTATTTTCTGTTACTTTTATCCCTCATTCTTGAGCTTGGTTGTGAAAACAAACCCAACAACCCACAAGAAAGTGTTCAAAGCAACTGGGAAATAGGGCCTTTTATAAAGCAAGACGCAGAGAACCCCATACTTATTCCCAATCCAGAATTGGTTTTTTTAGATCCAGTAAGTGGGGAGGAAACAGCCTTTGAAGCAAGAAATGTGCTCAACCCATCTGCAGTTGTAAAAGATGGAAAAGTACATTTAATTTATAGGGCTCAAGACCAAAAAATGACCTCTAGAATTGCGCTGGCCACTAGCGAAGACGGGATACATTTTACCAAAGAAAAGGCACCTATTTTTTTTCCAGATAATGATGATATGTTGGTGTACGAAGCCTTTGGAGGGGTAGAAGACCCCAGGGTTGTTCAGGGTTCAAATGGGGAATATATTCTTACCTATACCTCTTATGATGGAAAAATAGCCCGCCTGTGTTTGGCCACCTCAACAGATTTAAAAAAATGGACCAAACACGGCCCTGTATTAAAAGATCCTAAGAATATAAACTTGTGGTCAAAATCAGGGGCTATTGTTGTAGAACAGTTTGGCGTAGAAATGCGCGCTAAAAAAATAGATGGTAAGTATTGGATGTATTTTGGAGATACAGATCTATTTATGGCTCATTCAACCAATTTAATTGATTGGACGGTGCTGGAAAATGCAGAAAATAATACCATGGTTTCTGTGCTTCACCCGCGACCTGGATATTTTGACAGTAGGCTTGTGGAGCCTGGCCCATACGCATTATGGACTAAAAATGGGATAAATCTAATTTACAACGCCAGTAATGCAGCAAATAACAATGATCCAAATTTACCTCAATTCACTTATGCTGCTGGACAAGCCTTATTTAACGCAAGTAAACCATACCAATTAATCGATAGAACCAAAGGCTACTTTATATATCCCGATAAGGATTATGAAAAAATAGGAGAAGTAAATGAGGTTTGTTTTGTAGAGGGTATGGTCTTTTTTAAAGATCAATGGTTTTTGTATTACGGCACTGCAGACTCTAAAATTGGTGTGGCAATAGCAGAAAAATAAGCGCTGACTCATTGATGGTTTTAGCACTTCTTAAAAGCTTATGACATTGAAGAGCGCTCCATATAAACATGGGGAATACCGTCTTCTAAATACGTCTCTCCAAGGGCGGTAAAACCTAAATCACGATAGAAATTTAATAAGTAAGTTTGGGCGGAAAGTCCAATATCTGTCGTGTTAAAATGATCTTTAACAGCAGTGATAGAAGCTTGCATAATCGCTTTACCAAAATCTCTTTTTCTGAAATCAGCAGCAACGACCACCCTACCAATCGCAGCTTTTTCTAAATAATCTCCTGGTTTAAAAATTCTTGTATAAGCAACAATCCTCTCTTTAATAGTTCCTAATATATGAAGGGCTTTTTGGTCTTTACCATCTATGTCTTGGTACACACAATCTTGCTCCACCACAAATACCTGAGAGCGCAACTGAAGTAGCTCATATAATTCAGTGGTGCTTAAAGAAGAAAAGGAACGGCAGTTAATCTCCATAATAGTACTTTGTTGTTTTTAATTGTTATATAGCTGAAGTAATTATTTGATCGTTGGTTATTTTAAAGTTTTAATACATTCTTAAGCTCACTCATTAAAAACTTAATAACTAATCTTGAATAATGGGTTTTTTAGAATCCTCCTTTTCAAATTCAGGTTGTAAAGTCACATGGTTAATACCGTACTTTTGTAAGAGTAATGATTCTATTTGAACCAAAACATTGTCAAATTGTTTTAGATTGAGATTTTCAGAAAATTCTATATGGGCTTCTAAATGGACTTCTGCCTCGTTGAGCTGCCATACATGAAGGTGGTGGAGGTTTTTAACTGGTGAAATCTCAGAGACGTCTGCTTGTAAAGCTTTTAAATTAATGTAAGAGGGGGTAAAAAGCATGAGAATTCTAGTGGCGTCTACTATAAGGTCATAACCCATATACACCAAATAAAGCGCTATAATTAAGGTGAGTAATGGATCTATCCAAAAAATGGAAAAGTAGCGCATTAATAATCCCCCTATTAAAACCGCAATTGAAGCCAGCATATCTGAGAATAAATGAATATATGCAGACCTCATATTCATATTATCATTAGCGTCTTTTTTTAATAATAAAACACTAAAACCATTAGCTACTATACCTAATAAAGAAAACCAGATAACTAAATCAGCCGCTATTTCTACTGGAGAAACAAAACGTTTATAAGCCTCAATAATTAAAAAAATAGCTACAACAACTAGAGAAGACGCATTGACAAATGCCGCTATAATTTCTGCCCTTTTGTAACCAAAAGTTTTACCGTAAGAAGCTTTATTTCTAGATAATTTTACTGCTATATAGCTTATTATAAGAGACAAAACATCTGAAAAATTATGAAGAGCATCTGAAAGTAATGCTAAGCTACCAGACCAAAACCCACCGACAACTTGTGAGGCTGTAATAATGATATTAAGGAAAATAGAAACAACTAAGTTTCTCCCTTTGGTATCATTTTTTCCATGATTCTGGTGTGTAAGATGGTGTCCCATAAATATTAACTACACCCAATTTTAGCTACTCTATTGGTGTGTCTTCCCCCTTCAAAAGGCGTGTCCAAATAAACTTCTACCATTTCTAAGGCTTGTGGTAATGATAAATACCTTGCTGGAAGTGATAATATATTAGCATCATTATGTTGTTTGGCTAATAAAACAATTTCTTTAGTCCAACATAAAGCCGCCCTGATATCTTGGTGTTTATTAGCCGTCATAGCGGCGCCGTTTCCACTACCACAAATAATAATACCTAAAGCCACTTTTTTAGAAGACACTGCTTCTGCTACAGGATGAATATGGTCTGGGTAATCTACAGAGTCTGATTTATCTGTACCAAAGTTTAAAACATCATGTCCCAACGCTTTAAGAAATGCTACAATAGCAAATTTGTAATCTGTTCCTGCGTGGTCATTTCCTAT
>JGI20158J14315_10001654_pt1 | contig 16154 bp, 8 predicted proteins | sample COG_08_FD_14315 | JGI IMG/M metagenome (IMG submission 14315)
AATAGCTCCAGGTACCGTAATAATGTTGACACTGTCAAAATATCCATTTGACGACCGGCATCATTAACATAATATTCTCTGGTTACTTCGTACCCGACCGCATCAAGTAAGTTAGCGATACTTGCGCCATAAGCAGCCCCGCGCCCGTGGCCCACGTGAAGCGGTCCAGTCGGGTTCGCCGACACGAATTCGACTTGAATGCGCTTACCCTGCCCGACACTACTACGGCCAAACTCGGGTCCCAACTCAATCACATTGTGAACCACTGTCTGGTGACACTCATCACTCAAAATTATATTAACGAATCCCGGACCAGCCACCTCCGCCGTTTTTATTAGTTTGTGCTCGGCTAGTTTGCCAGCCACCTGTGCCGCGATTTCCCTAGGGTTTTGTTTCAATTCACGGGCAAGTTGCATCGCAATATTACAGGCATAGTCTCCATGATCACTCGATTTTGGGCGCTCTAAAGTAATCCTGTTTTCAGAGACCTCGATTTCCATCTCGTTTAACACTGCAACAATTGCGGCTTTAAGCTGATTGATTAAGTCGTTCGTATAATTCATTAACACATCGCTCTATGGATACAAAACATCGTTATATTTTGCGTATAAAAATAAAATCTCACACGTCTAAGGGGTCAACGTCAAGTGCATGACGCACGGCGCCGTCTCTTAATGCGTCTATATATATACTCCAAATTCGTAAAAAACCCCTCATAGACTTTCTCGAAACTGCCTGGATTAAAAGCTGGCCACGGTAAAGACCCGCCATTTTAAAAAGCGGAGACGGCACCGCATCATACACCTCTATCCCAGGCCCTTAATTTTGATCGCCTCGCTCTGAGCTAATGATAAAAACTTCCATACTTGCGACTCTTGCTTGGCCGCCACCCTTAACAAGGCTTGATAACAAAGAGGGGGGAACGCAGCTTCCTCACGTTCCAACAGAAGCTCTTGCGCAAAGTCATCAAAAGTCTGATGAATTAACGACTGATAAACAGGATGTTGTGCAAACTCCGTTTGGAGCATGACTCGACCTTTTTTCTCACCACGCCCCGGTCGGCCAGAGACCTGCAGTAGCTGTTGATAAAGTCTTTCCGTTGCTCTGAAATCTGCGCTAAATAATGACTGATCAGACCCTAAAACGACAACTAGCGAGAGGTTAGGGAAGTCATGCCCTTTGGCGAGCATTTGAGTACCCACAATAATATCGACATCCGAGTTTTCAATAACGCCCCTCATCGCCTTAAAAGCGCCTTTACGCTTTGTCGTATCGCTATCGATACGCAAGATAGACGCCTCCGGAAATTGGACTCTCAAGTCGTCTTCAATGCGCTGCGTTCCCTGACCCAAATCAATTAAATCATGATTCCCGCACTCAGCGCATTGATCCGGGACTTTACTTTGATAGCCACAATAATGGCAGCGCAATTGAACTGAGTGCTTATGTATTGTTAAACGAGCGGAGCAGCGACCGCACATGGCCGCCCAATTACAGGAGGAGCAAAACAAGGCTGACGCATAGCCACGTCGATTAAGAAATACTAGAACCTGCTCGCCGCGACTTAAACACACTTGCATCGCGCTAAGTATTTCAGGTGCAAGTGCTCGCCCATGCGCTCGGTCGACGGAAATCAACTCAATGTCAGGAAGCGGGCCGTGGGGTCGCTCGTTCAGCTTGAGGCGCTTATATTTACCCTGAACAAAATTAAAGTATGTTTCTAAAGATGGGGTTGCTGACCCCAGGATAATGGGTATATTGTTTTCGCTGGCCAGATAAATGGCTAAGTCTCTCGCGTTATACCGCACACCCTCAACCTGCTTGTATGACATGTCGTGCTCTTCATCCACGACAATCAAACCCAATTTAGGCAACGATGCGAATATTGCAAGCCGAGTACCCAACACGATACTCGCTACGCCCGAGCGCACTAACATCCATGCTTGTAACCGCTCCTTGTCGCTCATACTGCTGTTTAATGTAACTATCTGATACTTAGGAAATCTTGAGCGCAGTCGAGACTCAAACTGAGGCGTTAAATTAATTTCTGGAACGAGCACCATGATTTGTCGGCCAAGTCTCAGCGTTTTAGCCATAACCTCAAAATACACCTCTGTCTTACCGCTTCCCGTCACGCCCTGAAGTAACCAGGCCTGATGCGTATCCAAATTTGCGGAAATATCCTCAACTGCTGCCTGCTGTGGCTCTGTTAATTCAATACCAATGGTAGGTTCCTGATCATCAGTAAACTTTCTAGTTGAGGTAAATTCATAATTTTGACTGCGTTGTCCGGATGTAATCCATTCCTTATCCTGACCAACTGGCTAATTCCGCTCTCGCCGTTGAATAAACAGATTTCGCCTGAGCAAGGGTGATACTCTTTTGGCCTTGAAACATATCGAATAATTTTTTCTTGCCAAACGCACGCGAACTGAGCGAACCAGGTATCTCCCGATGGCCTTTTTCAGTCAAAGAAAAAACAGTTTCACTAAATCGCTCTAAAAAATTGACGCGACGAATAGCCAATGGCAAACCTAAAAATAAGACCTGTCCAAAGCGTGCGCAGTAATACCGAGCAACAAACTGACAAAAAGAAAAATAGCTGGCAGGCAGTGGATCGAGGTTAAATACTGATTCGATTATTTTAAGTTTGCGATGCTCCACCAGAGACTCGTCCGAGACGGACTCTACAATCCCCACTAATTTTTTTCGCCGGAAAGGTACAACAACTATCGAACCCTTAGCCACATGATGCGGACCAATTAGATAATCAAAAGGTCCGTCTATAGGGACGTCGAGATGAACTTGAGCAAAAAGCATAACTTAAGCGTTCGAGGACATTAAAAAACGAAAAGGGACAAAAAACCCTCACTGACTATACCCCACCCCCATAAGGCTACTTAGGTCAGCGATGGTACCTAGGACTTTGATCGTGCACAGCTTCGACGAGCGCGAGAACATTCTCAGGTGGTGTGAATTGGGAAACCCCATGTCCTAAATTAAACACATGTCCAGAGCCCTCTCCAAACCCCATAAGGATTTCACCGACTTCTTTTTGAATCACGTCAGGATTCGTAAGCAATATGGCTGGATCCATATTGCCTTGCAGACCCACACGATCACCCACTCTGCTGCGGGCGGTGGCTATATCCGTGGACCAATCCAAACCCAAAGCATCAGCTCCAGTTTCCGCAAGACTCTCAAGCCATTGGCCACCACCTTTGGTGAATACGACTCGTGGGATTACCGTACCATCAACCTCTCTTGTCAAAGAGCTACATATTTGAGTCAGATTATTTTGTGAAAATTGCTTAAAGGCTTTAGAAGTTAAGCTACCACCCCAAGTATCAAATATCATGACTGCATCAGCACCGGCGGATATTTGCGCATTCAAGTAAGCGATTACAGATGCAGACGTGACTTGTAATATTTTGTTGAACAAATCGGGGCGCTCATACGCCATTTTTTTAACTCGATGGAAATCTGTTCCGCCTTTTCCTTCAATCATATAGCACGCTAAGGTGAAAGGGCTACCTGAAAAGCCAATGAGTGGCAGACGATCCGCCAGCGCACTTTTTATTGACCGAACAGCATCAGTCACATACTTTAATTGATCCTCTGGCTCAATAGCCGAGAGCAGTTGAATCTGTTTTTCCTCACGTAAAGGCCTTTCGAATTTCGGACCTTCTCCATCAGCAAAATAAAGACCTAGACCCATAGCATCTGGGATAGTCAATATATCCGAGAATAGAATTGCAGCATCAAGGTTAAATCGAGCTAGTGGCTGAAGCGTAACTTCGGTGGCTAGATCTGGATTTTTACACAAACTGAGAAAAGATCCTGCTTGACTTCGAGTTTTGTTGTACTCAGGAAGATAACGCCCTGCCTGACGCATTATCCAGATAGGAGTGTAAGGAGTTGGTTGTCGGAGTAGCGCCCGTAAAAAAACATCATTTTGAAGCTGAGCCACTTGGAGCCTCCTTCTAAAAACTAATTAAAATTACAAGAACTCCGCTTATCTAGGGAGTTCCGATCGGCCCATGAGTACCTCATCTATTGAACGGGCACACTGCCTACCCTCTCGAATCGCCCACACAACGAGTGATTGGCCTCGACGCATATCACCAGCAACAAAGACCTTATCATGAGAGGTTTTATAGTCCTCTGTGCTCGCATCCACATTACCTCTATTATCAAGTTTTACGCCTAATGAGGATAACAAGCCCGCATGCACAGGGTTAACGAATCCCATAGCAAAGAGGACAAGATCGGCCTTCAGTTCAAATTCGCTATTAGGCATTTCTCGCATTTGCATACGTCCGTCGCCGTCCTTTTCCCACTCCAACCTGGCTGCTATCAATTTCTTAACTTTGCCGCCTTCTCCTTCGAAGCGCTTTGTAGTTACCGACCAATCACGAGAACAGCCTTCCTCGTGCGACGACGATGTCCTTAACTTGATTGGCCATTCAGGCCAGGTCAGTGGTCGATTTTCCTGCTCCGGAGGCATGGGCATCAATTCAAATTGGGTGACGGAAGCCGCTCCCTGCCGGTTCGATGTCCCCACACAATCAGATCCAGTATCACCACCACCGATAACCACAACATGCTTGCCTGTAGCGAGAATTTGGCTATCCAGTTTATCTCCAGCAACCACCCTATTCTGTTGCGGCAAGAACTCCATCGCGAAATGTACGCCATTGAGATCTCGTCCGGCAACGGTCAAATCTCGAGGTACTTCAGAACCGCCTGTCAATGCGATTGCATCGAATTCATTCAATAAATCATCTTGCGTAACAAATTTTTGAGATAAGTTATTCACCCCAACAATAGATTCCCCAGGAGCACCGACGCATACGCTCGTCCTAAACTCCACGCCTTCTTGTTCCATCTGTAACACACGACGATCAATATGAGTTTTCTCCATCTTGAAATCTGGTATCCCATACCGAAGTAAGCCTCCAACCCGGTCATTCTTTTCAAAAACGACAACATCATGACCGGCTCTCGCCAATTGTTGGGCGCAGGCGAGTCCCGCTGGGCCTGAACCAACAACAGCCACTCGCTTTCCAGTTTTTTGCGCAGGAACCTGAGGCACGATCCAACCTTGATTCCAACCCTTGTCAACAATAGCGTGCTCGATCGATTTAATCGCCACGGCTGAGTCATTTATATTCAATGTGCAAGAAGCTTCACAAGGCGCCGGACAAATACGACCAGTAAATTCGGGAAAATTATTTGTAGAATGCAACGTTTGCAATGCCGATTGCCAGTTTTGACGATAAACTAAGTCATTCCAATCGGGAATGATGTTATTCACGGGACAACCACTTTGGCAAAACGGAATCCCACAGTCCATACACCGTGCACCCTGACGAGATGCTTCATCATCTGAGTGCGCAATCACAAATTCATTATAATTTTTAAGTCTATCGTCGACGGGCACACTTGATTCGTTGACCCGCTCATGCTCTAAAAACCCGGTTGGTTTTCCCATCTTATGCTGCCTCCCGTTCACTTTTATTACTTTGCGCAAGCTCAGTTAACGCACGACGATATTCGTGTGGAAACACCTTAACGAACTTGCTCCTTGCCATATCCCAATCGGCTAGAATTTTTTCTGCGACGGCACTCCGTGTGCGCCTATGGTGTTCTCCCACCAGATGCTTCAAAAGCTCCTCATCAAATGTATCGCAGTGAAGGTTCACGGGGGCCTGCTGATCCATTGGAAGCAGTCTCTCCACATCTACCATGGAAGGATTACAACGAAGCTCGAAATTTCCCTTTGGGTCATAGACGTATGCAATACCGCCACTCATACCAGCCGCAAAATTTCTGCCAGTATCACCGAGTACGACTACTGTACCACCCGTCATGTACTCACAACAATGATCTCCGACTCCTTCAACTACCGCAGTCGCGCCGCTATTTCTGACCGCAAAACGCTCTCCAGCAACCCCAGAGAAATAAACCTCTCCCTCTACTGCGCCATACAGGACGGTATTACCAACCACGATATTTTGCGACGAGGCCCCACTGAAATCATCTGAAGGATGAATAACAATACGCCCCCCAGACAACCCTTTCCCTACGTAATCGTTCGCGTCACCCCTAAGATTAAACGTAATTCCCTTCGCCAGGAAAACACCGAAACTTTGTCCTGCCGTACCTTCAAAATTCACTGTAATAGTTTCATCTGGAAGACCAGCGTGGCCATAGCGAGTCGCCACCTGATTAGACAACATAGCTCCTACACTGCGATTAGCATTCTTTACTTTACATTCGATTTGAACCGGTGCTTGCTCCACTAGAGCGCGCTCTGCCTGATCAATCAAACTGTTATCCAAACCTTTTTCAAGCCCATGATCTTGTTGCTCTAGATGACGTCTCGCCACCTCATCTGGCATCTCTGGTCGATAAAAGATCTTGGAGAAATCTAATCCCTTTGCCTTCCAATGATCAACCCCGTGGCGGGTGTCGAGCAAGTCGGATCGACCGATAATTTCGTTAAGGCTACGCACACCCATGCTCGCCATAATTTCACGTATTTCCTGAGCTACAAAGTGAAAATAATTGATCACATGCTCAGGCTTACCAGAGAATTTCTCCCTGAGCACAGGATCCTGAGTCGCTATGCCCACGGGACAAGTATTCAGGTGACATTTACGCATCATGATGCACCCCTCAACCACTAACGGTGCAGTAGCAAACCCAAATTCATCTGCACCTAGTAACGCGCCAACAATCACGTCACGGCCAGTTTTCATTTGACCGTCCACCTGGACAATAATGCGACCTCTTAGTTGATTCAGTACAAGAGTCTGTTGAGTCTCTGATAACCCTAGCTCCCAAGGCGCGCCCGCGTGCTTAATCGACGACAACGGCGAAGCACCAGTACCTCCGTCATAGCCTGCAATGACAACATGATCGGATTTGGCTTTCGACACGCCGGCAGCTACAGTGCCGACGCCAATTTCAGACACTAGTTTGACGCTGATCGTAGCTTTGGGATTCGCATTTTTAAGGTCATGTATAAGCTGCGCCAAATCCTCAATGGAGTAAATATCATGGTGCGGCGGCGGAGAAATAAGTCCTACCCCGGGTACGGAAAATCGCAACTTAGCGATGTATTGTGAGACCTTATGACCCGGCAGCTGACCACCTTCACCAGGTTTAGCGCCTTGGGCTACTTTAATTTGAATTTGATCAGCATTTGCTAAGTATTCCGCAGTAACGCCAAAGCGACCAGAAGCTACCTGCTTAATTTTCGAGCGCAGCGTATCGCCCTCTTCGAGATCAACATCAGTAATGACAACAGATCCGAGAACATTTTTAGTACTTGTCTTTGTTGTAACGGGTTGGAATCTTCCAGGATCCTCGCCACCTTCCCCGGTATTCGATTTGCCCCCAATACGATTCATCGCGATCGCAAGGGTCGTATGCGCTTCCGTGGAAATCGACCCTAATGACATAGCGCCAGTAGCAAACCGCTTAACAATATCAGTCCAAGGTTCTACCTCATCAATCGGGACAGGCTCGCCTAATGGATTAATTTCGAATAGGCCTCGTAATGTCATATGGCGTCGGCTTTGCTGGTTGATCATCTCAGCATATTCTTTATACGTTGAATACTCATTTGTTCGCGTCGCCCTTTGCAAAGTAGCTATTGAATCTGGAGTCCACATATGCGCTTCGCCACGCACTCTAAACGCGTACTCGCCACCAGCATCAAGTGAGTCGATGAGCGTCGGATCTTTTTCGCTGAACGCGCGATTGTGTTCACTAATAGATTCCACCGCAATTTCTTGAATACCTATACCCTCTACATTGCTAGACGTTCCCGTAAAGAAGCGATCAATGAACTCTGTATTGAGTCCAATTGCCTCAAAAATTTGAGCGCCACAGTATGATTGGTATGTTGATATACCCATTTTCGACATGACTTTATTCAAGCCCTTACCAATCGCTTTGACATAATTTTTATGGATAGTATCTGCGTCTTCCTTCAATTGAACTGATACCGAAGATAACGTCTCCATGGCCAACCAAGGATGAATTGCCTCGGCACCGTAACCCGCCAAAAGGGCAAAATGGTGTGTCTCGCGCGCGGAACCGGTACTGACTACGAGGCCGGTCTTTGTTCTTAGACCAAGTCGGACTAAGTGGTGGTGTACTCCGCTAGTAGCTAGCAAGGCTGGGATCGCTACTCGCTCAGAGTCGACCTTGCTGTCTGAAAGAATTAATATCGTCTTGCCATTTTGGACCGCACTTTCAGCTTTACTACATATCGCGCTTAGCGCCTGCTCTAGACCATCAGGTCCATGAGCCTGGGGAAACGTGATATCAATCACCTCACTATCAAAAGCGCCATCGGTAGACTTAGAAATACCAACAAGCGCATCATACTGATCGAAATCAAGAATTGGCTGTGAGAGTTCGAGGCGCTTAACCACTGTCTCATAGTCAACCCCTAAAAGGTTCGGCTTAGGCCCGACATAAGAGATTAGAGACATCACCAATTCTTCTCGAATCGGGTCAACTGGCGGATTTGTTACTTGCGCGAATAGTTGCTTAAAGTAGTTGTATAGGGATTTGTTCTTGTCTGATAGGACCGCTAGTGGTGAATCGTTACCCATTGATCCGGTTCCCTCTTGGCCGGATTCGCCCATTGGCATCAAAACAAATTTAATATCCTCTTGAGTAAAACCGAAGGACTGCTGCAAGTCGAGCAACGCGTCAGCATTTCTAAACGAGCGCTCTTCATCGGCAGCTGACAAATCAGACAAAACAATTTTAGACTCTCGCAAAAGCGCCCCATAGTCACGCTCAGCTATCAGGGTTTCTTTTATTTCTTCATCACCAATAATTCTTCCCTGATTTGTATCAATCAGCAGCATCTTACCCGGCTCTAATCGCCACTTATGTGCAACGTTTTTTTCTTCTACTGGCAACACACCAACTTCAGAGGCCATTATGACCAAGTCATCCTTGGTAACGACATAACGTGCAGGTCTCAACCCGTTCCGATCAAGCGTCGCCCCAATTTGAATTCCATCTGTAAACGCCACCGCCGCGGGGCCATCCCATGGCTCCATTACTGGCGCATGGTACTCAAAGAAGTTCTTGCGATCACGGCTCATTAATGCGTTACCCGACCAAGCCTCAGGGATCAGCAACATCATCGCTTGAGCTACCGAATATCCGCTCAACACCAGTAACTCTAACGCGTTATCAAAACAGGCCGAGTCAGATTGTATTTCATCTATCAACGGCCACAATTTATCAAGGTCTTCCCTAACAACCGGCGAAAATAGAGCTTTTTGTCTCGCTCTCATCCAATTGATATTTCCACGCAGAGTATTAAATTCACCGTTATGCCCGATCATTCTAAACGGATGAGCAAGTTCCCAACTGGGAAACGTATTGGTAGAAAACCGCTGATGCACAAGCGCGAGTGAAGAAGCGAACGCCTTGTCCGACAGATCTGAATAGTAGTCGCCGACCTGGCTCGCAAGCAACATCCCTTTATAAACGATCGTTCTTGCGGACATTGACGTTAGATAAAAACCTCCCACCCCAACATCAACGGAACTAGAGACTCGGTGCTCAGCCTGCTTACGAATTACAAAAAGCTTACGCTCAAAATCCTGCTCGGTCTGACAGTGAGCTCCACGGCGAATAAACAGTTGACGGATAACAGGTTCAACATCTCGAGCGGTCTGGCTGATTCCTGAATTATCTACTGGTACATCTCGCCAACCAAGAACCTCTTGCCCCTCAGTGACGGTAAACTCCTCTAAAACCTCTTGTATCTTCGTTCGGCTTACATCATCTTGGGGCAAGAAAACCATCCCAACCCCATACTCTCCGGAAAGAGGCAAATCGAAACCTAAGTCACCGATATTACGAAAGAACTGATCTGGTATTTGTACCAAAATTCCAGCGCCATCACCGAGCAACGGATCAAACCCAGTTGCGCCACGGTGGGTCAAGTTATCTAGAATCTGCAACCCCTGATCCACAATAAGGTGGCTTTTATCCCCTTTGATATGCGCTATAAATCCAACGCCGCACGCATCATGCTCATTTGCTGGGTTATACAGCCCTTGGGCGGCGGGTTTTACAAACTTAGTCACAATCTTGCCTCTCACTCTAAAATTATTTCAATAAACCTTTTCGGGACTTATTTAATGGTCATCCCATAGACAGAAAATCCGGCTTAAGACCGGATTTGGGTACGACCCCTTATGATACCGTGTTACAGCCCGTTTGATCAATATAGTGGAATTTTGTTCACAGTGGATCGACCAAGAATATCTGTCTATATTCCTTCATCGCATACCGATCTGTCATTCCAGCAATATAGTCTGATATGGCGCGAGGAGCGTCTGTCTTTGCTTGGAGCTGATGCCGAGGCGGTAATAATCCAACATCCTCCTTAAAAGCCTTAAACAAACTACTAACCACCCGTTTTGCCTTATCGGCCATACGTTGAACCTTGTAGTGTCTATAGAGGTATTGATGCAGATACTGCTTTACCTCCCGGTGTTTTTGCTCCATCTCGTCGCTAAAAGATATCAACTCTGGTAATTTGCGTACCTCATCAAGCGAGGTGGGTCTGGCCTCGCGAATCAAGCGGTCGCTTTCCTCAGTCAAATCAATAACAAAGCTATTAACGGTACGGCGTATCGCCTCACTCGCCCGACGCGGCTCATCAATGTGTGGATATTCCCTAGATACTGATCGTAAATGCTCCCCAAAAACTGGTAGCTCACTCATATGAACTAAGTCAAGCAAGCCAGACCTCAGTCCATCATCAATATCATGATTATTATAGGCCAGCCCATCAGCGACATTAGCCAACTGAGCTTCCAAAGAAGGACGGCGGTTTTCGATGAAACGTCTTCCAACGTCTCCTAACTCAGCTGCATTTTTTAATGAACAGTGTTTTAGGATCCCCTCGCGCGTCTCAAAGCAAAGGTTCAAGCCATCGAATTGAGCATATCTAAGTTCGAGATGATCAATGACACGCAAAGATTGAAGATTATGTTCGAACCCACCATATTCCTCCATGCTTTCATTCAAGGCATCCTGACCACTGTGGCCAAAAGGAGTATGTCCAAGGTCGTGGGCTAACGCGATGGCTTCCACCAAGTCAACATTTAATTTCAAGCTAGACGCTATAGATCGCGCAATCTGCGCTACTTCTAAGCTGTGCGTTAAACGAGTTCTAAAATGGTCTCCCTCATGATTCACAAAAACCTGAGTCTTATATTCGAGCCTTCTGAAGGCGGTTGAGTGAATAATCCGATCTCGGTCACGTTGAAATTCGGTACGACCAAAGGCTCTCTTCTCCTCATGCTGACGCCCCCAAGTAGCATCCGCCGGGACCGCGTAGTCGGCAAGACATTCAATCGACATCGTTATTGTTCCACTCCGCTAAGCACCTCAACCAACAGTTCCTTTGAGAAATCTGACGTGACGTAAGCTTCGCCAAGTTTTCTTAACAAAACTAATCGTAATTTTCCGTCTAGTACTTTCTTGTCATACCCCATCAATTCTAAATATCGATTACGACCCAACTTTGGCGCGTCAACTGGTAATCCAATTTCAACCAGCAGTTGCTGCAACCGATCCCACTCTACTTGCTTCAGGTCTCCTGCCAAAACAGATAACCTTCCAGCAAGCATCATGCCGGCTGCAACAGCCTCACCATGCAACCACTTACCGTAGCCAAGACCTGCTTCAATAGCATGTCCAAAAGTGTGCCCAAAATTCAATAACGCTCTTGATCCTGACTCAGTCTCGTCAGCCTCAACAATCTTCGCTTTGTTTGAGCAGCATTGCTGAACCGCATAACCCAATGCTTCATAATCCCGAGCTAAAAGCGACTGAATGTTGCCCTCAAGCCAACTAAAAAAAGCCTCATCCATGATCGCGCCATACTTAACGACCTCAGCCAACCCTGCCTTAAACTCTCGGTCCGGCAAACTACCTAACATCTCTAAGCTAATAAAAACGGCTTGCGGCTGATAAAATGCACCGATCATGTTTTTACCAGCAGGATGGTTAATCGCTGTCTTTCCTCCAACCGAGGAGTCCACCTGAGCTAGCAATGTTGTGGGAATTTGAATAAGCGGTATTCCACGCTGATAAGTTGCTGCCGCAAATCCGGCGAGGTCTCCGACTACGCCCCCACCGAGAGCCACAATAGTCGTTGATCGATCGGCCCGTTTGGTTATCAACTGATCGTAAATTGACGTTAATGTTTCTTGCGACTTGAATTGCTCTCCGTCTGGAATGATGATTTTCTCAACACTCTTACCCGGGGATGATAAACGCTCCGCAACCGTAGAGAAGTACATTGGGCCAACGACATCATTGGTTACAACAATGTAACGTCGACCTCGCAAGTCACCTTCGTCTACTATGGCCTCGGAGCGAAAAAGGTCTGGACCGATAATAATTGGATAAGATCGGCTCCCAAGCCCCACAATAATTTGTCTGTTCTTCATTAATTTTTATCTATTGGACTCGGGCTTTAACAAGCTCGTCCTCTAATCGGCTTAAAAAAATCTGCAAATTTGGATCTCCGGTTTCGATTACCAAATCAGCTAACGCAGTATAAATGGGATCCCTAACTCTGAATAAATCCTCCAACTTAGATAGCGGATTCTCAGTGTCTAATAATGGCCTATTCTTATCTGCCTGCGTACGTTTCCATAAATCATTAACTTGGGCTTTAAGATACACAACAAACCCTGTCGCACCCAAAGATCTTCTGTTTTCCTCGAACAGAATCGCGCCACCACCCGTTGCAAGCACAATATCATCGAGTTTTGTTAGATCAGCGATCGCGGCCTGCTCCCGAGCACGAAAACCACTCTCACCCTCATGATGAAAAATGGTGGGAATCGACACGCCCGTTCGTTCCTCAATCACTTGATCCGAGTCAAAAAAACTCTTCCGAGCACGTTTAGCCAGGAGTCTACCGACAGACGTTTTCCCCGCTCCCATCATTCCTACGAGATAAATATTGCCCTTAAAAGACGATAAAGTGCTGGAATTTGCACCCGTACGCTCATTTGTATTTTCCATACCTAAATTTTACCTATTAGTCTTGACTCTGTCCGTCTTCACAAAGTTTTTCTAAAAAATTAATTAAAACTAGTCGTATCAAAAAACAAACAATCTGTTTCTGATTCATGCGTACTATAATCAGGGGTACTTGTTCTGAATCTGACCAGTCACGCCATAGATGCGCTTAAGAAACCTATTTTCTAAATTTTTATTACTTTGTATAAGCCTCGGCATCGTTGGCGCACTCGCAGGGACCTTCGCCTTCGTTACAGCGTACCCGAAATTACCGCCTGTCAACGCCCTAACCGATTACAAACCTAAGTTGCCACTACGCATTTTCAGTCGCGAAGGAACGCTTATTGGGGAATTCGGTAGAGAGCATCGAGAGTTCATCAGTATTGACTCAGTACCTGATTCACTCAAAAACGCGATTATTGCGGCCGAGGATGAACATTTTTGGAATCACCATGGTATCGATTTTATTGGTATCGGCAGAGCAGCAATAGCCAACGTCTCAGCAAGGGGGGTTCGGCAAGGCGCGAGCACCATAACTATGCAAGTAGCCCGTAACTTTTTTCTCTCATCAGAGAAAACATTCACGCGTAAATTTAACGAAGCCCTCTTAGCTATAAAAATCGAGCGTAACCTCACTAAAAACCAGATACTCGAGCTGTATATCAATCAAATTTATCTCGGACAACGCTCTTATGGTTTTGCAGCCGCCTCTAAAGTATATTTTGGAAAGCCCCTCACACAAGCGTCTTTAGCAGAAATATCAATGCTAGCGGGTCTACCGAAGGCACCGTCGAAATATAATCCTGTTGTAAACCTAAAAAGAGCCACGCAAAGACAACGTTACGTCTTAAATCGAATGAATAGCCTTGGACTCATTTCGGATCAAGAGCTTGAACAAACAAAGAGCACAGCACTTAAACTGTCCTCAGCACGGAAAAACCCAAGCAGAAACTCTGAGTTTTTTGTAGAAATGGTTCGGCAGGCGTTAACTGAGAGGTATGGAGATGAAGCCTATACAAAAGGCCTTAACGTCCATACTACTTTATCGGTCAAGCATCAGGAGGCTGGGTTTCTAGCTCTCAAAAAAGGACTAGAATCGCACGACAAGAGACAAGGTTATCGCGGGCCTTTAAGCTCTATTAACCTTCCCTCTATAGTTAACGATGAATGGCTAGAGGATGCACTGCAAGATTCAAATGCGTATGAGGATTTGAGGCCTGCAGTCGTCCTAAATGTAACGGAACAAGCGATTGATACATATGTAAAAGGGACCGGGCCTGTCACGTTATCGGCGGAACAAACGGTTTACGGCTCTACAAACCTAATCACTGGGTCTGACGTTATTTCACCACTCAAAGATGGCGACCTAATTTATCTTCAAAATTTAAAAAAGGATCAATGGGCCCTAAGCCAGTTACCCATCGCGGAAGGAGCGATTGTCTCGATCGACGCGGATAACGGAGCTATCAATGCTTTGGTCGGCGGATATAATTTTTATCGCAACAAGTTTAATCACGTCACACAAGCTAAAAGACAACCCGGATCTAGTTTTAAACCCTTCATTTACTCTGCGGCGTTAGAGCGTGGGTTTACTCCGGGAACCATTATTGATGATGCACCCTTCGAAATACATGAGAGCCAAACAGGCTTCGAGGTATGGGACCCACAAAATTATGATGAGGAGTTCGCAGGCCCTATCAGCCTACGATATGCATTAGCTAAATCTAAAAACCTAGTGGCCATTCGGATACTTCAGGCAATAACGCCAGAATATGCCAGAAACTATTTAGCCCGATTTGGATTCAACCCAAAGCACCACCCGCCATACCTAACGATGGCGCTTGGCGCGGGCTCAACTACGCCTCTAGAGATGGCTCGGGGCTATGCTGTATTTGCGAACGGTGGTTATCTTATCGAACCATATTTTATTTCTCATATTGAGGACATTGAGGGTAATCTCATTTTCAAAACAAAATTACAACGTAAAAGAACGACAGCAGATCAAGTGCTCGACACTAGAAACGTATTCACCATGGATTCTTTACTTCGAAACGTTATCCAAAATGGGACTGGCATCCGCGCTAAATCATTAGGAAGAAAAGATCTAGCTGGGAAAACGGGAACAACCAACGACAACATTGATGCCTGGTTCGCCGGCTTCCAAAGACGCATTGTTGCTATCACTTGGGTTGGTAAGGATCAGCCTGGGCCACTGGGTGACAAAGAAACTGGGTCAAAAGCCGCGCTGCCTATCTGGATTGACTATATGAAAACAGCCCTAAAAGGAATCCCTGAAGACAAACCTCTCGCCCGCCCAGAGGGCATAAAATCGATTTTAATTGATCCAAAAACCGGATTACCTAATGATAAAAATGGAGTTGTCGAATACTTCTATGAGGAAAACGCTCCGCGCACAGATTCCGGAGCATTGTTCTAATTCAAACTTTGGGACGAAACTATGTTTTAGTTTGAATTAATTTTGCCGCGTCTATTGCAAAATAAGTTAAAACTCCATTAGCCCCAGCACGCTTAAAAGACAACAAGGCCTCTAATACGCAGCGCTCCTCATCGAGCCAACCATTCGCAAAGGCAGCCTTCAGCATGGCATATTCACCGCTTACTTGATACGCAAAGGTCGGAACTCCAAATTCTCGTTTTACGCGCGTGATAATGTCTAAATAGGGCATACCAGGCTTGACCATTACCATATCTGCNCCCTCCTGAAGGTCAAGACCAACTTCCCATAGAGCTTCATCAGAATTNGCCGGGTCTACTTGGTAAGTTTCTTTGTTACTGACCCCTAAATTTGCGGATGAACCGACAGCGTCTCTAAAGGGGCCATAAAAACTTGACGCAAATTTGGCCGCATACGAGAGTAATCGGACTCGCTCGTATCCGTTTTTGTCGAGTGCCTCGCGAATCGCTCCTATACGGCCATCCATCATGTCGGACGGCGCCAAAACGTCCACTCCCGCCGCAGCATGACTTAAAGACTGCCGAATTAATACCTCGATGGTTTCATCATTCAGCACATACCCCGTTTCGTCCAGCAGACCATCCTG
>JGI20158J14315_10001662_pt1 | contig 16108 bp, 18 predicted proteins | sample COG_08_FD_14315 | JGI IMG/M metagenome (IMG submission 14315)
CCTTATACACTTCAACATAGTGAGTTTGACTTAAAATAGAAGAAGATTCAGAATCAGTTGGAGAAGATCCGCCACCACTACAATTCCATAAAAATAACGTAATAAAGAATAAATTTTTTCTCATGAACAAAATATACCTGATTCATTGCATATAATAAATACTAATCTGTACAACGGATTTTCTAACTGTTGACCAAAGATCGTCCAAAAGTTATAGTAGTTTTATAGTAGGTCAAAAATAGAGTTTTTAAAAAGTGAAAAAAGGGGATTTGTCGTCGTACCCCGGACAGGATTCGAACCTGTGACCTACGGATTAGAAATCCGTTGCTCTATCCAGCTGAGCTACCGGGGCATGGGCCAAATTTAATCAAATAAAAAAATATTTAAAGCTTTTTTGTAAAAATTTATAGAGGGGGCTCCGTCGAGAAATTTCTTGCAAAAAATTGTGTTTAGATGTAGACTTGTTTAGTAATAAAAATAAAGCTTATAAATAATCTTTTAAGGAGAAAAAAAATGGCTGAAAAAGTAAAAACAACAGGTGTTAGTAAAGAAAAAGGCTATCTATATTATTTAGGTAAAGATGGTAATGTATGGCGTTCAGGTATGTCAAGAGGCGGATCTGGTGGCGGAAATGCAGAAAAAGTTGCTGACGCAGGCGTAACCCGTGAAAGCGGTTTCCTATACTTCATCGATAAAGATGGTGATGTATCACGTGCACCTATGGCTAGAGGTAGAGGTTAAGAAACTTTTATCGTTTAGGTATAATTAAAAAAAAAGAGCACTTAGGTGCTCTTTTTTTTTACTTAACTATTGAATTTTTGTGATTTCCAACTATCCCACTTGTAACTATCATATTGAAAGCTTCTTCAACGTCAATATCTGCAGGAGTCGTATCTTCTTTTGCAATAATTAAAAAGAAACCTGAAGTAGGATTAGGAGTGGTAGGTACAAAAATATGATAAAATTCTTCGTTAGCTTGATTTGTTGATTCGCTTGTAACAAATCCAAGTGTCCACATGCCTTTTCTAGGATACTCAACATAGACAACCTTTTGAAACGAATCATTATTTGATCCTGAAACAGTTTCAATTAATTGCTTTGTTGTTCCATATATTGTGTCTATTAAAGGAATTTTCTTAAAAATGCTCTCAAACCATCCAACTACTTTTTTACCAAAAACATTTCTTGCCAGGGCACCAAAAATAAATAGAGCTAAGAATACTATAATTAGACCAACTAATGAACTTAATAGACCAAACCCAGGAAAAGTTACATCTACAAATCTTTTTAATGGTTCTGCAACTGTTCCACCAATCCAATATGTAATTTCTAAAGTAACTTGTAAAACATATACTGTTAACGCTAAAGGAACAATAGTAGCAATACCAGCAAGCAGATTTGATTTAATTTTTTCTATCATAATTTAATTTATTATAAAATAGGTTCTATTTCCTATAGATTAGTATAGAACTTCCTAAAATAAGTAAAGTTCCTATAATTTCCTGTGAAGACAATATTTCTCCTAAAAATACCCAACCTAAGAAGATAGCCACTATAGGCGGAAAAATAGCAACATAGGTTACTTGAGTTACATTTAAATGCTGATACAGCCAAAAATAGATACCCCACGATATAAATCCGCCAAAAACAATTAAATAAAGAGTTGAGAGTATTAACTCATTGTTCCAAACAATGACAGATAAATCTTCATTGAACACTGAAGACATTGAAAGCATAACAATCCCCGTCATAACTTGACAAACTGCATTCATTTGGTAAGGACCAACCTCATCGTTATATTTTTTGTATTGAACGCTAGGATATGCTGCAATTATTATAACGCTAATTAGTACTAAAATTGCAGAAAAAGATTGTGAAGCAAGATCAATTTCTTGATTAGCACTCATAATTGCTACTCCAGTTAGTCCCACCATTAAAGCACCAATCTTGTTTTTATTAAGCCTTTCATCTGGATCATCTTTTATCATAAAGTGTGCCATAAGACTTGTAAATAATGGGAATAACCCCCATAATATTGACGAAATGCTTGAATAGATATATTGTGTTGCCCAGTATGTCATTCCATATGATAAACTGAAATTTAATAAACCAAAAGACAGGTATAATTTTATTGCCTGTGGAGTGGTGGGAATAGATAGTTTTTTATAATATATGTAAACAAAAAATATTATTCCTGAAAATAGAAAACGTAAACCAACTCCATAAAAAGGAGGCACTCCAGCATTCAGTGAAATCTTGATGAAATACCATGTGGATCCCCAGATTAAGCATAAAGCTATAAAAGGAAATAGAATCCTATTATTCATTATTTAGAATTCTGATAAATGGTAGCAAGTAGTGCACTTGCGATATAAATACTTGAGTATGTTCCAATAATCACACCCACTAGCATTGTAAATGAAAATGGTCTAATAACTTCTCCACCGTAAACAAGTAAAACAAGAATTACTAATAATGTTGTTAAAGAGGTTATTAATGTTCGACTTAATGATTGATTAATGCTTTTATTAATAGTTGATTCAAACATTACAGTCCCTGAAGATTTCATATTTTCTCTAATTCTATCAAGTATAACGATTGTATCATTCAGTGAATATCCTACAATAGTCAAGAAAGCTGCTACTGTGCTTAACGTAATTTCAAAACCGGTGAGAGAAAAAATTCCTAACGTTATAACAACATCATGCACCAAGGCTAAAATTGCTCCAAGAGCAAATCTAAATTCGAATCGAACAGAAATATAAAATAATATAAGAACAAGCGCTGAAATTACTGACCAAAAAGCTTTTCCACTTAGCTCTGATCCGACTTTAGGACTTACTGAACCAAGAGATAAAATAAAATCATTTTTGTTTTCCGGGGCTTTGTTAGTTAAGGAACTATATAAATGATTGATTATAACCTGACCAAAATTTTCCGGTTCATTTTCAAGCGTTTTAATCTTAATCATTACATCGCTTTTACTACCAAAATATTTAATTTCCTCTGCACTTAAATCAAAGTTGATATCGTTTACAGATACTGTTTTTAATGAATTTCTAACTTCTTCAATTGTTATCTCTTCAGAAAAACTGACTCCAATAGCAGTTCCACCCTTAAAGTCTATTCCTAGATTTACACCCATTAAAAGCAATATTACAGAACCTAGAGCCATTGCAGAAGATAATCCAAACCCGAAGGTTTTAAATTTCATAAAATTGATTTTAGTATTTTCCATAAACTTCATAATTATATACTCAGCTTTTCAATATTTTTTCTAGATGTAACAAAGTCAAAAACAAATCTCGTGACAATTATTGCAGTAAACATGCTAACAATAATTCCCCAAAATAATACAGTTGCAAAACCCTTAATCGGACCGCTACCATATTGATATAAAACAGCTGCAGCTATTCCTGTAGTTAAATTAGCATCAACAATTGTTGTGATTGCTCTTTCGTAGCCTGAGTCAATAGCAGATCTAACAGATTTACCATTTCTTAGTTCTTCTTTTATTCTTTCAAAAATAATAACATTAGCATCTACAGACATACCAACAGTTAATATTAATCCAGCAATTCCAGGAAGTGTTAAAGTCGCTTCAAGTAAAGCAAGAACACCTAGAAGTAAAATCAATGTCCACATAACTGAAAAACTAGCAATAAGACCAGACATTTTATAAAAGAGAACAATAAAGATAACAACAAGTAATAAACCGATACCCATTGAAAGTGTTCCCTTGGAAACAGAGTCTGCACCTAATGATGCACCAACAGTTCGTTCTTCTGCAATAGTAACAGGAACTGGAAGAGCACCAGCTCTTAATACAATTGCTATATCTTCAGCTTCTTCAATAGAGTCTAAACCTTCAATGACAGTTCCTCCACCAAAAATTTGACTTCTAATTACAGGAGCCATATGTACTTTTCTATCTAAAACAATTGCAATTCTATTGTTGATATTAGCACCAGTAATTCTAGCCCATTCTCTGGAACCTTCAGTATTCATTTCAACTTCAACAACTGCTTGTCCAGCTGTTACGCCTGCTTGACTTAATCTCATTTGAGCATCTTCTATAACACCGCCTGTTAATTCTGCATTATTGAACAAATGATATAACGTATAAAATTCTTCTTCTTCTCCAATTTCATTGACCAGAACAATTGGTGAATTGCTAGTTAAAATAGTGCTATTTGTAGCATCTAAAATTTGCTTAACNTTATCTTGAGACAAAATATCCTTATAAGAGACTAAATTTTTGGATGAGATGGCTAGATTTCCTCCAACAGATATTAACAATGAAGAAAAGTTAAATTCACCTGAGTTTGTTGCATCAAATAGTTCATTAATTTCGTTTTCATTATTATTTAAAACTTTTTCATTTGTTGTTGAAGTAATACTATCTAGCTGTCTAATTAAAGCATTAGTGCTTTCAATATCTTTAACAATCATTAGCTCTAAAAGCGCAGTACTCTGTAAAAGATCTCTTGCTCTTTCGGAATCTTGAATCCCAGCAAGTTCTACAATAACACGATTGTTTCCTTGTTTTTGAATAGTTGGCTCAGCAACGCCAAATTGATCAACACGATTTTGAAGAATTTCAATAACTCTTCTTATTGAATCTTCTGATTGAAGCGAGAGTTGAGCAATAATTTGTTCTTTAGTCTTACCATAATTGATAAAATATCTTGGNAATTTTAAATCTTTTGTATCTGCTAATTGTTCAAAAACTGTAAAGAAGTCGCCGGAACTACTATTATATTCATTTTTTAGTTCATCAAGAAATAAGTCAAAATTTTTATCTTTATTCTTTGCAAGATTGCTAACTAATTGAGGTAAATCAACCTCAAGAACTATATAAATTCCACCTTTTAGATCTAATCCTTGTTTGATAGTTTTTGCATCATAATAGTCAGCTTCTTCCTGTGAAAGGTTAGAAATTTTTTCATCACTAAGCATAGCATAGCGTAATGATGGGAAGAGGGCATAAATCCCCAATCCAAAAACAAAAAGGATTGTTAATAATCTATTTCTTATTGAATTATCCATAAGTGAGTGAATTTAATACATTAAGTGCTTTTTTCACTAATTTTTTAAATAATATTTAAGGACTTTCCACAATCATGAAATGCTTCTACAGCATAATTTAATTGTTGTTGAGTATGCAGAGATGAGAGTTGCACCCTAATTCTTGCTTGATCTTTTGGTACAACAGGAAAAGAAAATGGTATGACATAAATATTTTTTTCTAAAAGCATTTCAGACATAGCCACTGTTTTTTTTGCATCATAAATCATTATAGGAACTATTGGATGAGAATCTCCCTTAACTTCGAATCCTATTTCATGTATTTTTTTTCTAAAATAATGTGTGTTCTCATGTAATTTGGATATTAATCCATTATCATTATTAATTATTTCAAAAGCTTTTAAACATGCAACAACGAGTGCAGGAGCTAAGCTATTTGAAAAAAGATATGGTCTAGATCTTTGTCTTAAAATATTAATTATATTTGATGAGGCTGATACGAATCCACCAGAAGCTCCTCCAAGTGCTTTCCCAAATGTAGAAGTAATAATATCAACTTGGTTTAACACATTATGATGTTCTCCACTTCCTTTACCATTTAAGCCTATAAAGCCTGTTGCGTGACAATCATCTACCATAACTAGCGCATCATATTTTTCAGCTAATTTAACAATTTGGTCTATTGGAGCAATTGTTCCGTCCATACTAAACACTCCATCTGTAGCAATCAATTTTATTCTTGCTGTACTTTCCTTTAGTTGATTTTCCAAATCAACCATATCACAATTTTTATATCTATATTTTTGTGCTTTACATAATCTAATTCCATCAATTATTGATGCATGATTTAATTCATCAGAAAAAACAGCATCTTCTTTATTTAAAATAGTTTCAAATAAACCGCCATTAGCATCAAAACACGAAGAGTATAAAATAGTATCTTCCATATTTAAAAAATTGCTTACAGTTTCTTCAAGTTCTTTATGAATAGTTTGAGTTCCACAAATAAATCTGACAGATCCTAGCCCAAATCCCCATTGTTCTATTGCTGATATAGCTGCTTTTCTAATTTCAGAATTATTTGCAAGCCCTAAATAGTTATTTGCACAAAAGTTTAAAACTTTCTTTCCTAAGACATTGATTTCATCTTCTTGGGCTGTTTCAATGATTCTTTCATTTTTATAGGTCCCTTGATTTTTTATTGTTTCAAGTTCTTTTTTTAATATCTGATCAATTTTTTTCATTTATCCATCATTTTATTAAGAATTTTTAAAATAAATGTTTCAACATTTTCAGAGCTAGAAAAATCCCATTTATTTTTTGCTTCTTCACAATTTAAACTTGAAGGCCATGTATCTGCAACAGATTGAAATTTAAAATCAATCTCATATTCAATTTTGAATTCACTGAACTTGCTTTGAATAACTTTATATAAGTCATTGATTGAAAAACTTGCCTCTTGAATGTTGAAAACTCTTAAAGCTGAATTTATTGTATCTATATCCATTAACTGATTTATAGATGAAACTGTTTTATTAATACTTATAAAAGGTAATATGGTCTGTTCCGAAAGTTTGCATACGTATTGCTCATTATTTACAGCTGCATGAATCATTTGAGGGGCATAATCTGTGGTTCCGCCATTAGGAACAGTGTCATTACTTATTACTCCTGGAAATCTTATTGATCTAAAATCAATACCATAATTTTTTGCGTCACTTTCTAAATGCTTTTTTGTTCCATATTGCTCAACTGCTAATTTATTAATTCCATATATGGTAGTTGGTTTAATTATATCAACTTCCGAAGCATTATGAATTTTTCTAGGGCCATATACTGCTATAGAGCTTGGGAAAAAGAATTTTACTTTTAAATTATTTTTTATTCCGTGATCCATTGCACAATTAATTAGATTTTTTGATGCATCTTCATTTATTTGTGTTGCTAATTCAGGATTGTTGGAAGCTGTTTGACTTAGTAATGCTGCAAAATGATATACTTCAGATATAATGTTATTATCAAAAATTGATTGTATCAATTCTTTGTCTGAAATTGATCCTTGTATCAAATCAATATTATCATCTAGGATTGTTTTTTTGCTTAAATCTATTCCAATAATTTTAGAATTTTTTTGGGCTAAAAAATCAAGAGTTTTGCTACCCAATTCTCCATTAAATCCTGTTATTAAAATTTTTGAATTCACATTATAAGTTAAGTGATATAAAATGATTTTTTAAAAACTTTGTATTACCCTTTTAACCAATTAAATTTTTTAATCAAATGCTAAAAATAATTTCAATAATAAATCAAAAGGGCGGTGTAGGAAAAACTACTACAGCTATTAATCTAGCTGCTAGTCTAGGAATTCTTGAAAAGAAAACATTGTTAATAGATTTTGACCCTCAAGCGAATGCATCTACTGGATTAAATAATTTTGGGATTGAATCTGATTTGACTATTTACGATGCAATGATTGGCAACGAAAAAATGAAAGATATTATTTCTAGGACAAATATTGAATACTTAGATTTTATTAAATCGGATACAAATTTAGTTGGTTGTGAAGTAGAGTTGGTATCTATTTCTAATAGGGAAAAACAGCTTTTGCAATTAATTAATAGAATTAAAAAAAAATATGATTATATATTAATTGACTGTCCACCATCCTTAGGGCTTTTAACTTTAAATGCCTTGACTGCTTCAACGGATGTATTAATTCCAATTCAAAGTGAATTTTTTGCGTTAGAAGGTTTAAAAAGTTTACAAGAAACTATAAAAATTGTGAAAGAAAACATTAATAATAAGCTTAACATACTTGGTTTATTAATAACTATGCATACCAAAAGACTTAGGTTATCAAAAAAAGTTGAAGGTTTGTTAAAGACAAATTTTAAAAATAAATTATTTGATACAAAAATTAATAGAAATGTTAGGCTAGCAGAAGCTCCAGACGATGGAATGCCAGCAATAATGTATGATGTAAATTGTTCAGGAGCTAAAGACTATATGGATTTAGCATTGGAGATAGTTAATGGCAAAAAATAAAAATTTAGGTCAAGGATTAGGAGCTTTACTTACACCTTCAAAATCTAGCTTGGAGGATTTTACTCAAAGCAGCATTTTTATGAGTAAAATTAAACCAAACCCCAATCAACCCAGAAAAAATTTTGAAGATAAATCTTTAAAACAATTAGCACAATCAATTGAAGAAAAAGGGTTAATTAGTCCAATTACAGTTAAGCAAGTTGATAGTAAATATATTATTGTTGCTGGAGAAAGAAGATATAGGGCACATAAGCTATTAAATAAGAAAAAAATTTTAGCATATGTTATCGATGCGGAATCTAATAAAGATATAATGTATATGGCGTTGATAGAGAACATTCAGCGAGAAGATCTTAATCCAATTGAAGAAGCAAAAGGATATAAATACTTACAAGATAATTTAGAATCTTCAATTACTGAAATTGCGAAAACAGTCGGAAAATCTAGGCCAGCAGTATCAAATGCCCTGAGGTTGCTTAAGCTTCCAAATGAAATCCAAGATAGTATATTAAAAGGAGAGATAAATGCAGGGCAAGCTAGGGCAATTTTACAGAACAAAACTTCTCAAGGCATGATTCAATTATGGAAAAAGCTTTTGACGGAAAAAATATCAGTCAGAAAAACAGAATCTTTAGTTGCAAAGAATAAAAAAATATCTCCGCAACTACAAGACATGCAAAGCTCTCTTTCAAGATTAATTGGAGAGAAAGTATTAATAATGCAAAATAGTAAAACTAAAAAAGGTTTTATAAAAATTAGCTTCGATAAAAAAACAGTTAGTAGAGTTATAGATAAGCTACGATCTATAAAACCTGATTAACTTAATTCCATGAAACTTAGTAAATATAAGATTTTATTTATTTCACCTTTTACGGATAAGAGTTGGCAAATTGAATTTACAAGATTCACTTTTATTGTCTCTTTATCAGCTTTAGCTGTATCGCTAATTCTTACATTAATTCTGTTATTTATGTCTTCTCCGATTATCAAAGAATATTTCAGAATTTCTGCAATAAATAATGAAATTAAACAACAGCAAGAGATCATAAGTAATATTGATGAAACTATCGATGAAATAGCACTCATGAAAACATACATAGATTCCATTATTGGAACAGAAGAGTCTCATAACCTAAATGAAAAAAATGTTAGATATATGATAACTAACAATATTCCATCTGTAAAGCCTGCTAAAGGTTTAATTAGTAGAGAGTATGATATTGATACAAAACACTTTGGTATCGATATCGTGAATGAAGTTTCAACACCTATCTTTTCCATTGCAGATGGCCTTGTTGTATTTAGTGATTTTTCAAAAGATTTTGGTAATTTTTTAATAATAGACCACCAGAACGGATATTTATCACACTATTATCACAACGAAGATTTATTTTTTAGTAAAGGAGATAAAGTTTTAGCGGGAGATATCATTGCTAAAATGGGTAATACAGGAATGTCTTCAGGGCCACATCTACATTTTGAAATTTGGAAAGATGGAACTCCTATCAATCCAAATACTTTTTTTGAAGATTTTAAATTAAAATCAGATAAATTAACTACTAATGAAGATTCAAACTAAACCAACAAATAGTCAGACTATAATTGCTGAAGATGTATCCATTGATGGAGATATGATTCTAAGCGGTAATGTTACTATTTATGGTGAAATAAGAGGTTCTGTGCATACTAATGGAGCAATCCAGCTTGCTAAAAGTGGTAAAATATTTGGAGATGTGAAGGCATCTATGATTCAAATTAATGGCTTTATAGAAGGAGATGCCCAAATTAATGGTCCAGCAGAATTGTTGAAAGGTTGTGAGTTAGTTGGAAATTTACAATATAAAGTGCTTACTATTGAAGATGGAGCTCAATTTTCGGGCAGATGCGATATAATCGTTGATGAGTGATAAAAAACCTTTAAGTAGAATTCTTGCAGAGAGCTACTCAGTATATTTTGAATTCTTAGGCATAATAATCTCTTGGCTTCTAATTGCTTTTTTCATTTTTAATGATTTTTGGAGAATTCTGATAATAATTATTGGTGTTTTTCATGCTTCTTATCGTGCATACAATCATGTAAATAATAATAATTAAGGATTACACTTTTTTTTCTGTTTTTCCTTGTACGTTTCTATTTATATTTCGGCGATGTTTGTTGGTGAAAAAGTTGGAAAAGAATGGACAATGGATCAAGCCCCACAATATGCCATTGATCATGTCGCCAATAGTAAAAAAAATATTTTTGAATTTGAATTTCTTAATTCTCTATCCGAAAAAATCTCAAGTTTCTTTGGATTAACATCCGATTCTTTGTTTTATATTGATCTTGGAATTACTAAACATGTTTTTTTATTATTTTTTGTATCAACAATTGTTGTAGCAACTTTAATTACATTTATTCAGGCATATATCTCCCACAAAAAAAATATCCCAAATAAGTTTATGAGTATTATTGAAATGTTTGTTATTTATTTAAGAGATGATGTCTTAAAGAATTTTATTGGAGCAAAAGAATATAGAGATTGGGCTCCTCTAATTTATACAATATTTTTCTTCGTACTTTTCGGTAATGTATTAGGATTAATTCCAATTTTTGACTTATCAGGTCTAATTGGTAAAATTGGATATCAAGCAGATATGTTAAGCAAGGATAATATTTTATATTTATTATCCAAGGGCGGACATACAGTCACTGCTAATGTGAACGTTACTTTTGCTATTGCGACTATCACTTTTTTTGCATTTATTGGAGCAGGTATTCAAAAATATGGTTTTATTCAACATTGGAAAAACTTGGCACCTTCAGGATTGCCATGGCCACTATATTTTGTTGTAGTTCCAATTGAATTTATGGGTCTTTTTATACGTCCATTAGCTTTAACGCTTAGGTTGGCTGGTAACATGATGGGCGGACATATTGCTTTAGTTATATTTATTACATTTATTTTCAGTGCTACTGCGGAACTAGGAGGACTTGCTGGTTTTGGTATTGCTCCTTTTTCAATTTCGCTTGCACTAGGATTGACTATGCTAGAATTGCTTGTTGCAGTTATACAAGCATATGTTTTTGCATTATTAACAGCCGTTTTTATTGGAATGGCTATACACGTAGATCACTAACAAAAAAAAGGAGTCTCACTATGGGAGCAGGGTTAGCAGTAATTGGTGCTGGAATTGGCATCGGATTAATTGGGTATGGAGTAGCACAGGCTATTGCAAGACAGCCTGAAGCAGCTGGAGAAATTAGATCACAAACATTTCTTTTAGCAATTTTGGTTGAAGGTGCAGCAATTTTGCTTGGATTGTTATCATTAGTTCTGTAATCAAAATAAGGAAATAATATGAATCCATTATTAACGCCAGAACTAGGCACATATGTCTGGTCATTAGTTATTTTTATGACTGTACTTTTTGTATTAAGAAAGTATGCATGGAATCCTCTTCTTGACTTCCTAGAAGAAAGAGAGAAAGATATTGCAGAGTCTCTTAAAATGGCAGAAAGTGCAAAAACTGATTTAGAGCAAATTAAAGATGAATCAGAAAAAATACTTAACGAGGCAAAAAAGGAAGGTAAAGCAATTGTAGGTGACAGCAAGCAAAGAGCTGAAGAATCTGCAGCTAAGATTCTAAATGACGCAAAAGCTAAATCAAATGAATTTCTTGATGATGCTAAATCAAAAATAGAAATTGAAAAGACGCGTGCTATAAAGGAAATAAAAGAAGAGGTCATAGACCTTAGCTTAGAATTAGCTACAAAAGTTTTACAAAGAAATGTTAAGGATGATGATAATAGTAAATTTATTAAGTCATCATTAGAAGCAGTGAAAGTAGATGAAGCAAAATCTTAAAAAGATAAATATATACTCTAATTTATTAAACGATGCTGTTAATACGTTTGACGATTTTAACAGCGTTAATAGTGGATTAGAAAATTTTTGTATTGCTCTTAAGAGGGATCTGGCTATTAATACTTTCTTCAAATCAAAGACTGTTGAAGTTTTTGAAAAAATTAGTCTTTTTGAAAAAGCTGTTTCAAACTCAATGAATGAAATTTTAATTGAAGTATTAAAGGTAGTGATTGAAAATGATGATACAAATCTTATTCAAGATGTATCTAAACATTTTACTTTATTATCCAAAAAGAAATTAAATATAGCATTTGTTGAAGTAGTATCATCTCATGAAATGGACAGTAAGCAAAAAGATGATATCAGCAATTCTTTAAGTGAGTTAGTTAATAAAAAAATCAATATTGATTTTAATGTTGATAAAAATTTAATTGGCGGACTTAAAATTAAAGTAGACGATACACTATATGATAGTAGTCTGCAAACAAAATTAGAAAACGCAAAATCAAAATTAGTAGGGGTGTAAATGGATATTAAAACAAATGAAATTGGAGATTTGTTAAGAAGTCAAATCAAAAATATCAATGAAAGCGTTGATGTTAATGAAGTTGGCGAAGTTTTAGAGATTGGCGACGGTGTTGCTAGAACAAGTGGACTAGGAAGTGTAATGAGTTCTGAGCTTGTAGAATTTCCGAACAATGTTTTTGGAATGGCTTTAAATCTTGAAGAAGAAAATGTTGGGGCTGTATTGTTTGGAGACAGTAGTCTTGTAAAAGAAGGTGACATTGTCAAAAGAACTGGAAAAGTTGTTGAAGTTCCAGTTGGAAAAGAGCTTTTAGGTCGAGTTGTTGATCCTTTAGGTCAGCCAATGGATGGAAAAGGTCCTATCAATGCAAAAGAAACATTGCCAATTGAGCGAAAAGCTTTAGGTGTAATGCAAAGATTTCCAGTAAAAGAACCCCTACAAACTGGACTTAAATCTATTGATAGTATGATTCCAATTGGTAGAGGTCAAAGAGAATTAATCATTGGCGATAGACAAACAGGAAAGTCTGCTATTGCCATTGATGCAATTATAAATCAAAAACTAACCCACACTTCCGATAGTCCAGTTTACTGTGTTTATGTAGCAATTGGACAGAAGGCATCTACTGTTGCAAAATTAGTTGCAGAGCTTGAAGCCAATGGAGCAATGGAGTATACAACAGTAGTTGTTGCAAATGCTTCAGATCCAGCTCCTTTACAATATATAGCACCATATTCAGGATGTGCTATGGGAGAATATTATAGAGATAATGGTATGCACGGATTAATTGTTTATGATGATTTATCTAAACAGGCAACAGCTTATAGACAAATGTCTCTTGTTTTAAGAAGGCCTCCAGGAAGAGAAGCTTTCCCAGGAGATGTATTCTATTTACATAGTAGATTATTAGAAAGATCGTCTAAACTATCTAAGGATTTAGGTTCAGGTTCTTTAACAGCTCTTCCGGTAATTGAAACACAAGAAGGAGATGTATCTGCATATATTCCTACAAATGTTATTTCAATTACAGATGGCCAAATTTACTTGGATACCAACCTATTTAATGGGGGTGTAAGACCTGCTGTTGATGTTGGATTGTCAGTTTCAAGAGTTGGTGGAAGTGCACAAATTAAAGCAATGAAAAAAATTGCAGGTAAGTTAAGATTGGATTTAGCTCAGTTTAGAGAGCTTGAAGCATTTGCAAAGTTCGCTTCTGATTTAGATGAGTCAACTGCAGCTCAAATTACTAGAGGAAGAAGAATGGTAGAAATTCTTAAACAAAATCAATATGTACCAATGACGACTGAAAAACAAGTTGCAATTATTTACGCAGCTAGCCAAGGTTATCTTGATGATGTTGAGTTGGATTCAGTAAAAGAATTTGAAGTAGGGCTGTTGGAACATTTTGATGCAAAACATTCAGAATGTTTAGATGAAATTAGTAGCTCTGGAGACATTTCTGATGACTTAGGAAAGAAAATGAATAACGCAATCGAGGAATTTAAAAAGAGTTTCTAGGATGGCTAATTTAAAAAATCTATCAGAAAGAATTAAGTCTGTAACTAGCATTCAGCAAGTAACAAAGGCAATGAAAATGGTTGCTGCAGCTAAGGTAAAAAAGGCTCAAGATAAGATGGAAATTTCCAGACCTTATGCAAAAAATACGCAGGAACTTATCTGTAGAATATTACCTCAAATCACTTCAACTGATATTTCATTAGTTGAAAAACGTAATGTCCAAAATGTTGGGATGATTATTGTTACTAGTGATAGAGGTTTTGCAGGTTCATTTAATTCTAGTGTCATTAGGTTGGCAGAAAAAGAAATAGAGAAAATTGGCAAAGATAAAGTTCAACTTTTTTGCTTTGGTAAAAAGGCATCTGAATATTTTTCAAAAAGAGATTATAATGTGAAAGAAACATTTTTTGACTTTTGGAAGGATATGAACTACGATACAGCATCTGATATTTCAAAAACTTTTATAAGTGCTTTTGAAAATCAGGACATAGATGAAGTTCGTGTAATTTATAATAGATTTAAAACGTTGGCTTCTCAAGATTTGATAATGGAAAAAGTATTGCCTGTTGATTTTTCAGCAGATTATAATGTTACAAATTATAATTATGACTATGAACCAGGACAAAAGAGATAGTTTCCACACTGATTCCAAAGCATATCAATGTTCAGATGTGGCAACAACTTCTTGAGTCATATAGTAGCGAAGAAGCTGCAAGAATGATTGCTATGGACAATGCAACAGAGAATGCAAAAGAAATAATTAAAGAATTAAAACTAGAATTTAACAAAGCTCGTCAGGCCGCAATTACAACAGAAATGTTAGAAATTGTTGGTGGGGCAGAGGCATTAGTCGATTAAGGGGACATAAAAATGAATAATAAAGGTAAAATATTACAAATAACTGGTGCGGTAGTTGATGTAAAATTTGAAGAGGGACATCTTCCTAGAATCTTAAATGCATTAAGTATCAAAAGAAAAGATGGTACAGATTTAGTGCTTGAAACAGCACAGCATTTAGGTCAAGGAGTAGTAAGAACTATTGCTATGGACTCTACTGATGGTTTAGTTAGAGGAGAAAGCGTAAGAGATTCAGGAAAGCCAATTTCAGTACCAGTAGGTCAAGAAACCTTAGGAAGAATGTTTGATGTATTAGGAAATCCTATTGATCAAAAAGGTGACGTTAAAAATAAAGTAACATCTCCAATTCACCGTTCAGCACCTGCACAAGAAAGTTTAACTACTTCTTCAGAAATGTTTGAGACAGGAATTAAAGTTGTCGATTTGATGGAACCTTATACTAGAGGTGGTAAAACAGGACTTTTTGGAGGAGCTGGAGTAGGTAAAACAGTTCTTATTCAAGAATTAATTAGAAATATAGCTACAGAACATGGTGGTTTTTCAGTGTTTGCCGGAGTTGGTGAAAGAACAAGAGAAGGTAATGACTTGTATGCTGAAATGACAGAGTCGGGAGTAATCGATAAAACTGCCTTAGTATTTGGTCAAATGAATGAACCTCCAGGTGCTAGACTTAGAGTAGGTTTAAGTGCTTTAACAATGGCAGAATATTTTAGAGATGATGAGGGTAGAGATGTACTGCTATTTGTAGATAACATTTTCAGATTTACGCAAGCTGGTTCAGAAGTGTCAGCACTTCTAGGAAGAATGCCTTCAGCGGTTGGATATCAGCCAACCCTTTCAACAGAAATGGGAGATTTACAAGAGAGAATTACTTCAACTAAAAAAGGATCAATTACTTCAGTACAAGCTATTTATGTACCTGCTGATGACTTGACAGATCCTGCACCTGCTACTGCATTTGCTCACCTAGATGCTACATCGGTATTAGAACGAAAAATTGCAGAGCTTGGAATTTATCCAGCTATCGATCCTTTAACTTCTACTTCTAGAATTCTTGATCCACGTGTAATTGGAGATAGACACTATAACGTAGCAAGATCAGTTCAGGCTACCTTGCAACAATATAAAGACTTACAAGATATTATTGCTATCCTTGGTATGGATGAATTATCAGATGAAGATAAACTAGTAGTTTCTAGAGCTAGAAAAATGCAGAAATTCATGTCTCAACCATTCTTTGTTGCAGAGCAATTTACTGGAATTGAAGGTAGATATGTTAAGCTAG
>JGI20158J14315_10001672_pt1 | contig 16013 bp, 18 predicted proteins | sample COG_08_FD_14315 | JGI IMG/M metagenome (IMG submission 14315)
AAAGTTTCGAGCTCGGCATCGTAGATTTCCGCAAGTGCTGGGCCCTGCGGTGGCGGTGCGGATGGGGGCGCATACCATGTCAGACCAACCTGCTGGGTCAAGATCCTAAGGTTGTGTAAATTTTGTCTCCTGACTCATATTGGCTGTTCGCCTGAGGTCTTTGCTGTGAGTTCATGGCTTTTGTAATATTATCCCTTTGGCATGGGCAATAAAATGTGGATTCTCATATCCTGGCTTGCCGTAGGTCAAAGGTTCCAGGTCGTCAAACCGCACAACGGCACCACCGGCCCCGTTCAAAACGGCATGCCCGGCCGCTGTGTCCCATTCCATGGTGCGGCCTGCGCGTGGGTAGAGATCAGCTTCGCCGGTTGCGATCAGGCAAAATTTGAGTGACGAGCCTGCACTCTTTAAATCCGATACTTTATATTTTGCGATATAGGCATCTGTTGTTTGGTCCCGATGTGATTTTGAGGCGACAACGCGTAAACCATCAGGATTTGGAACGGCGACGGAGATATTTTGGCATACTCCGATTTTCTCCATCTCAAATGGACCGGTTTCCTCCAGGGATTGCCCTTGAGCGTCGGTATAAAATAACCGTTGTTTTGCCGGGGCATACACGATGCCACGAATTGGAACGCCGTTGACCACATAGGCAATATTCACAGTGAAATCTCCACGCCGGTGGACAAATTCTTTTGTACCATCCAGCGGATCGACGATCAAAAATTCAGTTCCTTTTAGAGCATGGCTCTCCGCTTGCTCTTCTGTGATGAGTGCAACATCTGGAAAGGCCGCCTGCAAACCAGCGGAAATAATCGCATCTGCAGCTTCATCGGCGGCGGTCACCGGGCTGGCATCTGATTTGGTTTTGACCTCAAAATCTGGGCCGTTATAGATCTCCATAATCGCGTCCCCGGCTTCAAGAGCGAGCCTGCGCGTGACCTTTTGTAATGCGGTAAAATCCAAAACGTGAATGTTCCTTGCTGGCGTATTGAATTAATTCATATTTTATTGCAACCTATGGCGTATTGTTTAAAGTTGCAATTCGACTCCCGTTTATATTTTTGAAAAACTAAAATGTTTGCTAAACCTCGCCATACGCGCTCCGGTATTTCGGGCACCCTTGCCTTTCTTGAGCAGGTCTATTTTGGAACTGTTCGCGGCATGCGCAAATCCAGTGGGCGAAACGCCGTGCTTGGGTTGATTGGCATCCATGATGCAGACGGTCGTTTTTATTATGGCCTTCTATTTTATGTTTCAGCTGTTGGGGGTCAGATCGTCGCCGATCAAGGGCGATTATATGCTCTATATTATTTCTGGCATCGCAATGTTCATGACACATAATACAGCTGTGCAGGCGGTCGCCGGAGCGGAAGGGCCGACCTCTAGCATGATGCAGCATGCGCCGATGAATACGATGATCGCCGTATGCTCGGCAGCGCTACAAAGCCTCTATAAACAAATAATTACCATTGGAACAATCCTGCTCATTTACCATCTTGCCATCAATCCAGTCGATATTTTTAACCCAATTGGCCTGGCCGGTGTGTTTTTGCTGAGTTGGTTTACCGGCGTGGCCATTGGCATGGTGTTTTTGGCCTTAACGCCGTGGCACCCCCCATTGGTCAATATGCTTTTGATGGTCTATCGCCGGGTGAATATGTTGGCATCAGGTAAAATGTTCGTTGCCAATACATTACCATCCTTCATGTTGGTTATGTTCGATTGGAACCCCTTGTTTCACTGTGTGGACCAAGCGCGCGGTGTGATGTTCATCAATTATTCGCCCATGCACTCCAATTTGTCCTATCCATTAAAGGTTGCTTTGGTGGCTGTTGTCCTCGGTCTTATGGGCGAATTTTTCACCCGAAAACGGGCTTCGATGAGTTGGGGAGCGACCAGGTAAGGGCATTAACGCACCACGCGCAGGGTCACATTGAGCCGTCCACCTTCTTTCAAAAGAGATGAGCTGCCGAATTTGATCCGGTCAATGCCGTGATAGTTGAGCCTTGCGGCACCGCCCATCACGGCAACATCGCCGGACTGTAGCCAAATTGACTCCGTCTTGCCGCCGCGCTCAGTGCCGCCCACGCGAAACAGGGCATCATCCCCCAAAGATATTGACACAACGGGCCAGTCAAAATTGGCTTCATCTCGATCTTGATGCAGCCCCATGCGCGCGCCGTCGCCGTAGAAATTGACCAAGCAGCATTCCGGGTCCGGAACCGCCCCTGCGACCGCCCGCCAGATGGCCATGATCGCGTCTGGAATTTCTGGCCAATTCACGCCGGAGGGGTGCTGCTCTACATATCGATATCCGCGCTGATCGGAAAACCAGCCGAAGTCACCAGCGGCCGTCAAGCGCACAGACATAGGTTTTCCAGATTTCGTTTTTGGCGAAAAAACGGGCGCTTGAGCAGCGACTGCCCGCAGCTCCTTGACCAGATGTAATTGATCGCTTGGGGGCAAAAATTCCTTAAAAACAGATATTCCGCCCACAGTTAGGGTAGGGCTGGGAGTATTTTGCCCATTTAACTTGATGAAATCCAAATTTCATTGCCTCCAGATGGTTGCAGGGGGTGTTTGACACACCTATATAGCGCGATGAGCTGGTAGTTTAGAAGAACTGCTGAATTAATTGAGGCACAGGCGCCGCACTGCGGGCCGAAAGCCTCGGTATCGCCAGAGCGAAGGGATGCTAAGAAATGGCTAAAGTCATTGGAATTGACCTTGGAACAACAAACAGCTGCGTGTCGATCATGGACGGATCGCAGCCACGGGTAATTGAGAATGCTGAGGGCGCACGGACCACTCCATCAATCGTTGCCTTTACCGAAAACGAGCGCCTTGTGGGCCAACCTGCCAAACGTCAGGCTGTTACCAACCCAGAAAACACTGTTTTTGGTGTAAAGCGCTTGGTCGGCCGTCGGTATGATGACGCCCATCTGAAAAAAGATATGAAAAACCTCCCCTTCAAAGTCCTTAATGGCGGCAATGGGGACGCTTGGGTTGAAGCACAGGGTGAGCAATTCTCCCCATCGCAAATTTCCGCATTCATTTTGCAAAAAATGAAAGAAACTGCTGAGAGCTATCTTGGCGAAGACGTTTCACAAGCGGTCATCACTGTGCCGGCCTATTTTAATGACGCGCAGCGTCAAGCGACGAAAGATGCNGGTAAGATTGCCGGCCTTGAAGTCTTGCGGATCATCAACGAGCCAACNGCAGCGGCNCTGGCCTATGGTTTGGACAAAAAAGAATCGCAAATCATTGCCGTCTATGACCTTGGTGGTGGGACATTCGATGTCACCATCTTGGAAATNGACGACGGTTTGTTTGAAGTCAAATCCACCAATGGGGANACGTTCCTTGGCGGTGAAGACTTTGACATGCGCATCGTCAACTACCTTGCGGAAGAGTTCCAAAAGGAAAATGGCGTNGATTTGACCAAAGATAAAATGGCTTTGCAGCGGTTGAAAGAAGCGGCTGAAAAGGCAAAAATTGAATTGTCCTCTTCCAGCCAAACAGAAATCAATCAGCCCTTCATCTCGATGGACGGCGCATCTGGTCAACCCTTGCACCTGGTCGTGAAACTTACACGGGCCAAATTGGAAAGCTTGGTGGGTGATCTCATCAAAGCCTCCTTGAAGCCTTGCCAAGCTGCATTGAAAGATGCCGGCCTGTCCACGGGTGATATCGACGAAATCGTTTTGGTTGGCGGCATGACCCGTATGCCAAAAGTGATTGAGGAAGTGACCAAATTCTTTGGCAAAGAGCCAAACAAAGGTGTTAATCCTGATGAAGTTGTTGCCATGGGCGCGGCTATTCAAGCCGGTGTTTTGCAAGGCGATGTGAAAGACGTTGTTTTGCTCGACATCACACCTTTGTCCTTGGGTATCGAAACTCTGGGCGGTGTATTCACACGCTTGATCGACCGCAACACCACGATCCCAACCAAGAAATCACAAGTGTTCTCCACCGCAGAAGACAATCAAAACGCGGTGACCATTCGTGTGTTCCAAGGTGAGCGGGAAATGGCAGCTGACAATAAAATCCTGGGTCAGTTCAATCTGGAAAGCATTCCACCGGCGCCGCGCGGCATGCCGCAAATTGAGGTGACATTCGACATCGACGCCAATGGCATCGTTTCGGTTGGCGCGACGGATAAGGGCACAGGCAAGGAGCAAAAAATCACCATCCAAGCTTCGGGCGGTCTGTCCGATGCAGATATCGAAGCCATGGTGAAAGATGCGGAAGCCAATGCCGATGCCGATAAAGATCGCCGTGAATTGGTGGAAGCTAAGAACCAAGCGGAAAGCCTGATTCATTCCACTGAAAAAGCCATGGAAGAGCACAACGACAAAGTCGATCCGACCACAATCGAAGCGATTGAATTGGCCATGGCGGCATTGCGCGATGATCTGGAAACAGAAGATGCGGGCAAAATCAAAGCTGGCATTCAAAACGTGACTGAGGCGGCGATGAAGCTTGGTGAAGCGATTTATAAAGCCAGCCAAGAAGCAGAAGCCAATGGCGATGTCGACGATGGTCCTGTTGCGGATGATGATATCTTGGATGCCGATTTCGAAGATTTGGACGGCGACAAACGCAGCTAACGCCAAGTAAGGATCAGTCTAAACCGGCCTGCGATTTTGCCGGCCGGTTTTTCCGTTCCAGAGGGGACAGTTTAGATGTCAAAACGCGATTACTACGAAACGCTTGGGATCTCGAAAGGGGCCACGGCGGAGGAAATCAAAAAGGCCTATCGTCGCAAGGCGAAGGAGCTTCATCCAGATCGCAATGCAGATAATCCAGCTTCTGAGGGTCTCTTCAAAGAGGCCAATGAGGCTTATGAAGTTCTCAAAGACAGCAATAAAAAGGCCGCCTACGATCGTTACGGTCATGCAGCCTTTGAAGGTGGCATGGGCGGTGGCGGCGGTGGCCGGCCCGGCGGGCAAGGGGATTTCTCCAGTGCCTTTTCCGATGTCTTCGACGACCTTTTTGGCGACTTCATGGGCGGACGCGGCGGCGGTGGCCGGCAACGTGCCGCGCGCGGCGCGGACCTGCGCTATAATATGCGCGTCACCCTCGAAGAGGCGTTTCGCGGGTTGCAAAAAACCATCAATGTGCCAACGGCTGTGTCCTGCGCAAATTGTTCTGGAACAGGCGCGGCTTCGGGCAGCGCACCTGCGACCTGTGGCACCTGCTCCGGCATGGGCAAGGTCGCGCGCAGCAAGGATTTTTCACGGTTGAGCGCACCTGCCCCAGTTGTTCTGGCGCAGGGCAGGTGATCAAAAACCCATGCTCAAGCTGCCACGGCGCTGGGCGGGTTGAGAAAGACCGGGCGCTATCCGTCAATATCCCGGCCGGTGTCGAAACCGGCACGCGCATTCGCCTGTCGGGCGAAGGCGAGGCGGGGGCACGCGGTGGACCTCAAGGCGATCTCTATATCTTTATCGAGGTGGCCGATCACCAGATTTTTGAACGCGAGGGCAACAACCTGTTTTGCAATGTGCCCGTGTCGATGACCTCCGCTGCATTGGGCGGCGATATCGAAGTGCCAAATATCGACGGGGGCCGCAGCCGGGTTAAGATCCCAAGTGGTAGCCAATCCGGCCGGCAAATGCGCTTGCGCTCTAAGGGTATGCCCTCCGTGCGTGGCGGCGGTGTGGGTGACATGTTCATCGAGCTACAGGTGGAAACGCCCGTAAATTTGACGGCGCGTCAAAAGGAGATTTTGAAAGAGTTTGAGGCGCTCTCAAGTGACAACAGCCCTGAGAGCCAAGGCTTTTTCAAAAAGGTCAAACGGTTTTGGGATGGTGTAAAGGGTCAAGAATAAAGCATGAAGCCTAGCGCCCGATAAGATCGGCGCTGGGCTTTTATTTTACCCAAATCTCAACCCGGCGGTTTTGATTTTGGCCCCAGGCGGTGTCATTGCAGGCCAGCGGCAAGCCCTCCCCTAATCCAAGAACTTCGAACCCATCACTGAGTTGCGCATCATCCAGCAATGTCGCGATGGTGGCGCGTACAGCGCGGGCGCGATCGAGAGAAATTTGCACGTTGCCTTCCGCGCTCCCTTGGCTGTCGCTGAACCCCACAAACATCACGTCGCGCCCTTCAAAATACCCTGCGACAAACAAACGTTTGAGAAATTGGAGGTTGGATTGCGAGTCGGCATCCATGATCTGCGTGCCCTCCAAGAAGCGGAACGCCAGAGACATCCGCTCATAGCCATTCAGGTTGAGCACGGCCAGGCGCAGATCTTCGGTGCGCATATCCATATCGGTGTTTAAAATCGCATTGATCAAGAGGCCAGATTGCCCATGAATTTCGGTCTTTTTGGGGCTGCGGCTGATGAAACCCAGTGTCCGCACCGCGTCCTGCGCTTCGGGTGTCAGCAAGAAGGCCCAAAAGGCACGGGTGATGTTTTGCATCTTCTTTGGTGCGGCGATCAGGTAGATCGGCGCTTGTAACGGATGCGCCGGGGCTTGAATGTCAGCTGGCGCCATCGGTTGATCGCAGCCCAAGCTGACTTGAACCAAGGTGTCTTGTGCCACTTGATCGGTGCTCACCGTCAAACGACCAGGCGTGTTTACGCCCTTGGGCGGCATCGGTCGGGGGGGCTCAAAAACTCTTAAGAGTTGCTGCAACGCCTGAGTTTGATCGTTTTGTCCTGTAAGAAAAGCCGGGTATTGAATGCCGGCGGTAAGTGGCCAAAGCCCGGGCTCCTCGCCCAACATTGCCACCAATTGGCTCATCGTGATGAACCTATTGGGATTGCTGGGCTGAGAATACAAATAAAGATCCTGCCATGCCAAAACCATAGAGTTTTGCGGATGGTCTAAGGAGCCGAACATATCCTCATTGAGAGCGGCTTGCTCCTCTTGCGTGGCGGCGCGCAGCGTCAGTGCCAAATTGGCCCGGCCCTCTAAAATATCTGAAATTGCGTCACGACTATTGCGATCAGAAAGCGCGAAAACCGCAAGCGCCGTACCATTTTCCGGGTCAAACAAGGTGACCTGCCCCGGCATCTCTTTTGACAGCTGATAGGAATAGCCCTGATGTTCGGCGAAGGACTGAATGAGCGGCATGAGCAGCGCCGAATTCAATGATCCGTCACCAGAGAGTGCGATGCTTTCGGGTGATGCGCTCAGGCAGGGCAGGCCGCCCCTCGGCAGACCACCATATCGGCAGCTAAGGTCAATTGCCCATACTCGGATTGAATTTGATAGTTTTCCCCATCGAATGAGATCAGCGCGCCGGAGACTGAAAAAGAGCCATCGCGCAGTACCAGCTCGACGGGATCTGCGAGTGCCGCGCCTATGCTTCCGAAAAAGCAGGCCACAGCCCATAGTCCTATGCTCAAAATACGATGCAAATGAGGTCCAACCCAGGAAACTTCAAGGTCATACTGTCGTGGGTTTCACCGATTCTATCAACAAAATAATAGCCTTAGGGCTGATTTCTTTCATAGAATTCCTTGCGTATTTTGTTAGGTGAAGGCCACCCGCGCAATAGGGCGCAACCGCTCTAGGGTTTTTTGATTGGTTTTGGAGCGATCATTGCGTCGCTGCGGGACATTGACCAATGAGCCTAAAATCTTTGCGTAGGGCAAAAATTGGACACTCGGGTCATTGGGCCCCACAAGCCTATAGCCCGCGAAAAACGCCTCAATGGCATCAGCTGGAATGATCTGCCCGCTTTCAAGCTCTTTGGAGCTGCGAAGAATGGCGGTATAATNAAGCAACAGGCGGGCGATGTCATGACCCACGGGCGCAGGTTGGTTTTTTGAAATATTGATTCCGGTTAAACAGGTGCCATCAAAAATCAGATTGCGCATATGAAAATCGCCATATTGAACCGCAGATACAGTTTGTTGATCGGAATATTTGTTTGCGAGTTCAGACAACCGTTCAACCCCTTGCAAAATAAGGGGCTTGGCGGCAACTTTCAGGTCTCCTGACTGAATTTTTTCGCCCAGATCGTGGTAGTAATTCACCGCATGTTTCGGTTGAAAAATGCGGGTCTCCGAGACTTTGGTTCGATGATAGGCATCCAACCATTCTCCAGCCAGTTGCAGCAGCTCAAGCTGCCTGGCGTTATCCTCTGCGGCATCGCGCATATACTCAGAAAAGGGTAGGCCTTCCGCATAGGTCGTTAGGCTGGCTTGATTGGCGATGTCCAAGCACATGGGTTTGATCAGAGAAAGGCGCTCGCTACGTTGAAAGGCGCGAGACGCTTTTTCCAATCGCAAATAATGTGCGGCAAAGGCGGCCTGTGCGCGGGGTCGCAGTTGTAGCCGATATTTGAACAGCCCATGGTTTGGGTGCTCTACCAAATAAGAAATGCGGGCCCGATCTGTCTCTTCGCGCTTCGACAGCAAAACATATGACCAGCCCACCATAGGCAGCTGCGCCTCCTCCAAAACACCTGGCCATGCAGCATGGGCCGCTCTTTCCAGTTTTGTTATGGGGTCTTCGAGCCACATGATAGCATTCCAATAATAAGCAAAAATTAAAGACTTCAAAAAATAACCTAGACGAATCTAGGCCGGTGATTTCCGTGAAATTATACAAATTTTAACGTGTCATTGACCAGTAAAACATGTGGTTTTTTTAAATCCACGAAGGATTGATAGGATCAATTGGACCAAGTGGACCCCCGAATGTTAATTCGACGTGTCGCGCAGCGGCCAATAGCGCAGCTTCTCCTCGGGGTTTCCCGATCAGTTGCAGCCCCACCGGCAAGCCGCGCGGACCGCGTCCTACGGGCACCGATATCGCAGGCAGGCCGGTGGTTGTGGCCAAAAAGGCAAAGCGCAACCAATCCATATAATTGGTCAGCTCTACACCACCCACGTGATGCACCCATTCTTCAGAGGCCGAATGCGGCATACAGCCCACTGTTGGGCAAGCGAGGACGTCGAATGTCTCAAACAGGCTCAGCATATTATTGAACAGAATGGAGCGATTCAAATTGGCGTCGATAATATCTTCCAGAGTCAAAGCTTGCCCAAAAGCGGTGTTTTCAGCGAGCGTAGATTTGAAATGCGCTTGGACCTCCTGTGGTAGACGTTTTGCCGCCGTGGCCCACATAAGGCCGCGCAGTGTGTGATAGCTGCGCTCAAGATGGGTGAGATCGGGGCAAGTCTCTTCAATCCGTGCGCCATTCTTCTCAAGCTGTCGCATTGCCGCGGCAAGATGCTGTGCCATTTCGGGATCGACCTGTCCAAAGCCTCCCAAATCCGGGGCAAAGGCAATTTTCAGCTTTCCGTCAGCGCGAATGACGGCCTCTTGATAGGGAATTTCGGGTGCCGGATAGGAAATGGCGATCTGTGGATCAAACCCTGACATCGCATCCAAAAACAATGCACAATCTCTTACGGAACGGGCCATTGGGCCCTGCACCCCTTCAATTATAAAGGCCGCGTCCTGTCCCGGTCCGCCTGCAATGCCCGGGCTTGGGCGCAGACCCACGATGCCGCAATAGGCGGCTGGGGTGCGCAGGCTGCCGCCGTGATCGGACCCATGGCTCAGCCAAATTTCCCCTGCGGCCAAAGAAGCGGCCGCGCCACCGGACGAGCCGCCCGGATTGAGCGCGGTATTCCAAGGGTTTCGTGTTTGTCCAAAGACGTCATTGAAGGTGTTACCTCCTGCGCCAAATTCGGGTGTGTTGGTTTTGCCTAAAATGACCGCCCCACGCTGTTCCAATTGGTCCACCAAAGGATCACTTTTTTGCGGTATGAAACCCGCCAGCCCTTTGGTTCCAAATGTTGTGCGGACATTGGCGACGGCGTTGAGATCTTTGATTGTGATCGGCAAGCCCGCCAGCCAACCGGCCGGGGTGCTGTCTCGGCTTGATAAATCCACCGCACGCGCCCGCGCTTCACAAAGCGTAGGTGTGGCATTGATCAATGGGCCGGTTTGGGCAATGCGCGTCAAAGCTGCATCTATCAGATCTGATGAGGAAATTTCCCTGGCTTTCAACAGGGCAACAACTTCATGGGCTTCAAATTTGCAAAGTTCTGGGCCAGTGAACAATAGCTCTGATGTCATAATGCGCACCCTTCATATGATGGGTTAATGACTGCATCATAGGTTGGGGTGGGTCAAGTCAAAGGGGTAAGCTGGTCCATGGCCCGTTTTTGGCTCAGGAAAATATCTCCCGTGAGCTGCTCGAGAAACTCCGTTCCCGTTAATCGATCCATGACCGGCCCCTTAACCTCGGACAGATGGAAAGACACGCCCATATCTTCAAGCCGTTTATTGACCGCCTCTAAGGAGTCCAACGCGCTCATATCAATATCATTCACGGCAGAGCACATCAAAACCACATGGCGCAATTGTGGCTGCTGGGTGGCGCGGGCAAGCAGGTGATCTTCTAAGAAGCGTGCATTGGCGAAATAGAGGCTTTCATCCACGCGAATTGTCAAAATGTGAGGCTGGGTGATGACATCATAGCGCAGAACATTGCGGTAGTGTTCTGAATTTGGCACTTGCCCCACGGTTGCGATATGGGGTCTGGAGGATTTGTAGAGATGGATCAAAATCGAAACCAAAACCCCAGCAATCACCCCAGTTTCAACGCCGACAACCAGCGTTATGGCCATTGTGGTCGCGACGGCTGTGAAATCGGCCTTTGAATAGCGCCAGGCTTTTCCCAAGATTTTGAAATCTACCAAAGAGAGCACGGCGACAATGATCGTCGCGGCCAATGTGGCTTTGGGCAAAAAGAAGATGAGAGGTGTCAAAAACAAAGAGGCGAAGATCAAACCAACAGCCGTATAGGCCCCGGCCGCGGGAGTTTCGGCGCCGGCGTCATAATTGACGACTGATCGTGAAAACCCGCCCGTCACGGGAAAGCCTGAAGTGAAGGCCGCACCAATATTGGCGGCGCCAAGGCCGATGAGCTCTTGGTCTGGATCAATCCGCTGGCGTTTTTTTGCTGCAAGAGTTTGCGCAACAGAGATGGATTCCACAAACCCAATGACTGAAATCAAAACGGCTGATGTCAGAAGGCTGCTCCACAGATCAAGCGAAAATTTTGGCATTGTCAGTGGCGGCAGACCCTGCGGCACAGCGCCAACTATTTTTACGCCCAAGTTTTGCAGATCGAGCAGCCACACGAGGGCGGTGGTGGCAACAATTGCGGCAACTGGCCCCGTTTTGGCCATAATTTTTGCGACAGGCTCGGTCAGACCCAGCGTCAATAAGAGCGGCAGCAAACCTTTGCGTACCCAGAAAGAAAGGCTGTTGTAAGGCTACCGATGAGCGCGGTGATCCAATTGATGTCCTGCCGATGTGCCCAAAGAGACTCTGCCAATTGAACCAAATTATGGCCCTCTGCCTGAATGCCTAAAATTGCCTTCAGTTGGCTGGCAGCGATGATCAGGCCAGAGGCTGTGATAAAACCAGCGATGACGGGATGGGACAGGAAATTGGCCATGAACCCCAAACGAAACACCCCCATCGCCACCAAGAACACACCTGACAAAAAGGCCAGGGCGATGGCTGCAAAGATATAGTCTTCACTGCCTGGTGCAGCGATGCGTGAGATAGATGCTGCTGTGAGCAAGGACACGACCGCCACGGGGCCCACGGCTAAAGACCGGCTGGTGCCAAATATTGCATAAAGGGTGATCGGCAAGATGGATGCGTAGAGACCCATTTGCGGCGGTAGACCCGCGAGCATGGCATAGGCTAAGGATTGCGGAATTAACATGATGGTCACAATCACCGCAGCGGTGAGGTCATTGGTCAAAGACCCGCGATTGTATGTTCTGCCCCATGTTAGAATGGGCAGATATGGGGCGAGCATTGATGTGAGTTTCATGTGCGTGTTCCGGTCATGCGAGACGGGTGATAGAAATCTGGGCTAAAGGGCGGCCGCAGAAAGCCTTGGGGTGAGTGCCGTCAGATCATGCCCGGCCGATTTTGCAGCCGCGAGAATCTCATCCACGGATTGCCCAATTTGGGCTTGATGCAAGGCCCAAAGGGCGGTCGCGCGCATACCACTGCGGCAATAGGCGAAAATGGGCCCGGTGCTCTTGCTGACCATATCCGCAAATTCCGCGATTTGTTCTTCAGAGATCTGACCGGGAATGATGGGCAGGTAATGGGCTGCAAGCTCCAAAGTGGCGGCTTGAGTTTTCAGGGTGTCAAACGCGGGCTGATCGGGCCCCTCGCCATCAGGGCGCAGGCAAATAACAGATTTTATGCCAGAGATTTGAATATCTTCGATATCATCAACTTCAATCTGGGGTCCAACATAGAACTGATCTGAGAGCTTTTTCATAGACATAGCTTATCCTTTTGCCGCGCGTATCAACCGGGCAATTGTGTTTCAAAAATGGGTGGCGGCTTTACAAAGAGTTGATTGGTACTTTCAGGCTCGGGTGCCCGTCTTCATCTGTAGGAACTTCGCCTGCGCGCATGTTGACTTGCAAGGCTGGAATAATCAGCTTTGGCATCGCCAAAGTGGCGTCGCGCTCGGTACGCATTTTAACAAAGGATTCGCGGGTCGCATCTCCGCCAACATGGATGTTGAAGGCGCGTTCTTCTGCCACGGTGGTTTCCCACTGGATGTCGCGCCCATTGGGGCCGTAGTCATGGCACATAAACAAGCGCGTTTCATCCGGCAGGCTCAACACTTTTTGAATGGAATCATATAGGATCCCTGCATCCCCACCGGGGAAATCAGCGCGCGCCGATCCACCATCGGGCATAAACAAAGTGTCGCCGACAAAAGCCGCATCGCCCATGACATGCACCATACAGGCCGGAGTATGGCCAGGTGTGGCGATGACGGTGGCTTGCATTTGCCCCACATGATAGCTGTCCCCATCTTCAAACAGCGCATCAAATTGTGATCCATCGCGTTGGAATGCGGTTCCTTCATTGAAGATCTTGCCAAAGGTGTCCTGCACCTGGATGATTTTCTCACTGATGCCGATCTTGCCGCCCAATTGCTCTTGCAAATAGGGGGCTGCGGAAAGGTGATCGGCGTGCACATGGGTTTCAATGATCCATTGTAGCTCAAGGCCCTGATCTTTGATTGTCTTGACGATCTCATCGGCGCTTTCGAAGGTAATCCGTCCGGCCGCGTAGTCCATATTCATGACGGAATCGATCACGGCGCAGGCGGTGCTGCTCGGATCCTTCACAATATAGCTGATGGTGTTGGTTTGGGCATCAAAGAAGGCCATGACTTCCGGCTGTTCTAGCGTGTTCAGTTTTGTGTCAGACATTTGATCACCTTTCTAAATTACTTATCGTCGCCGAAGTTTAAACGTGGTTGTCTCGCCGTTGGAGAACGTATTTTGAGGCTGCCATCCCTGTCAACATAGTGGCGACAAAGATCAGCGTGCCTTCAGCAGCCAGCGGCAGAGCCGTCATTGCTGGACCGGGGCAAAATCCGCCTAAACCCCAACCTACGCCAAATATTGCTGCACCTGTGATCAAACGTGCGTCGAAGTCCGTGCGGGTGGGCAGATGGAAGACGTCGTTGAAAAATGGCTTGCTGCGGCGGGTGACCAGCCAAAACCCTGGCATGGTGACAGCAATCGCGCCGCCCATAACAAAGGCAAGGCTGGGATCCCAGGTGCCGAAGAGGTCGAGAAAGTTTTGGACCTTGGCGGGATTGGCCATGCCCGACAGTAACAGGCCGAAGCCAAACATAAGACCGGACAGAAGTGTAACGAGGTTTTTCATGGCTTTAGCCTCCAAAAACGTGACGAAGCAGCAGGACGGCAATAAAACCGGTGCTCATGAAGGTTAATGTCGCAACAATCGAGCGACCGGAGAGGCGGGAAATGCCGCATACCCCGTGGCCACTCGTGCAGCCATTGCCCCAGACGGATCCAAAACCGACCAGAGCGCCGGCGAGGGCCAAAAGCGGCAGGTTGTTTGAAACGCTTTGCAGCGGAGCTTGTCCGTTGATCACGATCCAAATGGGTGCGGCGAGCAACAGACCGATCAAAAAGATCAGACCCTGTGGGAGTGACTGATCTTTGCCGGTGGGGGGGAGCATGCGTGATAGAATGCCGCTGATTCCCGCAATACGACCATGGGTCGCCATTAGTAAAACAGCCGAAGCGCCAATAAGGCCGCCTCCCAAAAGTGACAGAAGTGGTGTGAACTCGGTTTCCATAGTTGGCCCCATTGTTATGCCGTATTTGATATTCTCATTTTTATATATAAGTGATCACTAATATACAAGCGCTATATTACCGAGTTTGAAAAACAGGCTCAGAATTCGCTGTGCGGAGCTTTAGGGCGCCATCCTCGGCCAATGAATTCGCTGGTCAGCTGGAAGATTGCTCCCTATGTATAATGCATGGATGTTTTCGTGTTTGTCATTTTGTTGGTCACATGTTTTGCCGCTGGTGCAACTGGGGCTTTGTTTCAACCAGGTCGCTGGTATCAGGCGCTCAACAAACCGGTCTGGACTCCGCCGAACTGGGCCTTTCCCTTGGCTTGGACAACGATCTATTTTTCAGTTTCCTTCGCGGGTGCCCGCGTGGCGGATATGGAGGGAAATGCCATTGCCCTGGCCTTTTGGGCTATGCAGGCCGGCTTCTCGACCCTATGGACGCCGGTATTTTTTGGGCTGCGGCGATTGCGTGGAGCGCTATTGGTGATGCTGCCTTTGTGGGTCTCTGTATTGGGAGCCACCTTAGCGATGTTTGAGCTGGACCGGGCCGCAGGCCTGGCTTTTCTGCCCTATATTCTCTGGGTCACCATAGCGGCTGCATTAAATTACCGGGTTGCACAGCTGAACCCTACGGTTGCGCCCCGAGACCTATCGGCAGATTAGCCTTGTGATGGATCTATGGCCATACCTTGCCATCTGCGGCGCTCCCTTCTCGGCGGGGTTGGCCCATGCCGCATGAGCCTATCTCCATTTATGTTGTGGATGGCGATCCACGGGCGCTGGACGCCCAAACAGCAGTTTTAAGCGCAGAGGGCTATGCCACGATTCCCTGCGGTTCAGCTGAGCAGTTCTTGAAACTGTTTGATCCAGACCTCAAAGCCTGTGTGGTTATGGAGCTGCATTTGCCTGGGATGTCAGGAAGCGAGCTGCAAGACTATCTCGCCTCCAACGGATTGGATATTCCCATTGTGATCCTAACCGCCCATGGCGATGTGCCCAGTGCCGTACAATCGTTACAAGTGGGCGCTGTGGACTTCATCGAAAAGCCGTCGCCTCAGTCCCGATTGCTTGAGGCGATAGGCACTGCTTCGGAGCTCATATTTGATCGAGAGCCGAACCGTCTTTCGCAGAAAATTATTGCACAACGTCTGCGCTCTTTAACGGATCGAGAGCGCGAGGTCTTGGAGCATCTGCTCAAAGGCAAGCTCAACAAAGAGATTGCCGTAGATCTCAATGTGAGCCAGCGCACAATCGAAGCGCATCGCGCCCGCATACGCGAAAAAACACGGACCCGCGGGATTGTAGATTTGATCCGCATGTTTGGCTAAGCGAAGTAAGTATTACTACCTAAGTATTTTCCCTAATTATGCTGCAGTGTGTTCTGTGCTCTAAAGATTTTACCGATGACGATGGTTTTGATCGGACGTCAACAACGTAAACTAACTTCTGCTTAAGAAATGATAGCTTTATGATCTGGCGTTCAGCCTGCGTTTTTACGATAAAGTGAATATTCTGGAGGATAAGACCGAGTTTTAACATGGAACCTGCTGTACGGGAGCAGTGCTACAAAGCTGTGTAGCCCCCTTTCGATTTGAACTGATCGGCCCTCTCGCCAAGGGCCCTGTCGCTTCGCAATTCGATGCAGTGTGAATACCGGTGTCCATGTGAGTAGCGAGTGATAGGGGACACATGAATGTCGAAACAACAAGGCTCCGCTTCAGGAGTGCAGTCGACAGATGCCTTCGAATGGGAAGTGTATCACAACAGCGAAACAAATATATTTGAACTCAGCAAAAAGCTGCCGGAAGATTTGGTCGCCAGCCTGGCACGCGAAGTGATTTTACGCGTGGCGTCGAGGACTG
>JGI20158J14315_10001676_pt1 | contig 15976 bp, 12 predicted proteins | sample COG_08_FD_14315 | JGI IMG/M metagenome (IMG submission 14315)
GTTTATTAAACTAATTGGGATTTGAGGAATTTGTTCAGTCACAGGATAAGTTCCAATGGGTGTACAATTAATTACTAATTTATGATTATCAATTATCTCTTGATTTATATCACTATAGCTTATATAATCTTTATTTTTTTTTGACCTTGAAACAAACAGATATTTAACTTTTAGTATTTTTAATGCATATGCTACTGCCTTAGAAGCCCCTCCTGTACCTAAAATAAGAGCCTTTGTATTTGGCTTAATTAAATTTTCAATAGATTTATAAAAACCTAAATAGTCTGTATTATACCCACTCAAAATATTATTTTGAAATTTTATTGTATTAACTGCTCCAATTTCCTTTGCAATAGGATTAATATAATCCAATTGATTTATTATAGATTCTTTGTAAGGAATAGTAACGTTTAATCCACATACATTAAATTTATTAACAACGTTCTTAAATTCTTCTATTTTTTTAATATCAAAATTAGTATAAACAGCTTTTATTTTTTCCTTTTCAAATTTATTATTGAAGAATTTTTTTGAAAATGAATAATTAATGTTTTTACCAATTAGCCCATAAATTTTATTTTGCTTTTGATCTTTCATATTTACTTAATATAAGTACGATTATAGTGCCAATTAAAATGTGTAAAATTGCAATAAAAAAACTGTCATTTATTTCAGGTAAATAACGTGTAATGTTTAAGTTTTCTGGATTTGTAGTTTTCCAAGGCCACAATACTCCTAAAGATCCAATTATAAAACCAAATATTATTGATTGGATAGAATTGTTAAATCTTTTTAGAAGTAATGACATAACTTTTGATAACAAAACTAATCCTGTTAATGACCCAAGGGTGAATACAGCTATTATTTTTAATCTGCTTGTTGTATAGGAGTTTTGTAAAAATTCTAAATCTCCCCTAATGATAGATGAAATACTATCAAAGAGTACATTTACACTATCGACTAATAATAACACATAGTTTCCCAGTAATATCAATAAAAATGAACCAGATAAACCTGGGATTATCATACCACATATACTTAAAATTCCACAAATAAATACAAAAAATAAGTTTGTATTTTCTGTCATTGGATCTAGATAGCTAATTATTAAACCTGTAATTATACCTAAAATAATTAAAGAGATTGACTTATTATTCCAATTATTTATTTTCTGTTTTAAATGTATAATTGTACCAATAACAAGTCCAAAAAACACACTCCAAACTAATAATTCATATTTATTTAATAAAAAGTCTAATAATTTTGATGTAGAAAAATAACTAATTATTATGCCCAAGCATATATATAATAACAAAGATTTATTTGAATTTTTAAATGCATCTCTGAATTTAAAGCTTAAGAGATTTTTAATATTTATATTTTTCATTGAATTTAATAATTCATCATAAAAGTTTAGAGCCAAAGCTACTACACCCCCAGAAACACCAGGAACTTTATTAGCAGTTCCCATGATTATTCCTTTAAGAATTGTTAGGAGATTGTTTTTAATTTGATTAGTATTTTTCAATATTTTGATTCTTGTTGGTTTTTTCTAGTAAGAAAATTAATAAAAATCCAATGATAAATAATACTATTGATTCTATCAGGTAATTATACTCAGAATAATTCGTAGGAAGAATATTTATTTCATTTGATTTCCAAGGCCATAGTTTATGAATAGATCCAATAATCAACCCCGTCATTGCAATTAAAATTTTATTTGGAAATTTATCAAACCCCCATTTAACTAGCTTGCTAAATGATGTTAAACCCAATATGACTCCAAATCCAAAGATTACTATTTTATCTAATTCTAAATTTATTAATGCTTTACTCATGGTTTTGTACAAGCCTAATATTACTAAAATGTATGATCCAGAAACTCCTGGTAAAATCATTGCGCAGCTAGCTATTAATCCTGCAAAAAATATAAATATTAAATTTTCATTTAAGTTGTTTATTTCTGGCAAACTTGTTAATAAGTAGGATATATACAAACTTGAAAGTAATAAAAACCAGTTTATTAATATATTCTGAGTTTTATTAAAATTAAATAAATCAGTTGGTTTTAAAATAATGTAGATACTAGCTGAAACCAGACCTAGAAAAAAAGACCAAATTAATATTGGAAAATTATCAATTAAAAAGCTAGCAATATTCATAAATACAACCAAGCTAGAGATAATGCCAGAAAATAGTATTAATAGAAAAGTACCATTTAATTTCCGCCAAAACTCATTAAACCCTTCATTTTTTAAAGTTTTAAATAACGAAAAGTTTATAACACTAATTGAGCCAATAAGTTCTTTGTATATCCCAAGAATTAAAGCCATAGTACCACCAGATATCCCAGGAAACGCATCAGCTACACCCATAGCCATTCCCTTAAAATATAATTTAATATTTTCAAAGGACTTACTATTCATTGTGCGATGTTTAACGTTTATTTTAATATTTTTTCTAGATATTTATATTTTGCTATAACCCCAAATAACTCTTTAAAAATATATTTATTTTTATTGTTTACTGATATGGCTTTTTTTAGTTGTACGATACCATCTTCTATTTTATTTTGTAAAAAATAAATTCCCGAAAATCGGTATAATATTATTGATTTATCTTCGAAAAGTTCATAGCATTTTTCTAATATATCAATCGCATAATTATATTCGCCTAATTTTATCAGTGTATCTGCTTTTGCCAACCAAATACTTTCATCCGCTTCTCCCAATTCTATAACTTTTTGGAAACCAATGTCTGCTTCTTCATATAGCTTAAGTCCAATATTAATTTTAGCATATAATTTCCAGTAATATTCTTTTTCTGAATTAATATCTAAAGCTTTTTTTATACTTAATATAGCACTATTGTATTTTTGGTTCTTATAATAAATTTCAGCCAGTAGGTACCATGCTTTATTTAATTGAGGATCAACTTGAATACAGTCGTTTAAGTTTTGTATTGCTTTTTTGTAGTTACTTATTTTGTTATAGCAAATCCCCATTCTTAGTAAAGGGTAACTAGATTCATCCTTTAAAGCAATTATTAACTTATAATTTTCTATTGCCTCATTATATTTATTAATTTTTTCTAATGCTCTCCCTTTTTCTATATATGCTCCAATAAAATACTCATCTGAAATTATAGCAAAATCAAACGCTGATATAGCTTTAGCGTAGTTTTTAAAAAATAAGTATTGTTTACCAAGTTGGTGCCATGCTACTTCGCAATAGGGATTGGTGTTTAAATAAGTATTTAAATATTCAATGGCTTTATTGTTTTGTTCTAAGATTTCAAAACAATAGACAATATTATATAATGCACTATAATCTGAGTCATCATAATTGAGGCATTTGATGAAATTGAATTTTGCATTTTCAAAATCTTCCATAAATAAATATTCTATTCCAATCAGCGAATATACTTCCGCATTTTCAGGATTAAAATCTAATATTTTATTTAAGCAGAGTATTGCTTTTTGGTGAAGTTTTTTCTTTGAATATATGTTAGCTTTTTGAATGTATACTTCTTCATTTGAAGGCTCAGATAAGATTAAAGCTTCTAATAATTTTTCGGCATTATCTAGCTTATTCTCAAAAATTAAAATTTCAATTTCAAATAAAGCTAAATTTGATGAGTCTGGATGTTGCTCTAAGCCTAATTTAATAGCCTTTTTGGCAAAATTAATTTTACCATTTTCCAAATAATATGAAATAATATTTTCAAATTCATTTGAATCAAAAAATAGAATTCTATTAGTTTTTAACATTTTTTCAAACCTTGTAAGTGAAAGGCTTTTATTGTTGTCGAATTCTTCATATTCCATAAAAATCAATTTATTGATTTAATCAAAATTAAGACACTATGATATTAATTAGTTGTTTTTATTGTATTATTTATAACAAATTAATTAACACTTTCAGATAAATTTTCTAGTTGCTCAATAATTATATTACATCCTATTAAAATTTCTTTTGTGCTTATTGTAAGTGGAGGTGTAATTCTAACGGCTCTTTTTTCTATTAACAACCAAAATAGCAGTAGACCATTTTCTTTACATTTAATAACTAATTTATCTGCTATTTCTGCACTCTTTAGAATCATTGCTAACATTAATCCTTTTCCTCTTATTTCTTTTATTAGAGGATGCTTTAATTTGTTTCTAATTAAAATTTCTTTGCTTAATGTTTGCTTCATTAAACTCGATTCTGTGATTATTTTTAATGTTTGATAGGCAGAAGCTGCTATAACTGCATTACCACCGAAAGTAGTAATATGACCTAATTTTGGGTTATTACTAATTGTATTCATAATTTTATTTGAGCTAATAAATGCCCCAATAGGCATTCCGCCACCAAGTCCTTTTCCAGTTACTATTATATCTGGAATACAATTATAGTTTTCAAATCCAAATAATTTACCTGTACGACCTATTCCAGGTTGAATTTCATCTAATATTAGTAATGCTCCAACCTCTTTACACTTTTGGCTAACTAATTTTAGATAGTCCTTCTCAGGTTCAATGAAACCTGCTGCACCTTGAATAGTTTCTAAAATTACTCCAGCAGTTTTGAAAGTGATTTTTTTAATATCATTTAGGTTATTAAAGTTTATAAAATTCATTTCTGGTATTAATGGCTCAAAAGGTTTTCTGTTTTCTATTTTACCCATTAGGGTTAGAGCTCCTAATGTACTTCCGTGATAGGCATTATTTGCTCCAATTATTTCTTTCCTTCCTGTATACCTTCTTGCTAATTTTATAGCACCTTCAATTGCTTCTGTACCAGAATTAGTCAAGTATGTCGAATCTAATTCAACTGGTAAATGTTGTGATAATAATTTAGTTAAATCAACAGCAGGTTTAAGTATAAATTCACCATATACCATTACATGTAGATATTCGTCGAGTTGTTTTTTAATTGCTTCAATCACTTTAGGGTGACAATGCCCTAAACTACAAGCAGAAACTCCGGCTATAAAATCTAAATATTTTTTATTATTACAATCGTAAATATAACAACCAATAGCTTTCTTAACTTCTATTTCCAGAGGGTGCGGGGTTACTTGAGCTTGATATTTGTGAAATTCTTTTTTTATTTTTATTCTTTTTCTAGTTTAAAAAGCTCATTAATTGATAAGATCTTTTCATTAAGCCGATTATTAAAGCCTTTTAATAATTGTATATTTTCAGTAAATTCTTCTTCTGGATATGTTTTTCCATCTATTTGATTAATTTTTTGGATCTTTTCAATTTCGGTTAACTTAAAAAATATTTTTAATTTGGCAGATTTAGATTTATCAATGGTGACTAATTCTTTTTTATCATTTCTTAAATAGTAAATAGATTCTGCATTTTTAATAATATCTATTGTTTTTAATTCATTGTCATAAAATTTTCCTTGCAATAATTTTCCAGAAATTTGATTAAAGCCTGTTCCTAAAGTGTCTTTTTCGATAATAAAAGCATTATTAAAAACTATCAAAGAATCAATTTTATTTGTGGTTTTTTCAAACTTCAAAATTATAGTATCCCCAGTGATTTGATTGTTAAAATTAAATAATATTGGTTTTTTAGACTTTGTGAATGATAAATCTAGTTTTTTATTAATATTTATAAATTGAGCTAATCCTTTAGATTTATCATAATGAATTGAATCTGCTCTACCACTTAAATCTTGCTTGAATATTCTAGCATTTTTAAAAGCTCTAATTACCCTATTTTCTTCATTTCCAGTTATTAAAATTGTATCGCTATGAATATATAGAGAATCTTTATTTTGTTTAGAAGCAATTATAGCACGTTTAGTTATAAACATAGAATCTTTATTCTTGAATATTTCTGCATAATTACCTTTTGTTATATTTTCATTAATAGTATCTATAATTTTAATATTATTTGTTGCAGATGCAAAATTTAAATTTCTATAAAATATATACTGTCAGCTAGAATCGTAGTGTTGTTAAAATCGACTTTGGCTTCTTTAATGAAGTATCCAGTGTCATTATTGGTATTGTAATAACCTAATTCACAAAAGATGTTAGATTCCTTACTTTTTATTTCTGTTGGACCATAAAAATAAGCATGACCATTTTCGGTATAAAAATCTAGTCTGGGTGTGTTTATTTTATATTTTGGGTTTTTAAGTAATACATTGATTTTAAATTCATATTTTTTGTTTTCTAATAAGTAATTGCCAATTTTACTGTCAATTGTATCTTGTTTTTCTTTAATAACCCTTCCATAATTATTGTAAAATGCTTCTTGTTTGTTCCTGTCAAAATACAGTGAGTCAGTAAATAAAACAGAATTAGGTTCTGATAGTTTTACTTTACCACTAGCAAATGCGATTTTTGTATCCCCATCATATTCTAAATACTGAGAGTTTAAATTAATTGTATCACCTTGTTTAAGAACAACATCTCCATATGCTTCGATGTAATTTCTGTTTTCGTAGAAGAAAGCTTGGTTACACCACATATCAACACCATCATGAGATATTTTGACTTTATTTTTATTATCTCTTGTTAAAACTGTAGCTTTTGTAAACTTTTTATCATCCTTTTCAAAAAAACCAGCACTATCAATTTGAATACGTGTATTTTCTTGACAAAATATATTTGGTAATGAAATTAAAAGTAATGAAATGAATAAGTATATGTTAACTTTTTTTTTCAAAATTGATATTGTATCTATTTATACAAAAATTGTTTGTTTTCTATCCGGGCCAACAGAAACAATAGATATTGGGATATTTAATTCCTTTTCAATAAAGCTAATATACTCTTTCAATGTGTTTGGTAGAATCTCAAAACTTTCTTTTTGGGTCAGATCTTCATTCCAACCTCTAAACTCTTTATAAATTGGCTCTACATTTTCGTTCTTTATATCATATGGGAAATGTTCTATTTCATTTCCTTTATACATGTAAGATGTACAAACCTTGATAGTTTTGAAACCAGAGAGGACGTCAGCTTTCATCATCATTAGCTCTGTTACTCCATTGATCTGACATGCATATTTAAGAGCTACAAGATCTAACCAACCACATCTTCTAGATCTACCTGTTGTTGCACCAAACTCTTTTCCAACTCTACCCATTGTCTCTCCATCATTGTCAAAGAGTTCTGTAGGGAATGGTCCAGACCCAACTCTAGTTGTATATGCTTTAAATATTCCATAAACTTTTTTTATTGCATTTGGAGCTACTCCTAAGCCTGTACAGGCACCAGCAGCAGTTGTGTTAGACGAAGTTACGTAAGGATATGTACCAAAATCAATATCTAGTAAAGATCCTTGAGCTCCTTCAGCTAAAATCGATTTACTATTTCTTTGGGCATTAAATATATATTCTTCAGAATCAGTAAAGTTTAAACTTTTTAATACTTCAATTGCACTAAAAAATTCCTTTTCAAGCTCTTCAAGATTGTATTCAATATCTACATCATAAAAATTTACCATCTTTTGATGTTTATTAGCCAAGTTTCTATATTTAATTAACCAATTTTTAGACTCTAAATCACCAACTCTAATCCCATTTCTTCCTGTTTTGTCCATGTATGTTGGGCCAATTCCTTTTAAGGTTGATCCTATCTTCTTTTTACCCTTGGCTTTTTCACTTGCGGCATCAATTATTCTATGAGTTGGTAATATTAAATGCGCTTTTCTTGAAATAAGCATTGATTTTTTATAATCAACATCAACTTCTTTTAGTTTATCTAACTCTTTTTTGAATATCACAGGATCTATTACAACTCCATTTCCAACTAAATTTATTTTGTCTTCATGAAAAATACCAGAGGGAATAGTATGTAATACGTGTTTACGTCCATTGAAAACAAGTGTATGTCCAGCATTTGGGCCACCTTGAAATCTTGCTATTATATCATATTTAGAGGTTAAAACATCAACAATTTTACCTTTACCTTCATCTCCCCATTGTAAACCTAGTAATAAATCGACACTCATATTTTTTTATTTTTTTTATTTTTTTTTCCATAGAAATATAATGAGTGATTTTCAATTTCAACATCAAAAACTTCTTCAATTGTTTTCTTTATAGTTTCAATTCTTGGATCACAGAATTCGATAACTTCACCTGTATCACTTATAATTAAATGATCGTGTTGTTTATCAAAAAAACATTTTTCATAGTGAGCTTGATTGTTTCCAAATTGGTGTCTTCGAACTAAAGAAGAGTCTAGTAATAATTCAATGGTATTGTAAAGTGTAGCTCTTGACACCCTATATTTTTTATTCTTCATTTTAATATATAGCGACTCTATATCAAAATGTATATCACTGTTATATATCTCCTGTAAAATAGCATATCTTTCAGGCGTTTTTCTATGACCATTGTCCTCTAAAAAATTTGTAAATGCGTTTTTTACAATCTCTTGATTCTTTGAATGTGTCTTTGAACTCATATTGCTAATTTATAAAAATTATATTCTTTTAACCTTCTCTACACCATTAAGTTTTTTTATTTTTTCCATAACTTTCATAGCATAATTATTACTCTTAACTAACATTGTAATACTTCCACTAAAAACACCGCTATTTGTTTGAAAATTTAGCTTTTTCATATTTACATTCATGTTATCTGAAATAACCTTTGTAATATTATTAGCTAGTCCAAATGTATCTATACCACTTATGTTAATAATTACGGTAAAATCTTGTTGTGAAGAGTCTATCCATTTTGCATTTATTATTCTGTATGCATAATTTGACTGTAAGCTTAATGCATTAGGACAATTAAATTTGTGAACTTTAATTCCGTCATTAATTGTTAAAAATCCAAATACTCCATCACCTTGAATTGGATTACAGCATTTTGATAGCTTGTATTCAAGCTTTTCCTCGTCACTTCCAAAAACGAGCATATCATACTTCTGAGTAATTTCTTGCTTATTTAAATCAAATTCCTTGGGTTTTCTTTTTATCCTATTTTTCAAGAAACTCATTAATACATTACTCCTAGAGCTAGCATATTTTTTTAGCATTGGATTATCTATTGTATTAATACCAACACGATAAAATAAATCTAAACTAGTTTTTAATTTAAAAAACCTAACAAGTTCATTTATTGAACTATCGTTCAGACTAATTTTAAGTTGTTTAAGTTTTCTTCTTAGAATTTCTTTTCCTTCTTCAGCTAATTTTTTCTTTTCCTCGTTTAGAGACGATTTTATTTTGTTTTTTGCTCTTGCGGTGTTAGCATAATCAAGCCAGTTTGCATTCGGTTTAGTTTTTTCAGACGTTAAAATCTCTACTCTGTCTCCACTTTGTAATTTATAATTTAATGGAACCAATTTTCCATTTACTTTAACACCTCTAGTTTTAAGACCAATTTCTGTATGAATGCTAAAAGCAAAGTCTAATGATGTTGCATTTTTAGGTAATGATTTCAACTCACCAGTTGGTGTAAATACAAATATTTCTTCTGAATATAAATTAAGTTTAAATTCCTCTACAAAATCTACAGCATTGTTATTATTATTAATTAAAGTGTCTTGAATTTTATTTAACCAAAGGTCTAAACTACCCTCATTATCTCCTTCTTGTTTATACTTGTAATGTGCAGCATATCCTTTTTCTGCAATTTCATTCATCCTTTCACTTCTTATTTGAACTTCAACCCATCTATTCTTAGGGCCAACAACAGTTATGTGAAGAGCCTCATAACCTGTCGATCTTGGTGATGAAATCCAATCTCTTAGTCTTATTGGATTAGGAGTAAAAAAATCAGTTACAATTGAGTAAATTTTCCAAGCTAAAAACTTTTCATTTTTTAAACTTGACTTATAAACAATCCTTACCGCAAACCTATCATACACTTCATCAAATGAAACTCCCTTTTTTATCATTTTATTTCTGATAGAATAAATTGATTTTGGTCTTCCTTTAATTTGGTATTTTAATTTTTCGGAGTTTAATTTTCCACTTAAGGTTTTATTAATTTCTTCTATGTAATGATCTTGTTCTTCTTTACTTTCAATTAATCTGCTAGAGATATCGTTATAAACATCTGGCTCTAGATATTTTAATCCTAAATCTTCTAATTCACTTTTAATATTATATAACCCTATTCTGTGCGCTAGTGGAGCATAAATATAAAGTGTTTCAGAAGCAATCTTGATTTGTTTATCCGGTTTCATAGAATACATAGTTTGCATATTATGTAATCTATCTGCAATTTTAATTATAATAACTCTAATGTCATCATTTAGAGTTAATAACATCTTTTTAAAATTTTCAGCTTGTAATGAAACATCAGAACTTTTACTAAGTTTGGATATTTTAGTCAGTCCATGAACAATTTTAGCAACTACCTTGCCAAACATTTGCTCTATGTCATTAATGGAATAATTTTCATTATCTTCAACCACGTCATGAATTAATGCAGCAGCAATTGATGTAGCATCAAGTCCAATTTCAGATGAGACTATCTTGGCAACAGCAATGGGATGAAAGACATATGCTTCTCCAGATCTTCTTCGTTGACCATTGTGAGCTTCAACGGCAATATCAAAAGCTTTTCTAATGAGTTTTTTATCAGTAGCTGATAGAGTTTGGTAGCTAATTTTAAGAAGCTCTTTATATTCTTTAGCTATTGCATTATTTTCTATTTCTACTTCAGTTAGTGACATATGTATTAAAAATACCACAAACAATTTTATTAGACAATAGTATTATAAAGATTTTTAAGTGAAATTTCTTTGACGTAAAGCTTCATAAATTAATATTGAAGCTGCATTGGATAAGTTTAACGAGTCTATTTCTCCCTTCATTGGTATTTTTATATTTTTAAACGAATTTTCTGCCCAATCTTTAGAAATCCCTTTGTCTTCAGTTCCAATTATTAAAGCGCAAGACTTAGTGTAATCTTGATTGTGATATAATTCATCTGTTTGAAGAGAACTAGCAAATATTTTAATGTTTTTATTTTTCAATAATGAGATTATCTCTTTTGTATTTCCAACATATATACTATTAGTAAAGATAGAGCCTACACTTGATCTAATTACATTTGGATTATAAAGATCTGTTTTTGGGTTTGCAATAATTACTGCATCGATATTTGCTGCATCGGCAGTTCTTAATATAGCTCCAATGTTACCGGGCTTTTCAGTGGCTTCTATCACAATAATTAAAGGATTATTCGATTTAAATTTTATGTTTTTTAAATCATGATTTTTACAATTTGTAATTGCAATTACACCTTCTGTTGAATTTCTGTAGGCAAGTTTATCATATATCTCTTGAGAAACTTCAATTTTTTCTGTCTCATTTTCAATCGATTCATTTAAATTTTCTTCAGAAATTATTTGTGGACAAAAAAGTAGTTGTTTAATTTCCCAATTATGTTGAATGGCAAGTTTGATTTCTCTTAAACCTTCAATTAGAAAAGTATTTGATATTTTTCTACGCTTTGATTTTAAAGTAAGTTGATAAAAGTCTTTTACTTCTTTATTATTGACACTTGTAAGTTTTTTATTCATTTACTAGTTTGATAACTTATATTTTTTTGAATATCGTTTCCAAAGTTTAGTTTGATGGGTTTCAAGACTTATTTTTCTTCCTGAAATGTAAGCACTAGTTAGTTGATTTGATTTCATGTCTAAAGCATCACCCTTACTCACAAATAATGTAGCATTTTTCCCAACTTCTAATGTACCTAGAGTTTTATCGATTTTCAAAATTTTTGCAGTATTAGAGGTAATCAATTGTAAAGCTATTTCTTTATCAACTCCTTGTGCTGCTACTTGTCCCGCATAAAAAGGTAAATTTCTAGTTTGAAAGTTTGAAGCTTCACCTGTATGAATTCCTACAAGGACACCAGCATTAATTAATTTTTTAGGGTTTATGTATGTAGAATTATAATCTTCGTCTTCAAAATTTGGTAAACTATGAGTGTGTTGAATTAATACAGCCACATTGTTTCTTGCCAAAAAATCCGAAATTAAATGTGCTTGATACCCTCCGATTATAACTGTATTTTTTATATTAAAATTTTTAGAAAAATTAACGGCATCTATAATTCCTTTTTCATCATCGACATGTATAAACAATGTTTGGCTATTATCAAACAATCCATTCATTGATTCAAAAGCTAAATTTATTATTTCATTATTACTGTTCAGATAAGCTACAGATTCTTTAAAATAATCTGATAATTTTTCTATATCAGAGTTGTATTTTGGGTTTTGTTTATAACCTCTTGACTCGCCAAGCCACCATCTGCCTCTGGAAAAGCTATTCGGCCAGTTTAAATGAATACCATCATTAGCTTTAACCACTGCATCTTCCCAGTTCCAAGCGTCAAGCTGGACTATTGAAGAAGTACCTGATATTCTACCTCCTTTAGGTGATATCTGAGCAATTAAAACTCCATTTGGTCTCATAGATTCGACAACTTTTGATTCAGCATTATAAGCTATTAAACTATTAATGTTTGGGTTGTTATCTCCAATTTCTTTTTGATCATCACTTGCTCGAACTGCATCAACTTCAACTAATCCTAAAGAAGTGTTTGCTGCGATAAAACCTGGATAAACATGTTGTCCTTTTATATCTATAATATTGCCCTTGTATGGGATTTTAGAAGTATTAGCATCAACACATGCTTTTATTATTCCATTTTCTAATACAATTACACTATTTTCTATAATTGTGCCATTTCCAATATGAGCAATTCCACCTAATAAAGTAATTGCATCTTTTTGAACATTTCCGGGAGTTTGTTGTGCATTAATTTCCTTAGATATGAAAATTAGCACTAATAATATACCTACTGTTTTTTTCATATTTATATTGATTCACAGGTTAATAATGTTTTTACTTTTCTTTTTACAGGTTGTGTTTTACCACCTTTATTTTTTTGTTCCATCATCATATTTATTAGCAAAGCTCTTTCATCTTTAATTTCTTTTCTTAGCTTTTTGTCCCTTTCCTTATCGAAGTATATAGCGCCATCAATTATAGTTTTTTCGGCTATTGCATAAACAGAAAGAGGATTTTGATTCCAAAGAACAACGTCAGCATCTTTTCCAACTTTAATACTACCAACTTTATCATCAATTCTTAAAAGTTTTGCAGGATTAAGCGTTATTGTTTTCCATGCATCTTCTTCACTCATACCACCATATTTTATAGTTTTTGCTGCTTCTTGGTTCAGTCTTCTGGACATTTCTGCATCATCACTATTTATTGCTGTAGTCACTCCAACATTATGTAATATTGCTGCATTGTAAGGAATTGCATCATTTACTTCGAATTTATATGCCCACCAATCACTAAATGTTGATGCTCCAACTCCGTGATCTTTCATTTTATCAGCTACTTTATAGCCTTCAAGTATATGAGTGAAAGTATTTATCTTAAAATTGAATTTTTCTGCTACTTTCATTAACATATTGATTTCACTTTGAACATAAGAATGGCAACTAATAAACATTTCTTTATTAAGTATTTCTGCTAAAACTTCCAATTCTAAATCTTTTCTATATTCTTTTCCTGATTTTTTCATTTTATCATATTCTTTAGCTCTATTAAAATAATCAATAAATAGTTGTTCTACACCCATCCTTGACTGAGGAAATCTATTATAACTTTGCCAATTTGACTGCTTAACATTTTCTCCAAGAGCAAACTTTATAAATTTCGGTGAATTTTTAAAAATTAAATTATTTGCACTCTCTCCCCATTTAAGTTTAATAATTGCAGATCTTCCACCAATAGGATTAGCAGATCCATGTAAAATCTGAATAGTTGTAACTCCTCCAGCTAAATTTCTATATATATTTATATCTTCTGGGTCTATAACTTCTTCAATTGTTACTTCAGCTGAAGAATTATGACCACCTTCATTTATACTTGAGGCTGCAATATGAGAATGTTCATCAATTATCCCAGATGTTAGGTGTTTTCCAGTAGCATCAATTGTTAGAGCACCTTTATACTTTAAGTTATTACCAATTTTAGATATTTTTCCTTTTGTTATTAGTATATCTGTATTGTTTAAAATACCTTGATTTTCATTTGTCCAAATCGTAGCATTTTTAATTAAAATATCTTCACTTTTTTGGGGTTCATCAAATCCATAGGCCATATTAGGGTACTTTACAGCAAGAACATTTTTTTCTATGTTATTTCTAGTGTTTAGTTCTTTAGATTTAGATTCTTGATTATCAAAAAACTGTGCAGAAATGTTACTAACAATTCCATTTGAATAATAAATTTTACCTTCTAAATCATTGTTTTCTAAATTTGATCTTAAGCTTAATCTAATCAGATTTGAATCTTCATTAATTGTCATATTGATCCAATCTTTTTTGTAGGTTAGTTTTTTAACGGTTAAAGTTGAGTCGTTTAATTTAGCTTTTGGTTTGTCAATTTCACCATTAATATTTAAAATGGCATTTTTTTCATTTATAGTTAAATTATATTTTCCTCTAATATCTTTAACATTCATTGATTTTATAATATTTCTATTTCCTTTCACCCAATTTTCATGAATTATAGTTTTAGAATCAAATATTTCCCCAGATGTTATTAGAAAATTCGCTAAATAACCTTTTTTTAGATATCCCAATACATCATCTCTTCCTATTATTTTAGCGGGGGCACTTGTTAATGCTTCTAATGCTTTTGATTTACTTAAGCCATTATCAATAGCTTTTTTTATATTAGTTTTTAAATTGTTTGGAGATTTTAAACCATCCATTGTTATTGCAAACTGTATTCCATTTTCTTCAAATTGACTTAAATTTGAAGGTCTCTGATTCCATTCTCTCATATCCGAAAGTTGTAATATGTTTGCAGAATATACATCTTCAATATCATATGCATCTGGAAAGTTGATAGGTAAGATAAAGCTGGCATTTGTAGCTTTTATTTCTTCAATTCGTTCAAATTCATCCCCTCCCCCCAATAGGACATACTGAATATTAAATTCATCACCTATTTTATCAATTCGCAATGAATTAATTTTACTTTTAGCTTCAAAAATTTGTATTAAATTTTTATTTCTGTTCAATGCCTTCAAGGATTTGTCATTGGTTTTAGAAAGACCTTTCGAATACCAGTCTGCATCATAATAAACTTGTTTGAGTAGGGCAAAGACACCCATAATTGATGATGGATAAGATTGACTAGAGGTAACGCTTTTTGATAATGATAAATATTGAGTTGAGTTAATATCTATTATACTATTTGAATCCCCATTATTAGTCAATGCTATTAAAGCACCTTTTCCTCTAATAATTCCATCATTAAGATGAGTGTTAACAGCTCCAAAACCATTTTTTATTAATTCTTTAGCTGTTTTCTCATCATATTGAAAGAAATCAATAGCATTTTGTTCTGGTCTTATATGATCATTCCAATAATAGCCCTTTCTTGTATTATTATATTGAGGCGATCTTCTTCCGCTAAAATTTCGCTCAGGAGCTTTAATCCCAAATTTTGAGTAAATATCAATGAACGAAGGATAAATAGATTTTCCGCTAAGATCTACTATTATTGAATTTTCAGGAATATCTAATGATTTGCCAACAGCAATTATCTTATCATCTTTAATTAACATAGATCCATTCTCAATTATATTTTTATCACTAGTGTAAATTTTAGCGTTTGTAAATAATGTATGATTAGAATTGTTAAAACTAATGCCATCATTTGTAGGAAAATAATCTTGAGAAATAATGAAATTGAATGTGAAAAGTAATAGAAGTGTAGTAATTCTTTTTTGCATAATTTTTAATTTGGATTACTAAATATACTATATTTAACAGNTTAGCTCTGTTTATTATTCAAATAATTTATAATTAATGTAACACTTTGGTTATAACTTTTAATTCCTTGACTAATATTGTTAAACTTCAAAAACTTATCATAACCAGACTTTGTAATTGATTCTATTGGGTTTGAATATTTTTTCCAAAAGTCAGAATTATTTTTAAAATCTTTTAAAAT
>JGI20158J14315_10001684_pt1 | contig 15926 bp, 15 predicted proteins | sample COG_08_FD_14315 | JGI IMG/M metagenome (IMG submission 14315)
CAAAAGGCCGGACACATGACCGCAACCTGCAAACATCAAAGTCACTCAAATTAACCCTTGCATAAAAGGAGCCGTCCACACATGACAGTGCCATTTCCCTCTATCCGAGCGAATAACCAACACCCCGTACGGTCCTAATCGTATCCGTTCCGCCATGTCTCGACAGAGCCTTCCGAAGGCGGCCTATGTGAACATCAACCGTGCGGGTCTCAACATATAAATCTCGCCCCCAAATCCGATCCAGAAGCTCTTCGCGGCTCCATACACGTCCCGGTTTTTCCATAAATGTTTTCAATAGCTGAAATTCCGTGGGCCCAAGCTTCAAATCAATTTCACCACGGGTAACTTTGTAAGTTTCCAAATTTAAAATCAAATCCTCAAATTCAATTTTTCCCCCCAAAGAGGAGGGGCGCGAACGGCGCAGCTGAGTTCTCACCCGCGCCATTAACTCAACCACCGAATAGGGTTTCACAACATAGTCATCTGCGCCAATTTCCAGCCCACGCACTTTATCCACATCTTCTGATCGCGCCGAAAGTATGATGACCGGGATCGAGCGGGTTTCCGGATTGCTTTTGAGGCGCCGACAGACTTCGATTCCAGACAGATGTGGCATCATCCAATCCATCACGATGACATCTGGCACATCCTCACCAATGACAAGAATGGCCTCTTCTCCATCGCGCGCCCGGCTCACCAAAAACCCTTCGGATTCCAGATTATATGCCAAAACCTCGAGTTGAGCTGGCTCATCCTCTACAACAAGAACGCGGGGCTGCTCTTTGAACATTTTCTCGGTCCCCCCTGGATCGACTACACAGTGGTGTTGGCTTTTTCACGCTCCTCGTCCGGCATCGCTCCGGTAACCAGGTAAACAACTTGCTCCGCGATGGCCGTCACGTGATCTCCCATACGCTCAATATTTTTAGCAATGAAATGCAGGTGCATGCAGGACGTGATGTTGCTTGGGTTTTCCATCATGAATGTTAAAAACTCTCGAAACAGAGCGTTGTACATTTGGTCGACCACGATGTCTCGGTCAATCACGTTCTGTGCCAATTCCGCGTCGCGTGAGACATAGGCATCAAGCGCATCATTAAGCATACGCTCAACCTCCTTGGCCATACGGCGGAGCGAGCTGGCACTGCCGTTCATAGGCTCCATATGCGCCAGGATGCGCGTCCGTTTGGCAAGATTTTTTGCATAATCACCAATACGCTCCAAGTTGCCGCTTACTTTCATCACTGAAAGCACGACCCGGAGATCAATCGCGGCAGGGCACGCAAAGCGATTACGCGCGCAGCTTCCTCGTTGATACTCTCCTCAAGAGCATCGATGGCTTTGTCATTGCGGCGCACTTGTTCGGCACGCTCCTCGTCTCTTTCTTCTAAGCTGACCGCGGCCTCAAGTATGGCGTTTTCGACCAGGCCGCCCATTTTCATAATTTGAGCCTGAATTTTCTCAAGATCTCTGTCAAAAGCGGATGCAATGTGTTGATCGGTCATTTTGAACTCCTCAGCCGATACGGCCAGTAATATAGCTTTCAGTGCGCGGATCGATTGGGTTGGTGAAAATTTTGGAGGTCTCACCAAACTCAACAAGGCTGCCGAGATGGAAGAAAGCCGTCTTTTGGCTCACACGTGCGGCTTGCTGCATCGAATGGGTCACAATCACCACCGAATAACTTTTGCGCAGCTCATCAATAAGTTCTTCAACTTGCGCGGTCGCAATGGGATCAAGAGCGGAGCAAGGCTCATCCATCAGCAGAACCTTGGGTTCCGTCGCGATGGCGCGTGCAATACATAGCCGCTGCTGTTGCCCACCAGACAGCCCTGTCCCCGGCGCCTGCAACCGATCTTTCACCTCATCCCAAATCGCGCCACTGCGCAGCGAACGCTCGACGATCTCGTCCAATTCCGCCTTGTTCCGGGCCAGGCCATGTATTCTCGGCCCATATGCGACATTGTCATAGATCGATTTTGGAAAGGGATTTGGCTTTTGAAAGACCATTCCAACCTTGGCGCGCAGCTGGACCGGATCAATCTTTGGATCGTAAATATTTTCACCGTCAATCCGAATATCACCCACGACACGGCACACTTCAATCGTATCGTTCATACGATTGATACACCGCAAAAATGTCGATTTCCCGCATCCAGATGGGCCAATAAACGCAGTTACAGTCTTGTCTTCGATTTCGACAGTGACATCTTTAATGGCGTGATTATCTCCATAAAAGACCTGTACGTCCTTTGCTGAAATTTTGACATTGTTTACTGCCACATCTCTCTCCACAGTTGTTACATCGAGCATTTTTGACATGTCCTTACCAACGCCGTTCGAAGCGACGTCTTAAGATGATTGCGATAGCATTCATCGTAATGAGGAATAGCAGCAAAATGATAATGCCGCCCCATGCTTTTTCATAAAATCCGGGATCAGCGCGACTGGCCCAGGTATAAATTTGCGCCGGCATTGCCGAGTTGGCGTCCGTAAAGCCTGACAGAAACCCCTCGGGATACTCGCGCGCAACAAAACCGACCATCCCGATCAAGAGCAAAGGCGCCGTTTCGCCAAGGGCCTGGGCCAGGCCAATAATCGTGCCTGTCAAAATACCGGGCATCGCCAGCGGCAGGACGTGGTGGAACACTGACTGCATCTTGGATGCACCCACACCAAGGGCGGCATCGCGGATAGAGGGTGGAACAGCCGCAAGCGATGCGCGGGTTGAGATGATGATCGTCGGCAATGTCATCAAGGTCAAAACAAGGCCACCGACAAGCGGGGCAGATTGTGGCAACCCCGCAAATTGTATGAAAACGGCGAGGCCAAGAATACCAAACACGATGGACGGCACCGCGGCGAGGTTGGAGATATTCACCTCAATAAAATCCGTCCAACGATTTCGCGGGGCAAATTCTTCAAGGTAAATCGAAGCGGCAACCCCAATCGGGAGTGACAAAAACAGCACCACCAACATCATGAAGAACGATCCAATAACGGAAGCCCCAAGTCCGGCGCCTCCAGGGTTATCCACGCCGGAATCCGTGCCGGTGATAAAATTCCAATTGAATGCCTGACGAATTATGCCGCCGGCCTGTAAAGCATCGACCAGATCCAGATCCGTTGCCTTCAAAAAGCGGCTGTCAACCAAAGTCTCACGGGTGACGCGGCCGTTAAAATAGCCATCCACCCGGCTGGAGGCCGCAAGCTCGAAAGTCGCAGGCTGTCCGACCCGGCTTGGATCTTCGGTAAAATAACTTCGAATTGTGCCGCCCGGCTTGCCCACAATGCGTTCAATCGCTTTATTATCGAAGGCCACATCCAAGTTCCTTCTTGCAAGCTCCGCGCTCAATGCCGCAACGAATATGTCTTGATAGGCCTTGGTTTTCAGCATTTTGCTTTCGGCTTTGTCAAACTCTTCTTGAGACACAACAAATTCAACATTCATTACGGTCTGGGTGAAGGCCGGCAAACCTGAGCGTAGGATCGAGGCAAATAAGAATATAAGAAACAACACGCCGATGGAGAGGGCGACCATCCCGTAAATGCGGAACCGCTTTTCGGCTGAGTTGCGTTTTTGGGTATGCCCATCCCTTATTGAGAGCAGTGACGTATGTGACACGCCGCGAGAAGTCTGGTTCTTAATGGCCATTAGTCATACTGCTCCCGGTATTTGCGTACGATGAAGAGGGCAAAAACATTAAGCCCCAAGGTCAGTACGAAGAGGGTCATGCCAAGTGCGAAGGCAACCAAAGCCTCCGGAGATGAGAAATCGGCATCTCCGGTCAATTGGCTTACGATTTTGGCCGTGATTGTTGTCATCGCGTCAAAAGGGTTCATCGACAGGCGCGCCGCCGCACCAGCCCCCAGCACGACAATCATCGTTTCCCCAATGGCCCGCGACGCCGCCAAGAGGATCGCGCCAACGATGCCCGGCAGGGCCGCTGGCAAGATAACCAGACGTATGGTTTCAGACTGGGTTGCACCCAAGCCATAAGATCCATCGCGCAAGGCCTGCGGTACGGCATTGATAATGTCATCGGAAAGCGATGACACGAATGGGATAAGCATGATGCCCATCACCAAACCCGCGGTCATGACCGCAGTGCCCCCCTGCATCCAGTTCAAAGTATCTTTGCCAAAAAGGCTCACCAGCAACGGCCCAACGGTCAAAAGCGCAAATAGCCCGTAAACAATCGTCGGAATCCCGGCTAGAATTTCAATCAAAGGCTTGGCGACACTGCGCACCCGAGGGCTTGCATATTCAGAGAGGTAAATTGCTGAAAACAGCCCAATAGGAACCGCGACCAACATCGCAATGAAAGAAATATAAAAAGTGCCCCACAACAGAGGCAAAACACCAAGATCAGACAGCCCGCCCCGACCGGAAAAACTGGGCGCCCAATTGGTTCCAAAGAAGAATTCGGTAGCAGGATAGAGTTTGAAAAACTCGATGGTGTTAAACAGCAGCGCGAATAGGATGCCGATGGTCGTCAAAATAGCAATTGAGGCTGCCCCGATGAGTAGCCCCAAAACCCCACGCTCAACCACATTGCGCGCGCGGAAATCCGCGTTTGACCGCCTATAGGCATAGGCAGCCCCTCCGGCAGAAATTGCCAGCACAATCAAGGACATAAGCGCAGACCCGGTTGCATTGAACCCGCGGTAAAGCTGCGCCGCGGCCACCACTTCAGGGCTGACATCTGAGCCAAGAGCCACACCTATGGACCCTAAAAATTCGCGAATGTTGACCGATGAGGATCCGATTGACGCAGCCTCATCGCGGCTCAAAGCGCCTTGGGCCACAGCCACATCAAGCCCCTCTGCCACGCGGCGCACATCGCTCATGATCAGGCCAATTGAGCTGCCTTCATCGAGCAAGCTACCAGGCAAGGTTTCCGCCACGCGGGAATTCACGAACAATGGCTGCACAATAAGCCAGACGATGAGGGTCGCAGCCGCGGGCACGACGGCCCATAAAGCAACGTTCGACCCGTAATATATCGGCAAGGAATGAAGCCGGCGCGCATCGCCACCGGCCGATTGCAAAGCACGTGCGCGCCCAGCGATGAACCCAACAACGGAAACAACAAAAATCACTGCGACAACCCAGAGTATCGGCATACCGCCTCCATCCATTTTGTTCTTCCTACCGTCAAATGCGCCCCCAGCAAAGGGGGTAAGCGTTTTTTAAGGATGGCGGAAGCCGCCACCCTCACTATTGTTTTACAGCAGCTCTTAATTGCTGCCCATGGCTGTCTCATTAGATACGGCCGCCTGGGTTGTCGCCAGATCGGGATCTGCAACCAAACCATAGGCAGATAGCGGGCCGTCTGGTCCAGCAATCTCATCGGCGATGAAGAATGAGGCATATTCTTTCAGACCTGGGATCACACCAATGTGGGCTTTCTTCACATAAAAGAACAACGGACGAGACACAGGATATTGGCCCGTCGAAATCGTTTCAGTCGACGGCGCAACGCCGCCCATTGTCGCCACTTTCAGCTTGTCTTGATTGTTTTCATAAAAGGCCAAGCCAAAGATGCCGATGCCGTTGGGGTTGGCATCAATGCGTGCGAGAGTTTCGGTATAATCGCCATCGATATCAACAGANCGGCCATCTTGACGCACATCGAGGCACGCATCTTCGGCATCATCTTCAGACATACCAGAGGCCATCATGGCTTCCATAGCACCGGTAACCTCGCAACCCTTGAGCAACACTTTGTCCTCAAAAACTTCGCGTGTTCCGTGCTTTGTGCCGGGAATAAAGGCCATGATATCAGCCGCTGGAAGTTGAGCGTTGAAGTCCGCCCACTGTTGATGCGGATTCTCAACAATCGCACCGCCTACAAGAACCTTGGCGCCAAGTGCATTGAAAATATCAGCCGGTTGGAAAGCCGTATAATCCGGTCCGTCAATCTGGCTGGCAAAGACGATACCGTCATACCCGATGCGCACTTCGATGATGTCGGTCACCCCAGCTTCGGCGCAGGCTTTGATTTCTTTTTCGCGAATTGCGCGTGACGCATTTGCCACGTCGATTGTGTTTTCACCAACGCCTTCGCAAAAGCGCTTCAGACCCGAGCTAGAGCCACCGGACTCAACAACGGGTGTTGGAAAGTCAAAGTTTTCGCCAAAAGCCTCAGCAACGATCGACGCATATGGCAGAACGGTTGACGATCCGGCGATCTGCACTTGATCACGCGCGGCAGCGGTTGTTACGCAAAGCCCCGAAAGAGCCAGCGCGGAAGTTGCAAGTTTAAGTAAAGACATGGATGTCTCCTGTTTTGTCCATTTGCAAGCAATCCCCCATGGGATTCTCCGGACCTTTGTAACGGCTGGACGTAACAGTTTTGTGACAGGGATATTACGTTTTCATGACATTTTATTTTCTTCGAAATTCACGATAGCGGCTCGGTCGGCAGCATCACAGTGACCGTGGTGCCTTCCCCCAAAGCGCTTTCTATGTTCAATTTCCCACGGTGGCGATTGATGATATGTTTGACGATCGCAAGACCAAGACCAGTTCCACCGAGTTCACGGCTGCGGTGCCCATCAACGCGGTAGAACCTTTCGGTCAGGCGCGGCAGATGGACAGGATCAATGCCCGCGCCATAATCAATGACTTGGAGTCTGACGCCAGGGGCGCGCAAAGCCGCTTCCCGCGCGACAGTCGTCATGCGCAGGGTAATGCGCCCGCCAGACGCGCCATATTTAAGAGCGTTTCCGATGATATTGGTAAAAACTTGCGTCAGCTGATCGGAATCGCCGTATATTTCGACGGGAAGCTCTGGGCTCTCAAACTCAAATTTCACCCCAGCCTGAAGAGCCAAGGGCTGCAGGCTGTGGCATGTCGATTGGATAATGTCATTTAACACAACGCGCTGCGTGGGCCGCACGCGTTCATTTCCTTCTACTCTGTTAAGTGACATCAAATCGCCCACCAAACGATTCATGCGCTCCGCCTCATCTTGCATAATGTTCAAAAACCGCGCGGCGGCTTTTGCATCATCCCGCGCCGGCCCGCGCAAGGTTTCAATAAATCCGATCAGTGCGGTGAGAGGCGTGCGCAATTCGTGACTTACATTGGTCACGAAGTCACGACGCATCTGCCCGACCTCTTCCATTTGGCTGATATCTTCAAAGAACAATATTATTGCCTTTGTACCGCCGTTACCAACGCCGGGGGCCGCTCGGCAGGTGACTTTGTAAGTTGTGTCCTGTGCACCGTCTGTGCTGAGATACTTCGTGGTGCGCGGCACATCATCTTTTAATGTCGCCTCTATCGTTTCCAACAACGCGGGCTGACGTAAGATGGTCACGTAACTGTGTTGCATGGCTGTATGACCAACCAAGGAAACCGCGGCACTATTCACAGCAAGAATGCGTTCGCTCGCATCAATCGCAATGATGGGTTGTGGTATTGCACCTAGAATTGCATCAAGAATCTTATTGTCCATATCCGACCCCACAAACGCCATTGACACCGAGGCCATACCATAAGGCAGATCAATAGAACATATCAGAGGCCGCTGGGCGCTTTATGCAGGCCCTGACGCATGGCTCACAGGCCCGCAGCCATGCCCGCTTCACNCTCGTATAATTTGGCGGTGGCATTTTCGCCCATCGTAATTCATTTATGAAACTTGACTTCGATCAATTAGGGGCAGACTGTCCATCGATAAGGCGTATTTGCCTTAAGTTTTGAGGTTTAATGACGACCAATATTCGCGCAATTCTTGTTTGCTTGCTCGCTTATCTTTGCTTTGATCTCATGAGCGTCCACGTCCGAATTTTATCAGCAAGTTATTCGCCTCAAGAGCTGTCAGTTTATCGGAATGTTTTGGGTGTCCTGCCATCAATTTTATTGCTCATGTATACGCGTGAATTAAGTTTTGACATCAAAGATTATAAAATAAAAAAATGGAAATTGGCTTTTGGCCGCGGTCTCTTGGTCGCTTTAGCTCAACTTCTATTTTACACCGCTTTAGCGGACCTAGAGTTGGCAACAGTGTCGGCCTTGGGCCAAACCAATGCAATTTTTATAGTTTTAATTGCAGTCATTTTTTACGGAGAAAAGGTGGGCGCGTGGCGCTGGAGCGCTGTCATTATAGGATTTGGCGGCGCAGTTTGGATCATGCAGCCAGGCTCTAACATGTTTACCTGGACAGCAGCTTTACCCATCGGTGCAGCCTTTTGCTATGCCGCTTCTATGGTGACACTTCGAAGTTTCGATGTTTCTATTTCAAGTGCAATAATTTATTTGTATTCCTCCATAGCTGCTGCGCTTGGAGCGATCCTTTTGGCGACTGGAACCACTGATTTCAGCCCGATCCAATCCATGAGTGATGCACTTCTCATACTTAGCATGTCTCTGTGTGGAGGCTTTGGAGTCGTTTTTCTAATGTATGCATTTCGACAGGCTCCAGCCTCCGTTTTAGCCCCATTTAGCTACTTCGGAATTTTAACAGCATTTGGTTTAGGTTGGATAGTTTTTGACGAACTTCCCTTAGATAAGTTATTCCCCGGTGTAATATTAATTATTCTTTCAGGGTTAACAATTCTTTGGCGCGAAGAAAGAAACAAGACGTAGAGATCTCTAACCCTACTCGTTGTCGCGACTGTCAGCCTCATTCGCATAGGCATTAGACTTCGATCATGGTTTAAATCTAACCGCCCTGTTATTTTCGCCGCTCTGCAAGCGCATCGGCGCGGTTTCGCGTACACGTGTTGCGCCAGTTGCGCACCAGAGAGAATGAAGGGGCGGAGCACCATACCGCTTCATATTATAAACTAGATTGAGGAAATTTGGCCTACAAACACAATCTGCAAGAAACGGCGATTACCCCAAGACCGTGCCGATGAAAAACGCTTGGTCGCAGACATGATCGAGTTGACCCATCAATACGGTCGGTATGGCTATCGCCCACCCGCGCCAGAAGCCACGACACCGATGGACCAAAGGCCAATCATGCACTAACATTCAAATTGACCACTCAACTGGGGCGGCTCAGCAGTATCAAGAACGGCTCGCAGTGGAAACCATCCAATCGAAAAGCCAAAATGGCGCGTTTAGAAGGCTATTCAACGATATCAAACACTCTGCCCGTCTATTTGAAGCCCTCAGGAAAGATAATGTTCTCACAACCGGTGATCGGATGATGGCCACCAATAACAACCCAAAGGCTAAAACTGTCTGTGAATAGAATGTTTCAAAGTCATGCCGCGATGCTTGGTTTTTCCATGCTCATTGGAGGATCCTTTTCATTTGGGTCGATGATCGCAAATGATATTTCTCCCGTTGCGTTAACGGCAGTGCGTTTTGGGTTGGCTGCCTGCATTATGGGGCTGATTGCATTTTTTACCGGAGCAATTACTCAACGGGCAATGCAAGCCTCTTGGCGTTATTTCATTCTTGGCGGTACATTTGGCATATATTTTACCTTGATGTTCGAAGGCCTAAAGAGCGCGACGCCGATTTCTACTGCAGCTGTGTTTACGCTGATGCCGGCGATGTCCAGCTTACTCGGGTTTATTATTTTAAAGCAAAAAATAAGACTGCATGGCCTGGTGGCAATTCTTATTGGAACCATTGGATCTGTGTGGGTTATTTTCCGAGCGGATATTCTTGCCATAGCACAATTTAAGGTTGGCACAGGAGAACTGATTTATTTTCTTGGATGCATCGCCCATGCCTTTTTACCAATCCTTTTTCGCCAATTGAACCGAGGCGAAAACGCCATCATGGTCACCTTTGGAATGCTCACAAGCGGCACAATCATACTGAGCATTTACGGTGCCCCAGAAATTTTGCAAACGAATTGGACCGGATTACCGCTCTTGATCTGGGGCACAATTATCTATCTTGCGGTATTTGCCACATCGCTCTCCTTCCTCTGCCTACAATTCGCGTCGATGCATCTGCCGGCAACGAATGTCATGGCCTACACCTATTTGACCCCCATTTGGGTGCTGGTTTGGGAGAGGCTCTTGGACCACGAGAATCCGCCGATTTGGATCAGCGGCGGCATTGCCTTGTCAATCATTTCGGTTGTCATCCTCTTATGCACATCCCTGAAATCTCGAACCTAAATTACTAGGCTTGCTCACACATAATTTGCCTGTGTCTCATCGAATTTCTCAAGTATTTCTGCGTGGTTGATTTTGGCCAGAACGGCTCAGCCAGAGCAAAGAGTCCAACCGTCCGCGACGCTTATATTTCTTCAAATTTCGCACAAATTACAAAAAAACGCCCTACACTGTGCAGGGCGTTTCAAATTTTCACTATGATCGGTGTGACTACTTCAACGCAAGGTCCGTAATTTTATGCGTCCACGCACCTTCTGGAACGGCAGAAATAACCGGATCAGATCCACCTGACAACAAAGTCGCAACCGTACGATCAAAATCAGCCACATCCAACGCACCGTTGGAACCGGCTGTGAGTTTGGCAATTTCGCCCATCATCCGAATTTGAGCGGCTTCATTCTGTGCGCCTGTGTCGTCGTTATCAAGAATAATTCCAGCAGCTTCTTCTGCATTGGCTTCGGCATATTTCCAACCCTCCATAGACGCGCGCACGAAGCGCACCATTTTGTCTACGAACACCGGATCATTTAGGTTCTCTTCAAGAACGTAGATACCGTCCTCAAGCGTGGCCACACCTTGTTCTTCGTATTGGAACGTCACCAACTCATCTGGATTGACCCCGGCATCAATCACCTGGCCGTATTCATTATACGTCATGGTTGAGATGCAGTCTGCTTCACGGTTCAAAAGTGGATCAACATTAAAGCCTTGCTTCAGAACAGTGACACCATCAGCACCGCCCTCGGTTGGAATGCCCACTTGGCTCATCCAGCTTAGGAACGGATATTCGTTGCCAAAGAACCAAACACCAATGGTCTTGCCACGGAAGTCTTCCACCTTGGTGATACCGGTGTCTTTCCAACATGTTAACATCAAGCCAGATCTCTTGAATGGCTGCGCAATGTTCACAACCGGCAGACCTTTTTCACGTGCCGACAAGGCGGAAGGCATCCAGTTCAGCATCGCATCCGCGCCGCCACCTGCGAGAACCTGGGGTGGGGCAATATCCGGGCCACCGGCCAATATCGTCACATCCAGACCTTCGGCCTCATAAAACCCTTTATCCAAGGCCACATAGTAGCCTGCAAATTGTGCTTGCGTCACCCACTGCAATTGCAATGAAACGGAGTTCGCGTGACCGTCTGCAATGGCAGACGTGCCCCCCAGCCCCGCTGCGATAGCGGCGGCAATAATCATCTTTTTCATCGTTTAGACCTCCTAGTCTGTGGTTTTGCTGCAATCTTCATTGGACTGTCAGCGTTGTGATGGGTGCCAAAAAGTAACGCCCTTTTCGATTAATGTCACAATACCGTAAAATGCGGTCCCCGCGATTGCGGCGATGACGATCTCAGCCCAAACCATATCAAGGGCGAGTTGGCCAAAGCTGGTGGAAATACGAAATCCCATTCCGACGGTTGGGGAACCAAAGAACTCAGCAACGATCGCACCGATCAGAGACAATGTTGTGGCGACCTTTAAGCCATTGAAGATAAATGGCATCGCCGCTGGAAGGCGCAGTTTGAGCAAGGTTGGCCAATAGCCAGCCCCATAGGTGCGCATGAGGTCACGCTGCATCGATGTGGTGTCGCGCATCCCGGCGACGACATTAACCAGGATGGGAAAGAACACCATAACAGCCACCACGGCCGCCTTAGATTCCCAATCACTTCCGAACCATTTAACGAAAATCGGGGCTATCCCAACGATGGGCAAAGCGGCCATAAAGCTTCCAACAGGCAGCACACCGCTTGTTAAAAACTCGGAGCGATCCGCAAGGACTGCGATGGCAAAGGCTGCCAAGCCACCGAGAATGTATCCCGTCAACGCCCCTTTAACGATGGTTTGAACGAAGTCTGCCCACAGCCGTGGCATTTCAATCGCCATACGCAAGACGATGTCAGAGGGACGCGGCAAAAACACAGGGTTCACGTCAAAGCCTATGACAAAGCACTCCCACACAAGCAAAACGGTCAACCCAAAGATGAGCGGAACTGCAATATTCATCGCGCGATAGTCCGACCACTTACTGTTTGCCAAATATAAATTCAGCAACCACCCCAGACCCCAGATAGCAAATCCCGCGATTACATACATCATGCCGGTTTCATCCCCATTTTACGAAGCGCACCGCGTTCAACCAATGAAATGATCCCAACCAAGGCCGCCGCCGTCAGAGCCGCCGCAAAAAGAGCCGCCCATGACAGGATTGGTTGACCATATTGATCACCAACCAACATGCGTGCCCCAAACCCTGCCTTTGCACCAGTGGGCAATTCGGCAACGATTGTGCCAATCAAGGATGCTGAGATGCCAATTTTCAATGAGGCAAACAAATAGGGCGTCGAGGAGGGCAAGCGCAGCTTCCAAAAGCTTTGAACATTGTTGGTGCTATAGGTCCGTAGCAGATCCAGCTGCATGTGGTCCGGACTGCGCAGCCCTTTGACCATGCCTACCACCACAGGAAAGAAAGACAGATAAGCGGCAATAACAGACTTAGGTAAGACACCGTGAATGCCGGCGGCTCCGAGGACAACAATGATCATAGGAGCCAGAGCAAGGATCGGAATGGTTTGACTGACGATGGCCCATGGCATGACCGATTTGTCCATCACACGGCTAAAAACGATACCAACCGCGAGCAGCACACCGAGCAAGGTGCCAATCGCGAATCCCAGCAAAGTTGGCGCCAGTGTGATCCAACCATGGTAAACAAGGCTGCGTTTTGAGGTGATCTTTTTCCCAAAAATTGTGTCAAACATTTCCAGCCCAACTTGATGGGGAGACGGCAAATTTGGGCGTTTCCCAACGTAGGTCAGCGCGATCAAATGTGGGTTTTTGAGCGCAAGGACAATACCATTTGTCTCCTTACGCGCAACCGGAGTGTCGGGCGTCACAATCGCGCCACTGCGTTGTGCTTGATCAGCCGTCAGATGCATATTCATCGGAACAACCGCCAAGGTCCAGATGAATAGCACAGCTGCAATAATGGTAAGAACAGGTAGAATTGACTTCACACGATCCGCCCTTTCTTGGTGATTGACTTACACATGGGCGTGCCCTGCCCGCAGCCCATCACGCACGCGTTGAGCAATAGAGATGAATTCAGGACTATCGCGAATGTCGAGCGGTCGCTCCTTTGGCAAACTGCTGTCAATAACGTCCGTGATGCGGCCTGGTCGTGGGCTCATCACAACGATCTTAGTCGATAGGTAAACCGCCTCAGGGATCGAATGTGTCACAAACCCGATCGTCTTTTCCGTGCGGGCCCAAAGCTGCAACAACTGTTCATTTAAGTGATCACGCACAATTTCATCAAGCGCACCAAAGGGTTCATCCATCAGCAAGATATCAGCGTCAAAGGCAAGCGCGCGCGCAATACTGGCCCGCTGCTGCATTCCCCCAGACAATTGCCAGGGAAATTTTTTATCAAATCCGGTCAAGTCGACCAATTCCAAGACCCGTTCGACCCGCTGTGACATTTCAAATTTGGAAAAGCCCATAATCTCAAGGGGTAGGCGGATGTTGCCGCCAATTGTACGCCACGGATAAAGCCCCGCCGCCTGAAATACATAGCCGTAAGCGCGCGCGCGACGTGCCTCATCCGGCGTCAGGCCATTGACCGAAATATGACCTGAAGTGGGTGTTTCAAGCCCTGCAATACAGCGTAAGAACGTGGTTTTACCGCAGCCAGACGGACCGATAAAGCTCACAAAATCGCCCTTATTGATCTCAAGGTTCACGTCCTGAAGCGCGTGGACAGGACCATCATTGGTCTCAAAAGTCAGATGAAGCCCTTTGGCATCGATGGTTGGCTCTTGCGTCATATTGCATCCTGAAAATGGGTCAACGAAATTGTAATCACGGCCTCAGACTCCACTGGCGGGAATTCCTGAACGCTCAATAGGGCGCGGTGACGTAAGAGCTTTCCATGATGATAGAGCTTTGTTCGTTGCGGTATTGCCGGCGCGTTTTACGAAATTGCCATGCCCTTCCTGGGTGCGCATCTCACCATCATAGGCCGCAACATGCCCACGTGTTAAGGTAAAGCGCGGCAGGCCTTTGACCTTTTTACCCTCGAATACATTGTAATCAATGGCCGATTGCTGCGTACCTGCTGCAATCGTCTTTTCTTTCTTCGGGTCCCAGACAACAATATCCGCATCCGCACCGACAAGGATTGCCCCCTTGCGCGGATAACAATTCAGGATCTTGGCGATATTGGTTGATGTGACAGCCACGAATTCATTCGGCGTTAGGCGACCGGTCGCAACGCCATAGGTCCATAGCATCGGCATGCGATCTTCCAGACCACCTGTGCCATTAGGGATCTTAGTGAAGTCCCCCAGGCCGAACCGTTTTTGTTCTGTTGAAAATGCGCAGTGATCGGTGGCCACAACGCTCAGGGAGCCGGACTGAAGGCCAGCCCAAAGGCTATCTTGGTGATGTTTGTTGCGAAAGGGTGGAGACATAACGCGACGCGCGGCGTGGTCCCAGTCCTTGTTGAAGTATTCGCTTTCGTCCAGTGTTAGGTGCTGGATCAATGGCTCGCCCCAAACCCGTTTGCCCTGTTGACGTGCCCGGCGAATTGCCTCGTGGGACTCTTCGCAAGAGGTATGAACAACATAGAGCGGCACCCCTGCCATATCGGCGATCATAATTGCGCGATTGGTGGCTTCGCCCTCAACTTGCGGCGGCCTGGAATAGGCATGCGCTTCTGGTCCCGTATTGCCCTCAGCCAGTAATTTGGCGGAGAGTTCAGCAACGACATCACCGTTTTCGGCGTGAACCATCGCGATGCCTCCCAATTCGGAAAGGCGATTGAAGCTTGCGAACAGCTCGTCGTCATTAACCATCAAGGCGCCTTTATAGGCCAAGAAATGCTTGAACGTATTAATGCCCCGGTCTTTGATCACGCTCTCCATCTCGTCAAACACCTGTTCGCCCCACCAGGTCACCGCCATGTGGAAGGAATAATCGCAGTTGGCGCGGGTGGATTTATTGTCCCACATTTTCAGCGCATCATGCAGTCCTTGCCCTGGGCTCGGCAGTGCGAAATCGACAACCATCGTAGTGCCGCCAGCCAATGCCGCGCGAGTGCCGCTTTCGAAATCATCCGAAGAATATGTGCCCATGAATGGCATCTCAAGATGGGTATGGGGGTCAATGCCACCCGGCATCACGTAGCAGCCTGTTGCATCCAATTCATCCGTGCCAGATAGGTTTCTTCCAATCTCGATGATCTTACCATCTTCAATCAAAACATCTGCTTCATATGTCAAATCATGCGTGACGACTGTGCCGTTCTTGATGACTGTGCTCATAATAATCTCCCTGTCTATTGGTATCTGCGCCGCGGCTTATGGTGTAATTACGGCCGTCTCCAAAACGGCATGCAACAAAACATCTGCGCCCGCAGCTGCCCATTCCTGGCTGATGTCCTCGGCCTCATTATGGCTCAGACCGTCGACACAAGGGCACATGATCATTGCCGTGGGCGCAACCTTATTGATCCAACAGGCGTCATGACCCGCGCCTGAAATGAGATCCATATGGCTATATCCCAAACGCTCTGCCGCGCGGCGCACGGCCTGAACACATGTTGCGTCAAAGGCGACAGGATCAAACCCACCGACCTTTTCAAACTCAATGTCCATTCCCATCGCTTCACAGATGGCCTGGGCTTCTGTCCGCAAACGCGCCTCCATGTCAGTGATGACAGTCAAATCGGGAGAGCGAAAATCAATCGTAAACACGACTTTGCCAGGGATCACGTTGCGTGAATTGGGGTAAACATCGATATGACCCGCCGCCCCGACCGCATGAGGTGCGTA